>Ga0194129_10006167_pt1 | contig 14832 bp, 8 predicted proteins | sample TA2KigCa35mmetaG_FD_150862 | JGI IMG/M metagenome (GOLD analysis project Ga0194129, IMG submission 150862) | Freshwater microbial communities from Lake Tanganyika, Tanzania - TA2015038 Kigoma Deep Cast 35m | ecosystem: Environmental > Aquatic > Freshwater > Lake | place: Tanzania: Lake... | reverse complement strand
CGTTGCGCGGCCGACAGGAAGGGGTTGTCGAGGTTGATCTCGAACGTACCCGTCGATCCGCCGAAAAACGCCGACGAGGCGAGCTGCGTCGGAACGTTCGAGTTGACGGCGAACAAGCGACCATACACCTCGAGGTTGTCGGACAGCGCGAAATTGACCGAGCCATAGGCCGACCAACGCTCCTGCGGAACCTGGAAATAGTTGTACGGGTTGTAGTTGAACGACGAGTTGCCACGATACTGACCGAGCGCTGCGCTCGAGACCAGCTGTCCGTCCGGGGTGAAGTACCGCGTCGAGAAGCCGCCCGTTGCGGAGCGGACCGAGGCGCGCGTGACGCCGGCGTTGCTCGAACCACCGCGACGGCTCGGATCAAAGATATCGGAAGCGTATTCGTACCAAGTGCCGGCGTACCGGTACCCGTCCGAGGCGAACAGGTTGTAGTTCGAGTACGGGCGGTCACCCTGCAGCACTTCATCGCGCTTGGTGTAACCGAACGAGATGATCGCCGAGCCACGGTCGTCGGCAAACTTGCCGCCCGTGGTAATGGCCGCGTTTTGCACCAGGCCGTCACCCTCGCCGTATTGCGAGGTGTTGACGTCAACTTGCAAACCGCTGAAGTCTTTTTTGGTGATGAAGTTGACCACGCCCGTGACGGCGTCGGAACCGTACACCGCCGAGGCACCGCCGGTGACCACGTCCACGCGTTCGACGATGGCCGAGGGGATGAGGTTGATGTCGACGGCACCGCTGGTGCCGAACGGCGGCAGTCGCTTGCCATCCATCAGCACGAGGGTGCGGTTGGAGCCGAGGCCACGCAGGTTGATGGTGGCGGCACCGGGGTTGCCGTTATTGATGTACTCGGTCGCGCCGGGCAGGAACTGCGGCAGCGTACGGAGCTGGCTCTCGAGATTGATAACGTTGAGCTGCTCGAGCTGCTCGGCCGTTACCGTTGAGATCGGGCTGTTGGAGACGAGGTCAGGTCGCGAAATGCGCGTACCGGTGACGACGACTTCTTCGAGCTCGGTAGCACCCTGTTGCGCCATCGTGACTTGAGCGCCCGCGAGCGCGACAGAGCCGGAAATGATGTGCGCGACGGTTCTGCGAATAGACGCGTGTGTGTTCAAGTTGGTTTCTCCCATGAATCCCCGGGGCGAGGGTATGTATGAGAGGGTTGACAGTCAAGTTACATCGACCGCCCAACTCAGACTCAGCGTGGGATTTCGCGCACCCGAATACCATCGGTGATGGCCGCAGTCGGGAACACCACGACCCGTTCGCCGGGCTTGAGGCCCGCGGTGATGGCCCGGTAGTTCTCGTCCTGCGGGCCCGGGGTCACGGCACGGAGCCGGGCGCGACCTTGCTCGACGACGAACACCTGCCAAGCCTCGCCCTGCCGCCACAGCGCCCCCAGCGGCACCCGCACCGCAGCCTTGACCTCGGTGGTGACGATCCGGGCATCCACGCGGTAATCATGGGCTCGCAGCGGCGCGGGGATAGGCTCGGTGAATTCAAAGATAATTCGGGAGCGCTGCTCTTCGATACCGAGCGCTGACACTTTGGTGCGGGCGACCGGCTCCACGCGTTCGACGCGCGCGCTCACCGGCCCAAGGCCGAGTCCGCGCTCACCCCAGTTTTCGATGTAGGCGCGATCGCCGGGCTGCACGCGCACGGCGTCTTGCGAGAGAAATTCGGCGACCACGTCGATTCGCGCCGGGTCACCGAGCACCACCACGGGGATGCCAGCGACCACGCTGGCCTCGCTCTTTTGCGGAACGGCGAGCACCGTGCCGGCAACCGGCGCACGCAAAGTAATCTGCGAGGTAGATCTTTGGTCCCCAGTTTGCAACCCTGTCTCGAGGCCCGCCTCGAGCAAGGCGCTGCGGGCGCGACGTAGTTCAGCAGCCGCCGCGGCCTCGCTCGCGATCGCGGCCCGCAGCCGCGCCATCGCGGTGTCACGGGCCGACTCGGCAATGAGTTTGGACGCTGCAAGTTTTTGTGCGCGGGCGTCTTCGATTTCGGCCAGTTCACGCTCCGCGGTGGCCGCGCGCAGGCGAGCCTCGGCCGCCCCGACAACCGCGCGGGCTTCAGAGTCGCCGCGCGGGTCCAGGAATCCCGCGACCCCACGCGTCATGCGCGCGAGGCCGTCGTTGCGCTCGACGACATCGCCCGGCTCGACCGCCACCCGCAGCAAGCGACCGGCCACGGGCGCACTCACCACATACACCTCGCGCATGCGCGTTCGGCCTTCATCGATGATGGTGGCACGCACATCGCCGCGATCAACGACGGCGACCTCGACTTCGATCGCGGGCGGCAACAAGGCGATCACCAGCAGCGCGAGCACCACGAGGGCACCCACGAGGTAGTACCAGCGTGAGCGCAGCGCATTGGGGAGAGAACGCAAGAGAGAGGGGGTCGTCATTCGCGTGATTTCAGCACGGCAACCAGATCGAGTCGATCAACATCGCGACGCACCCAGAGCGCAGCCACCAACACCGCAGCGGTCACATAGAGCGCAGCACGGGCATAGGTGGGCATGTCAAACACGAACGGAAACGAGAACAGCTCGGTTTCGAACTGCTCCATCATCCAACGCGACAGCCCCGCCCCGAGGGCAAGCCCGAGCGGGAGCGCCACGGCGAGCAGCATCACGAGCTCACCGAGCAGCACCCAGGAAGCTTCGTAGCGAGTGAAGCCCAGCACGCGCAACGTGGCGAGATCGCGCTCCTGTTCGCCGAGGGTGACCCGCGCCGCCGAGAAGGCCACGCCCGCCGCCATCACCAAAGAAAACAACAAAAACGTGTAGGAGAAAAATCCCGCGCCCTGCTCGAAGAGTTGCCGCAGCGAGCGCTCGGCATTATCGATGAAAGTGACCCCCACCACCGCGGGTATTTCTTTGAGTCGCGCGCTCAGCCGCTCGCGCTCGGCAGCGTCGATGAGCAGATAAGCGGAATCGACTCGGGCGGGCTCGCGCAGCAGCGTGCCAAGCGCCTCGAGCTCCATGTAGGCCGCCGAGCCGAGAAACGGCTGCACGATCCCGACCACCGTCACCTCGGTTGTGACCCGACGACCATCGGTAGCCTCGAGATTCAAGCGATCGCCCACCCGCACGCCGAGCTTGCGGGCGAGACCACCCGAGAGCGTAAGTCCCGTGGTACCGGGCTCGATCACCTGCAGCTCGGTACTGACCACGCGATTGAGCAGCGCTGCGCGGGGAATGCCGAGCACCGCCTCGCGTTCGCGACGTACACCATGCGAGAGGATGACCTCGGCGGTGCGCAAAGGCTCCACCTGTTGCACGCCGGGCAGGCGCGCCACTTCGCGCAGCACGCGCTCCTGCTCGCGTTCGGCAAAGGTCAGTGTCACGTCCATGCGCTGGGTGATGCCGAAATTGATATCGATGATGCGATCGATGGCGATCGGGAAATGCTCCGACATGATGAGTAGCGCCAGCGCCAATGAAATACCACCGACCGTGGTCGCCGAGCGACGCGGAAAGCGCAGGATTCGGCGCGCCAGCATGCGCGAGCGGGCATCGAGAGCCCGCAAGCGCCGCTCGAGATGTTCCCCCAAACGACGGAACTCGGTCGGTGCGGGTGGCGACAGAGCCACGGCCGGCGCAAGCTGCACGGCACGCCGCACTGCGCTGACGGCGCCGAGCACTGCGGCCAAAAGACCGACCATGAGTGCACCAAGGTAGACGCCCGCGCCAGCAGCAAAGCGCAACTCCGGCAAGTGATACACCGACTGATAAACCTCGGCCATATAAGCGCCGATCCAGTTGCCGAACACGATGCCGAGCGCCGCGGCCGCCATGCAAAAGGCGAGCGCGAACTTGGCGTAGTGCAGACCGATGACCGTATTGTGATAACCGAAGGCCTTGAGCAGACCGATGTTGGCGCGCTCGGTCGCCACCAGCCGCGACAGCGTGACGTTGATCAAAAAAACCGCGACCAGCAAAAAAATGGGCGGCAGGATGCTGGCGAGCGTCCGCAATTGCGACAGTTCGTCCGATAGGTAACGTGCCGAGAGCATGCGATCGCGGCCATAAAGCCCGCGACCTCCGTAACGCGCGAGCGTGCCGTCGATCGAGGCGATCACTGCCGCGCGATCGGCGCCGGCTTGCAGGCGCAGCACCACATCGTTGAACGCCCCATCGAGATCAAGCGCGCGTCCGAGTGCCTCACGGCTCATCCACAGCACACCAAATCGTCTTGGCTCGGGCAGGATGTCGCCGGGTGCCACGGCAAATACAAACTCGGGGCTGCTGGCGATACCGACGATCTCGAGCAACTTACGCTGCCCGCGAATCAGCACGGCAATACGGCGCCCCGGCTCGAGCCGATGCGCCTCGGCAAAAGATTCATTGACCAGCACTCCGGCACTGCGCAGCGAATCCGGCCAGCGTCCGCGCTTGAGCACCAAATCATTGACACGCGGTCGGCGATCGACAGGCAGCGACACGAGTCGCGCCGAAACGGGCTCGGTCACGCCCTCGAGCGTGATCAGCCCCACGCCCGAAGCGCGCGACTCGAGGGCTGCGACGCCCGGGCTGGCGGCAAGTTCGGCAGCGAGTCGCTCGGGGGCACGTACCAATGCGCCTGCGAGGTCTGCCATGAGGGCACTCGCGTAATACCGATCACGCGAGGACTCGAGCGAGCCGTACATCCCGGTAGCCATGACAAAGATTGCGATGCCGGAGGCGAGCACGGTGCCCACGGCGACCGCCTGCAACCACAGTCGGCGCAGATCCCGCAGCAACTTGCGATCGAGCGGGCTCACGACCTTGACCGTCACCAATGCAACTCGGCGGGCGGTACACGATGATCGTTCGATTCGACCGAGCGGATGAGCCCGTCGGCAAAGCGCACCACTCGATCGCCGAGCCGCGCGATATCGGCATTGTGCGTGATGAGCAGCATCGTGGTACCGAACTCGTTGTTGATGCGCAGCAAAGATTCGAGCACCAGGATGCCCGTGCCTACATCGAGCGCGCCTGTCGGTTCATCGCAGAGCAGTACCGCGGGCCGTTTGGCGATGGCGCGGGCTATGGCGACACGCTGCTGCTCGCCGCCCGAGAGCTGCGAGGGAAAATGTTTGAGACGCTCGCCAAGGCCGACGAGCCGCAGCGCGTCTTCGGCCGGCATCGGGTCGTCGGCGACCTCGGTGACGAGTTCGACGTTCTCGTGCGCGGTCAGACTCGTGATCAGGTTGTAGAACTGAAAAATAAAACCGACATGGTGACGCCGGTAGTCGGTGAGTTCGGCATCGCTGGCATTTGCGAGTTCGAGCGAGCCAAAACGCACCCTGCCCGAGGTCGGTCGGTCGAGTCCGCCCAAAATATTGAGGAGGGTCGATTTTCCCGAACCTGATGGACCGAGCAGCACCAGCATCTCGCCGGGGTCGATGTGCAAATCGATGCCGCGCAGCGCGTGTACCGCTGCCGCGCCCTCACCGTAAGTCTTGCGCAGCCCGCGCAGTTCGAAAACGGGCGTGCGCGGCGCGGTCATCCGAGCCAGGCCCGAGCGTTACGGAAAAAACGCATCCAACCGGAATACTCGCCCTGCCCTGGCGGGCGCCACGACATCTGCACGCGACGAAATACGCGCTCGGGATGCGGCATGGCGATGGTGATGCGGCCATCGAGATTGCAGAGCGCCGCCAGACCATTCGGCGAGCCATTCGGATTGGCGGGGTATTGCGTGGCGATCTCGCCGGCGCGAGTGACATAGCGCAGCCCCACTGTGCCCGAAGATTCGCAGATCGCGGACTGCGCCACATCGAGGAATTCGGCTCGGCCCTCGCCGTGCGACACGGCGATCGGCAACACCGAACCTGTCATGCCGGCAAAGAAAATGGAGGGGCTACGGACCACCTCGACGAGGGTGGCACGTCCCTCGAATTGTTCAACGCGATTGCGCACGAAGCGCGGCCAATGCGTGGCACCCGGAATGATGGGTGCTAGTTGCGCCATCATCTGGCAACCGTTGCAGATGCCGAGCGCAAAGTTTTCGCTGCGTGCAAAGAATTCGGCAAAGGCATCGCGCATCGCAGGGTTGAAGAGAATGGACTTGGCCCAACCCTCCCCTGCGCCGAGCACATCGCCGTAAGAAAACCCGCCGCAGGCCACGAGGCCCTTGAAGTCTCGAAGGTTCCTGTGCCCGCCGATGAGATCGGTCATGTGGACATCGTGGGTCTCGAAACCGGCGCGATCGAAGACCGCAGCCATCTCGGTCTGGCTGTTGACGCCTTGTTCGCGCAGGATCGCAATCCGCGGTCGCGCCCCACGCTGCACGAAGGGCGCGGTGATGTCTTCGTCGGCATCGAAGCTCAGCACCGACAGCAACGGTGGCGAGGCCAGCGCGGTCGCCGCAGCAAATTCTTCGGCAGCGCAGTCCGGATCGTCGCGCAGCGCTCGCATGCGATAGCTGGTCTCCGACCATTCGCGCTTGAGACTCTCCCAGGACTCTTCGACGACCAGTTTGCCGGCTGTGATCCGAATGCGATCGGACTTGGGCTCGACGCGCCCGATCACCGCACTACAGTGACCAACACCATGGCGGAAGAGCACGCTGAGTACCTCGGCGCAGTTTTCGGTGTGTACCTGCAACACCACGCCCGGCTCTTCGGCGAAGAGTGCGGCGAGCGCCGCAGCCTTATTGGCCAGCAAGCTTGAATCTTTTTCGCCGATATTGACCTCGAGCCCACAGTGACCCGCAAAGGCCATCTCGACCAGCGTCACCGCCAAGCCGCCGTCGGAACGATCGTGATAAGCGAGCACGGCGTCAAGATCGCGCAACTCGGCGAGCGCAGCAGCCAGCCCCTTGAGCAACTGCGGATCATCGAGGTCAGCGGGCGTCGAACCGAGACCGCCATAGACCTGCGTCAGCACCGAACCACCAATACGGTTTTTGCCCTGCCCGAGATCAATGAAAATGAGCGAGGTATAACCGCGATCGGTACGCAGCTGCGGCGTCCAACACCGTCGAACATCGTGTACGGGTGCGAAGGCGGAGACAATCAAAGAAACCGGGGCGACAACCGACTTGGTCTCGGCAGCCGATGCGGCCTCTCCTGCCGTGCTGTCTTGCCAGGCCGTACGCATGGACAGCGAATCTTTGCCTACCGGAATGGCGATACCGAGCGCCGGACAAAGTTCCTCACCGACGGTGCGCACCGCCGCATACAGGGCGGCATCTTCGCCGGGTTCGCCACAGGCGGCCATCCAGTTGGCAGAGAGCCGAATGTCACCGAGCCGACGGACATCGGCCGCCAAAATGTTGGTGATGGATTCGGTCACGGCGAGACGCGCCGCAGCGCAAGCATCGAGTATGGCGACCGGCGTCCGCTCGCCCATGGCCAGCGCCTCTCCGGCGTGACCAAAATAATCGGCGGTGGTCACGCCGCAGTCGGCGACGGGCACCTGCCAAGGACCCACCATCTGATCACGAGAAATCATGCCACCGACAGTGCGATCGCCGATCGTCACCAAAAAAGTCTTGTCGGCGACCGCGGGAAAGCGCAGCACGCGCCGCAGCGCCTCACGCGGATCGATGGTGGTGACGCCGAACGCGCGACCTTTCGGCGCCACACTCTGTACGTCACGCAGCATCTTCGGCGGTTTGCCGAGCAGCACCTCGAGCGGCATGTCGACGGGCGTGTCGCCGAGCAAAGAATCTTGCACGAGCAGACGACCGTCATCGACGAGGGTGCCGATCACGGCATGCGGACAGCGCTCGCGCGTGCAAAGTGCCGCGAATTCCTGCAGACGCGCAGCGGCCACCACGAGCACGTATCGCTCCTGCGACTCGTTGCACCAGAGCTCCATCGGCGACATGCCGGGCTCATCGCTCGCGATCGCACGCAGATCAACCACAGCGCCCCGACCACTGTGAGCCACGGCCTCGGGGACAGCATTCGAGAGACCGCCTGCGCCCACATCGTGGATCAATAAAATCGGGTTCGCTTCACCGCGCTCCCAACAACGATCGATGACTTCCTGGGCACGACGCTGCATCTCGGGGTTGCCGCGCTGCACCGAAGCGAAATCGAGATCTGCAGAAGAGGTACCGGCACCCACCGAAGAAGCCGCGCCACCGCCCAGACCAATGAGCATTGATGGGCCACCCAACACCACAATCTTTGCACCGGGTGGGCAGTCGCACTTTTCGACATGCTGACGCCGCACGTTGCCGAGTCCGCCCGCGATCATGATCGGTTTGTGGTAGCCGCGGTGACGCGACGACGAATCGCCTGGCGTCTGAATTTCGAGCGTGCGGAAATAACCGTTGATGCTCGGCCGTCCGAATTCATTGTTGAACGCCGCCGCGCCGATCGGCCCCTCGAGCATGATCTCGAGCGCAGAGGCGATCCGCTGCGGCTTGCCTGGGGCGGGCTTGCCCGGGAGCGACTCCCAAGGCTGCTCGAACCCCGGGATACGCAGATGCGACACCGAAAACCCGACGAGTCCCGCCTTGGGTTTGGCGCCGATACCCGTCGCACCCTCATCGCGGATCTCACCGCCCGAGCCGGTCGACGCGCCGGGAAATGGCGAGATTGCAGTCGGGTGATTGTGTGTCTCGACCTTCATGAGGATGTCGATCGGCTCGACCGTGGCGCCATAGACCCCCGTCGTCGAGTCAGGGAACCAGCGGCGTCCTGCGCTCACACCTTCGATGACGGCCGCGTTATCACGATACGCACTGAGCACGCCCTGCGGCGCTTTCGCATGGGTGTTGCGGATCATCGCAAACAAGGACTTTTTCTGTGGCTCGCCGTCGATGATCCACTCGGCATTGAAGATCTTGTGACGGCAATGCTCCGAGTTGGCCTGCGCGAACATCATGAGCTCGACGTCACTGGGATCGCGACCGAGCGCCCGGAACGCCTCGAGCAAATAATCGATCTCGTCGGCCGAGAGCGCGAGACCCAATTCTTTGTTGGCCGCCTCGAGGGCCGCCCGGCCACTCTCAAGCGAAATTCGTCGCAACGCGCGGGGCGCCTCGGCGCCGAACAATGCTGTCGCCTGTGCGACATCATCGAGTACAACTTCGGTCATGCGGTCATGCAACAGCGGCGCGAGCGTGCGCAGCGCCGCCGCATCGAGAGTCACTCGACTGACGATCCGATATTCGATGCCGCGCTCGATGCGCCGTACGCCAACGAGTCCGCAGACACGGGCAATGTCGGTGGCTTTGCTGGACCACGGTGAAATGGTTCCGGGACGCGGAACCACCCAAAGCGCGTGGGTCGCGGAGCCCTCGGCGGCCACTGAACGCGGACCGTATCGCAACAAAGACTCGAGCGTGCGGATCTCGAGCGCATCGAGGTCGCGCTCGCAGTCAATGAAATGAACGTAGCGACTGTCGATCGAGTCGACAGCGGGATTCACCTCGCGCAGACGCGCGAGCAATTTTTTGATGCGGAAGCCGGAGAGCGCGGGGGCGCCGCGAACGAGCATGCGGGGCGGCGGCCTATTTCTTGACGCCGTCGCCCGAGGGCGGCGTGTACAGAGGCATGGGGAACTGCGCGACGTTCGAACCCTCGAGCGCGCTGATTTTGCTGACGCCCTGCCTCTTCACCTCGTCGATGCGCAGCACCGAGTGCAGCGGCAGATAGCTGCGCTTGACGCCTTCGAACTCGGACTTGATGCGCTCTTCGCCCGGGTCGAGCACGACCGACGAACGCTCGCCGAAGACGAGTTCTTCGATCTCGATGAAACCGAACAGGTTGCCGTGGCTCACCTTGCGGGCATAGACCTCGTAGATCTTGCCTTGGTTGGCGAACATGACTTTGTAGATGAGACTGGCGGGCATGGCTCGGGAAGAATAAATGGCGGAGAGGGTGAGATTCGAACTCACGTGCCGGGATTAACCGACCATCCGATTTCGAGTCGGCGCCGTTATGACCGCTTCGGTACCTCTCCGGAGCCGGGTATTCTAGCCGACATGGGCCACTCGAGGACAGTCATGTACCGGTCCGGGCGCCGAGCCTGCTGGCGGCTGGTTTGGAGACTCGGCTGCCTCGCCGCGCTGTTGCTGCTCGGCAGCTGCGGCCTCGGTGCCGACGCCCTCGAAGAGATTCGCTCGAGAGGCGAACTGCGGGTCGCCACGCTCAATGGGCCGACGACCTACTTCATCGGGCCTGAGGGCCCTTTGGGCGCGGAATATGTCCTGGCCGAAAAGTTTGCGGCCGAGCTCGGCGTGAAGCTCACTTTGGTGGTCGAGGCCGATCGGGCAGGCCTGCGCCGGGCGATCGATGAGGGGCGGGCCGATATCGCCGCCGCGCAACTTGGCGATCATGCGCGCTGGAAAAAGGTGGCATTGGTCTCCGCGTCCTACTCCGAATCGCCTCTGTTCTGGGTTTATGACAAAAGCAAGCCACGACCCCGGACTCCGAGCGACATCGCGAAGCTGCGCGCCGTGGTGCTCGAGGACAGCGCCGAACTTGCTTGGCTTGAAAATCAGCGCAAAAAAAACTCGGCAAAGATTCGCTACACGGTGATTCCGCGCAATGTGGGACGCGAACCGCTGGAACTCGTCGCCTCGGGCCGTGCCGACATCACGCTGATGGATGGACGCGAATTCGCGGCGGCGCGTGTTCTGCACCCTTCGGTCGATGTCGCCTTCGCCTTGCCGCAGCGACGCGAGTTGCACTGGATGGTACGGCGTGACGGCCGCGACCTGCTGAAGGTGGTCAATGAATTTCTCGGCCGCACGCGCGAGGCCCCCGTCGAGCCCACGCTCGAAATCGAAAGACTGACGCGTCCCGCTGCACTGCCGCGTGCTAATTCCGAACAACTCGCCATCGACATCGAGACTCGACTGCCCGAGCTGCGCCCGCATTTCGAAGAAGCCGCGGAACTCACGGGTCTCGATTGGCGCTTGCTGGCAGCGCTCGGCTATCAGGAGTCGATGTGGGACGCGAAAGCGGTTTCACCTTTTGGCGCCCAGGGGCTGATGATGCTGATGCCACGCACGGGGCGATCTCTCGGCATGGTCAATCCTTTTGACGAACGCGAAAGCATCCTCGCCGGCGCGCGTTACCTCGCACAACTGCACGACACTGTGCCGGCGCGCATTCGCCAGCCCGACCGGCTGTGGATGGCGATTGCCTCATACAACATGGGCTACGGACATCTCGAAGATGCACGAGTGCTCACCGCGCGCCAGGGTGGCAATAGCGACGCCTGGATCGACGTTCGCGAACGCCTGACGCTGCTCTCCGAAGAATTCTGGTATCTGCAAATGAAGAACGGCTACGCGCGCGGCTTCGAGACGAGAATGCTCGTCGATCGCGTGCAGCAATATTGGGGGCTGCTGCAGGAACGGTTTCCGCAGGAGGCGTCAATGGCTGCAGGCTCGACGCTGACCCCCGCCTCAGTATCGACTCAGGCCGAGGCGTCGACTCAGGCCGAGGCGCCGACCCGCATCGACGCCGAGCGCCAGGAGCCCGCGAGGTAATACGTCGCCGACAACAGGGCGGCCACGATCGCCGAGATCGAGAAGCTCCACCAAACACCGTCAGCACCCCATTGCGCGTAGCCGTACTCGGCGAGCGGCGTGCGCACGATGAGCAGCGAGATCAGTAAAATAAAGAGAGGTGCCATCACGGCACCCGCTGCCCGCACCACTCCCGAGAGCACCATGGAGATGCCGAAGAGCGGATACGACCAAAGAATAATGTGGTTCATGTGGACCGCGATATCGAGCGCGGGACTGTGGGCCGGCAGGAAAACGCTGATCGCGAGTCCCTCGCCGAGATAGATGAGCAGCACCGGTGTCCCGGTGAGCAGCAAATTGAAGAGCACGCCGTACTTGGCAATATCGGCTACCCGATGCCACTGCTTGGCACCAATAGTTTGTGCTGCCATCGAAGAGACGGCAGCGCCCAAGGCCAGCGCCGGCATTTGCACGTAGGTCCAAAGTTGCATGTCGGCGGCAAAGGCGGCAGCAGTATCGGAACCAAAGCGATTCACCACCCGCAAAAACAGCACCATGCTCGAGGAGAGCACGATCATCTGCAGTCCCATCGGAATGCCCTTGACCACCAGACTGCGGATGATCTGCCAATCGATGCGCAGCAGGTGGCCCTCGCCGCGGTGAATGGCGAGCGGATTACGCTCTTTGTAGACATGGCGCAGGATCGCCGCCAGGCTCAAAGATTGCGAGACGAGCGTGGCCAGCGCAGACCCCGCGATGCCGAGCCCGGGCAAGGGGCCTAATCCGAAGATGAATAGCGGATTGAGCAGAATGTCCAGGATCACCGACATCACCAAAAACCGGAACGGCGTTTTCGAATCTCCCGCGCCGCGCAAGGCACCGTTGACAAAGAAAAACGCGTAAGAGGCGGGCAGCGCGACGAACATGACGCGCAGATAATCCACACCGTAATCGAGCGCGTCGGCCGGCGTACCCATCCAGTGCAGGATATGCGGCGCTGCAAAAAATCCGCCGATCGAGAACAGCAGCGACAGTCCAAAGAAAAAGGTCGCACTGGTGCCGGTGACACGCTTGGCTTCGTCGAGGCGCTGGGCACCGTAGTGTTGCGCGATCAAGATGGTCGAGGCCATGGTGATGCCGAAGACCGCGCCCAGCAGCAAGAAAATGACGATGTTCGAGTTGTTGGCGCCGGTGAGCGCCGCCGCTCCGAGATATTTGCCGATCCAGACGGCATTGATCGACCCATTGACCGACTGCAAGACGTTGCCAAGCAGAATCGGCAAGGCGAACGTGAACAGAGTCTTGGGAATTGACCCTGTCGTCAGTGAGGGAACGGTTTTCATGAGCGGCGCGCGCGGAAAAATTCGGTCAGCAGGGTACCGCATTCCTCAGCGAGCACACCGCCAAAAACGTCCACCCGATGGTTCAGTTCCGGGATTGCGAAGATATCGGCGATGCTGCCGGCACCACCCGCTTTCGGGTCCCAGGCGCCGAACACGACGCGCCGTACCCGTGCGTGTACGAGAGCCGACGCACACATGATGCAGGGCTCGAGCGTGACGTATAGCGTAGCTTGGTTCAAACGGTAATCACCGACCCGAGCGGCTGCCGCGCGCAGGGCAACGATTTCGGCATGTGCGGTCGGATCATGGGTGTGGATCGGACAGTTCGCGCCCTCGCCGATCACGGTATCACCACGCACGAGTATGGCGCCGACCGGCACTTCGCCACGCGTTCCGGCAGCCTGAGCGAGACGCAGCGCCATGCGCATGTAGTCGATATCTGAAATCATTGAGCGACCATCAGCGCCGGATCGCCCGGGTTTACGGCCCGCAGACGCTGCAATGCGCTCTCGGCGGCCGAATTGTCTCCCGCGTCACGCGCAAAGGCGGCCACTGCCAGCAAAGAATCGCGATCGTAGTGACGGGCAAGACCCTCCTCCAGCACGCGCAGCGACTGCTTGATCTGCCCGGCATCATGCAGCGCCAGCGCGTACACATAGCGAAATCGCGGTGTCTCGGGGGCTGCACGATAAGCTGCCTCGAACTCGCGCACGGCCTCTGCCTTGCGGCCCTGCCTGACCAAGACAAAGCCGAGCGCCTCACGCAGCGCAGGCGCCGTAGCGTTGCGCTTGAGCGCATTGCGACTCAGCGCATCGCGGAGCAGCGTCTCGGCCTCGGCGTCTCGACCCGCGGTGCGCAACACATCGGCGAGATTGACCCAAGCCGGGACAAAGCGGGGTTCGACGATAATCGCCCGACGCAAATCCCTCTCAGCACCCGCCATGTCGCCGCGGGCGAGCTTCAGGTTGGCGAGATTCAGCCACGGCTCGGCGCGACTCAGATCAAGCCGCAGCACCCGCTCATAGTCAGCCAAACCGCTCGCCAATCTTTGACGCGCAGTTTCATCGAGTGGCGCTTGCGCCACGGTGAGTTGGCGCGCGGCTTCGTGACGAACGGCGCGCACCTGATCCTGAAGCATCGGCACCACCAAAGAAACCAGTCGATCCGGAGGCAGTCCTTGCTGCGCAAGCAAGGCCTGGTAACGGACCAGGGGATCAGCGTCGGCGAGCGAACCCCGAATCGCTGCTGCGGTGACCTCGCCCGGATAGCGTGCGAGCAGCTCGATCGCGGTGGCCCGCACGATCCCGGTTTGCTGCTGATTTTTGAGCAGCCCGAGCAAGCTCGAGACGGCACCTGCCTCACCGCGCCGCCCTGCGTGCAGCGCTTCGCCGAAATGCGGCGTCGCACGTCGCTCGGTTCCATACCAGCGCACGATAGCCGCATCGGCCCAGCGCGCATCGCGATCGACATGGCAGTCGTTGCAGGCATTCGGGGTGCCGAGACGCTGCGTGAGATCGGGTCGCGGCACATGAAAACCATGATCACGGCGGCGGTCGACCACCATGTAGGTCTCTTCGCGCATGTGGCAATCGACGCAGGCCGCGGACTCGACCGGGTGATGATGGTGCGCGGGGGTGTCGAATCGCTCTGACACGTGGCACTGGGTGCATACCGCCTTGCCGGGTTTACGCAATTTTTGAGTGTGTGGCTCGTGACACGCGCCGCAAGTCACACCCGCAGCAAATTTTCGGCTTTGCGCAAACGAACCCCATATGAAGACCTCAGCGAGCTGCTGACCGTCAGCGTGGTAGAGCCCCTCATCCAGCGTCGATGGCAGGTAGTGATCCAGCAGCGCGTCGCCGGCCTTCGCCCCCTCATCAATTTGCGCACGCCGTGCGTGACAGGCTGCACAGGTCGCCATTTCGGCAGCAGAGAGATCGGCCGCAGGAAGATCCCGGCCCGCGCCCACCTGCCCGCCCATCCCCACCCGGTACGGTTTGACGGGTGTCGCAACGTGCTTGGACCCGGGCCCGTGGCAGGCCTCGCAA
>Ga0194129_10006159_pt1 | contig 14850 bp, 16 predicted proteins | sample TA2KigCa35mmetaG_FD_150862 | JGI IMG/M metagenome (GOLD analysis project Ga0194129, IMG submission 150862) | Freshwater microbial communities from Lake Tanganyika, Tanzania - TA2015038 Kigoma Deep Cast 35m | ecosystem: Environmental > Aquatic > Freshwater > Lake | place: Tanzania: Lake... | reverse complement strand
TAGGAACTGGTTTTCGAACGAAACAAGACTTCAGTAAATATACAATACTGAAACCGGAAGGTCAAATTTTAGTAAAAGATTCAGAAAATAAAAATTAAAGGATATGAATACATATAATACCATCATGAGGTTTTTCTGGTTAACAGCTGCTATCCTAATTTTTATTGTTGTTACCGTGATGGGATTTATGGATGGTTTTTCAAAATGGGTATTTTATTACCTTTTTGTTCTAACCTCTCTCGGAATGTATTTCTTGAAAACATGGATGATGAAAAGGTTTGTTAATCACCAATCCTATTTGGAGGAACAAAAGCAAAAGAAGTTAAAAAATTAATTCGAGTATATTTTAATTTATCAAGAGATTAATGAGGACCTTATTTTTATTACACCTTTTATTAATTTCATCAGGATTTATGGCACAGCAATTTGCTAGTGGTTTAGTTTTTGATGAAAGGGGTTCTCCAATCCCAAATGCGAGAATTTTTATTAAAAATGATGCTAGTCAGCGTACAATTGCCGATCTCAACGGAAAATACCAGCTGTCATTGTTCCCTGGAGAGTATTTCCTTGTCGTAAGCTCTCCTGGTTTTGAAGATAGGGAGACTTACATTTCTATTGGCGGCATTGATGTTTCAAAAGACATTCAATTATTTCCCGCGAGGGCAAAGGACCTTGGTTCTGTTGAATTATCAGCAAAGAAGTATAATCCTGGGCGGGATATTATGCTCAAGGTGGTTGACAAAAGAGATCAAATGAATCTTTGGAATCACAAACATAAAGTGGATGTTTACATTAAAGCCACAGAGAAAATAGAACGTAAGGAAAAACAAGAAAATTCTAAAAGGGATGATGATCCATTGAATGGAGATGAAAAGCGGGATTGGACAGATAATATTAATTTAGTGGAGGTACAATTAAATCGCTCCTATGCCCCAACGAATAATGTCAAAGAGGTACGAAATGCGTATACGCTACGTGGTAAAGATAACTTTTTATACTACACTACAACGGTTAAATCCAATTTCAATTTCTTTGAAAACTTATTACAGCTCAACGATTTACATGAGAATCCTATAATGTCTCCAATTTCAGTTCCGGGCATTTTAAGTTATCGTTATAAATTAGAGGAAAAAATTGAACGCAACGGCCAAAAGGTTTCAAAAATTAAAATAATTCCTAGAAATATAGCAACGACAACACTCGAAGGTTACATTTATGTAATTGACAGTTTATGGCTGGTAGATAAGATTGAATTGACCTTGAACAAAGGAAATTTAAAGCGCTACGATTACTTTTCAATTGAGCAAACATTTTCTCATCCAGGTGATTCTCTTTGCTTATTAGAAAAGCAGGTATTTAAATACGGGGGAAATTTCGGAGGAGAAAAATCAAATTGCATCACTGAGGCTATTTTTAGTAATTATGACTTTGAAATTAATTTCAATAAAAAATTCTTCAACAGCGAATTAGCTGTGACAACAAAGGAAGCATACACCAAAGATTCTTCATTTTGGTCCGATAAACGCCAAGTAGTTTTGACCGAAGAAGAAGAGCGCTTTATATTAGCGAAAGATAGCCTGCGTGATGCACACAGTAGAAAAGAATACTTGGACTCTGTTGATGCTATTTTCAATAAGGTCACCGCTCTGAAGGTTCTTTGGTTTGGTGTAGATTACCGAAATCGGGCAGAAAAATACCAGTGGACAATTGGGTCTTTGGCAACGGTTTTGCAACCCATGTCTATCGGAGGACCACGCATAACGCCGAATTTTGATTTTTTTAAAAAGTGGAAAGATGAAAGGACACTCGATTCGTATACGCGAATTACCTATGGTATATTAAATAATGACCTTAAAGGAGATACCTGGTGGAAATATCGCTTCGACCCATTTCATCAGGGATTTTTTAGGTGGTCCCTTAATCACGATTTTGATGTTATTCGAGGATACGATGCAATCACCCAAATATATAAGCGGGACAATTTCATTGAGGCTACTAAAATGAGAACATCTTTTGAATATGAGTTATTCAATGGGTTTTATGTGGATTTCAGTACTGAATTTTCAGAACGCAGATCCTTGACAGGCCTCAACAAAGTGACTTTCTTTGATCAATGGATACCAAATACAGACTTTATGGATTTTCCTGCTTATCAGGCAATGGTTTCAGATATAACGTTATCCTATACTCCTAGGCAAAAATACATGAGAGAGCCTTATCGAAAAGTTGTTTTGGGATCAGCTTGGCCTAGTTTCTTCATCAATTACGAGCGTGGAATACCTTCTATCTTTGGGAGTGATATTGATCACGAGTACATTCAATTTGATATTCAACAAGCGTTCAAAATAGGCACGATAGGGACAACGAATTACAGATTTTCAATTGGAAAATTCTTGTCAACCCGAAACCTCTATGAACCTGACTTTAAATTTCAGCGGAGGAGTGATCCAATCTGGTTTTCAAATCCCTTGTATTCCTTTCAAGGTCTTGATACCTTGCTCAGAACCACCGATTACTCGACGGAAATTCACCTAGTACATCATGATAACAGTGCCCTGATTAATAAAATACCATTCATGAAAAAAACAAGATTGGGGCTGGTTCTGGGTGCAGGAGCCTTGTATGTTAAGGAGTATAATTGGTTCCATTTTGAAACCCTGGCTGGTCTTGAAAGAAGTTTCAAAATTTCGAGAAGAAGATTGAGGGTTGGTTTGTACGGAGTTCTATCTTCAGGAAATAAAATGCCCTTTAGCGCAGATTACAAAATATCATTTGCGATACTCAACGACAGAAGTATGAAATGGAATTTTTAAGTTGCTTTTTCTTTCTTCGGGAAATAGACTTTTTGGCGAATCAAAAGCATAAATACACCGATAGAAATACATGCGTCTGCTAAGTTCCAAATAGCCGGAAAAACCTCGCTTCCTCCCACAAGGGGTACCCAATCAGGCCAAGTCATATCAAATTGAAACATGTCTACAACACTGCCTAACAAAAATCCATGGTGTCTAACTTCTATATTTTCAGCAAAGTCACCACATTTTGCAAAATTACCCGTTCCCTCCATCCAGTTGTATTGATGGCATGGATCAAAAGGATATAAATAATCATGAAACATAGAATCTAATAAATTTCCTGTAGCACCAGTTAATATTAATGATATGGCAATAAGGTACTCCGTTTTTACTCCCTTTCGTGCTTCGCGAATTATATAATAAGCTATAAAGAATACCGCAACAAGTCTAAAAATACTTAAGGCTAATTTGTGCCATATAGCTGTCCCGAATGTGGTCCCAAAGGCCATTCCTTGATTTTCTGAGTATCGTAATTTAAACCACTCTCCAAGGATGTTGCATTGATCCCATGGTAAAAAGTTTGATTTTATGTAGAGCTTTAGCGTTTGGTCGGCGATGAGTAGAGTAAGAATGACAATCCCAACAATTGTAAGTTGTTTTTTCACCTATCTTTGCGCATTTTTAGCGGCTATACTCATAGTTGCATGAGGCACTAATCTTAATCTTTCTTTTGGTATAAGCGTCCCGTTTACTCTACAAATGCCGTAGGTTTTATTTTCGATTCTTATCAGTGCAGCCTGAAGATTTTGAATAAATTTTTCCTGGCGAGCAGCTAGTTGTGCAACCTCCTCTCGCGAGAGCGTCTCTGAACCATCTTCCATCATGTTGAAAGTCCTTCCTGTATCATCTGTTCCATGATCATCAGTGTGCGACAATGAACCTATCAACAAATTATAGTCGTCTCTTGCCTCTTTTAACTTGCTAAGAATTAATTCTTTAAACTCCTCTAATTCGGCATCTGAGTACCTATTTTTTTCAGTCGACATCGCGATTTATTGCGTATGCAAATATATGATTTTTGGAACAGTATTTTCCTTTTAATCAAAATTAAATAGAAAAGCGCACTTTTTATTATTCACAATTACCTTATTTTTTATCCATAATCTCTAATTTCGTTCTATGATTCGATTATTCTTGATGAATCGGGTAGGTGTACTATTTCTGTTACCCTTTGTAGTGGCATTGTTTCAATATTTACATTGGATTTCAGGTAATATGTCAAGTGGTGTTGCTGATTTTGGTTTTTGGGGGGAATTCCAAATTTCACAGCCGATTTCTTATATTTTGTCAAGTATCTTTCTTGTGATTAATGCAGTGACTCTTAATTACGTATACAATAGTTACGAATTTTTAGACAGAAATTCCTACCTCACCTCCCTGTTGTACATTGTTGCTATGAGTTTTTACGATGCATTTTATCAGTTCAATTATGTTATTTGTATTCACTTCTTGTTCTGTATAATGCTCGTTCAATTTTTTGAGATCAGACGCCAACCAGATGCACGCAAATACTGGTTCAACGCTTTTCTTTTCATTGGAATTGCTTCTACCTTGCAACCATTATTACTTTTCTTTTACCCGTTTTTTATAATCTCGATTTTAATATTTCGTACTTTTTCCGTAAGAGAATTTATCTTTTCTTTTTTAGGGTTTTTAATCCCTTTTTTTTACTGTTTCACTTATTTGTGGTGGTTCAATATTGAGCAAAAAATTGCGTTTGATCGATTTACGTTTGAATCCAATTTTAAAGATCTTCTTTGGGTACTTTTGGCTTATTTTGTGATGATTGTTGTTTCATATTTGAACATACGCTTAAGGTCACAAAAATTTTCGGTAAGATTAAAAAAACAAATACTCGCCCTTTGGTTATACGTTCTCATCGGATTAGTTATCGGAATTATGAATTATTTTTGGAGAAATGAACTCAACGATTTCAGCCTCACTATTTTGTTCTTGACATGTTTATTAACATATAGTTTTCTCCACAAGACATATGGCCTTTTAGCTTCGGGAGTCCTGTATTTCTGTTTGGTTTATTCAATGTTGAAATTTTTCATTTAGTCCTTGTTTTTTCAGTTTTATTTGTGTTTAATTTTGAATAAATTTTAGTTATGAAATTTGGAGTAATTTCCTTTCCAGGTTCGAATTGTGATCAGGATATGATTTATATCTTGCGAGACATTTTAGGGCAATGTGTCGTGTCTCTCTGGCATAAGGATACTAATTTAAAAGGTGCAGACATAGTCGTGTTGCCTGGAGGTTTTTCATACGGTGACTATCTTCGTTCCGGATCTTTAGCGAAATTTTCTCCTATCATGAATGAAGTCATTAGTCATTCCAAGAGGGGAGGGTTCGTTCTTGGAATTTGTAATGGTTTTCAAATACTAACAGAGTCTGGACTCCTTGACGGTGCACTATTGCACAACAACAATCAACGATTTATATGTAAGAATGTCTGGTTAAAGCCGATTTCAAAAAACTCTGCTCTTACCAGGGGATTGTCTGCAACGGCAAATTATAAAATCCCAATTGCGCATGGTGAAGGTAGGTATTTTGCTCCTGAAAAGGTACTTCGTGAACTTGAGGAAAATGAACAAGTTTTGTTCAGATATGTTGACAGGGAGGGTGTTTCGTCCCTTGAAGCGAATCCTAATGGGTCGCTCAATAATATTGCAGGGATAACCAATAAGAATAGAAATGTTTTCGGAATGATGCCCCATCCTGAAAGAGCTGCTGACATCAATCTGAATAATACAGACGGGTTATCTATTTTTGAATCAATTTTAGCGCACTGTTAATGAGAATTTTATTACTAGGATCAGGAGGAAGGGAGCATGCTTTTGCATGGAAAATAGCGCAGAGCTCAATGTTGGATGAGTTATTTATCGCTCCTGGAAATGCCGGAACAAGGAATCACGGTAAAAACCTTTCCTTTTCCCCCTCAGATTTTAATGCCGTTAGAAAAAATGTAATCGAATTAAATATAGATATGGTTGTTGTAGGTCCGGAGGAACCACTTGTATTAGGTATCTACGATTACTTTCTTCGCGACCCTGAATTGTGTAAAATACCGGTAATTGGACCCAGTAAATTAGGTGCTCAATTAGAGGGTAGTAAGGATTTTGCAAAGCAATTTATGCATAGACACAACATACCAACAGCAAAATATGCAACTTTTACACAGGACTCGTTAGAAGATGGATTAAAATTTTTAGCCAACATGAAAGGGCCATACGTTCTAAAAGCGGACGGACTGGCGGCCGGAAAGGGCGTTTTGATAATACAAGATTTAGAGGAAGCTCAAGCTGAATTAACGAGTATGCTCTCTCATGCGAAATTTGGCGAAGCAAGTCAAAAAGTTATTATCGAACAATTTTTAACGGGTATTGAGTTAAGCGTTTTTGTTATAACCGATGGTGACTCTTTCAAATTACTTCCTGAGGCAAAAGATTATAAGAGAATCGGTGAGGGAGACACTGGACTAAATACTGGTGGGATGGGAGCAATTTCTCCAGTTCCTTTTGCTGACGCTGCCTTTATGGATAAAGTGCATAATAGAATCATTGTCCCTACGGTAAAAGGATTGAAACAAGAAGTAATTCCCTACAAAGGCTTTATTTTCTTTGGACTTATAAATGTCAAAGGGGATCCTTATGTCATTGAGTACAATTGCCGTATGGGAGATCCTGAAACAGAGGTTGTAATTCCTCGATTAAAATCAGACATTTTAGATTTATTTGAAGGAGTAGCGACCAATACGCTCTCTGAACGAGATATTGAATTCTATGATAAAAGCGCCGCAACCGTTATGATGGTCTCTGGTGGCTACCCAGAGAACTATGAAAAAGGAAAACCCATTTACGGACTAAATGCTGTTATTGAAAGTATGGTATTTCATGCAGGAACTGCCTCAGACGGCCCTTCAGTTCTCACTGCGGGAGGCCGTGTACTTTCAGTCACTTCATATGGACGCAATCTCGATGCCGCACTCGAAAAAACATACGATTCTATTTCAAAAATTAGCTTTGAAGGAGCATACTTTAGAAAAGATTTAGGATTTGATGTCCTCTGAAATGGAAGACTATATATTTTATTTTATTCTCTTATCGCTTTTTGCATCCGCATTTTTTTCAGGAATGGAATTGGCTTATCTCTCTTCAAATCGACTAAAAATTGAGTTGCAAATTCAAAAAAAGGGATTTCGTTCCGTTCTACTCAAGATACTGTATAAAAAAGAATCCACAATCATTGCGATGATTTTACTCGGTAATAACGTAGCGCTTGTGATTTACGGAATTTCAATGGCTGAGGTTTTAAATCCTATTTTAGCAGGTTGGGGAGTACAAAGTGAATTTTGGATATTATTGAATCAAACAATACTTTCTACAGTCTTGGTTTTGGTTACCGCAGAATTTTTACCAAAAGCGATTGTACAATTAAATCCAAATTGGTTTTTAAGTATCGGGTTAATTCCCCTTTTCTGTTGTTATGTCATTATGTTTTTACCAACTCAAATTATTGTGTTGTTAACGAATTCGCTTTTAGTCTTTGGTGGCAGAGAGAGTAAAATGAAAGAAAAAGTGTTTTCAAAGGTGGATTTGGAATATTACGTGAAGGATATCTCCTCACGCATTAAGTCTGGAGAAAAACATGGGAACGAGATGTTTATTTTGAAAAATGCTTTGGAATTTTCGAGGATTAAAGCGCGAGATTGTATGATTCCAAGGACTGAAATTATTGCGGTTGAATTAGAGGAATCTGTAGATTTGGTGAAGAAACTTTTTATTGAAAAAGGCTTATCGAAAATTATTGTTTTTCGTGAAGATATTGACAACATTATCGGGTATGTTCACAGTTTCGACTTTTTTCAGAGTCCAGAGAGGTTAGGCCAAATTTTAAAGCCTATCAGCTTCGTACCAACGGTAATTTCTGGAAAGGAACTTTTGGAAAAATTTAATAAACAAGCAGGTAATTTTGCCGTTGTTACAGACGAATATGGAGGTACTGCCGGAATCGTTACGCTTGAAGATGTCATTGAGGAAATTTTTGGTGAAATTGTGGATGAATACGACAAACTTGAGCTGACGGAACAACTGGTCAGTGATAACGAATTTTTATTTTCTGCACGAATTGAAATTGATTACTTAAATGAAACGTACGGATTGAATATACCAGAGTCAGAAGACTATGATACCCTTGCAGGATTTATTCTATACACACTTGCTTACATTCCAAAATCGAATGAGCAGCTTGATGTTAATCGGCTATCCTTAATTATTGAAGAGGTCAGCGATAGAAAAATTAAATTGGTCCGTATAAGAAAGAATTGATTTGAAACTACCAGCTATTTTTATTATTGTTTTTTTTGGATTTCGCGCAACTGCACAACAAGTTTCGCAATTACCCGATGAGTTGAGTGAGGTATCCGGAATTGAGCTCTTTCGCGACAGCATATTTTTTGCAATCAACGATGGGGGGAATAAAAGCGAAGTTTATGTTATTTCTAAACATATGAAGTTAATCAAAAAGGTAGAAGTGCAGGAGGTCAAGAATCACGACTGGGAAGCACTGGCATTAGACAATGAATACCTATATATCGGAGATATTGGAAACAACTTAAATAAAAGAAAAAATCTTCAAATTCATAGGATACCAGTAAAAGGCTTACTCGAAAAAACTAAAGTAAGAGCAGAAACAATGGAAATTGAATATTCTGAACAGAAGGATTTCCCACCCATTACAAGTCAATTATATTTTGATGCCGAGGCAATGACCTCACACAATGGAAAATTGTGGATTTTTACAAAAAATAGAACAAAGCCATTTGATGGTAAATCCTTTGTCTATGAAATTAAGTTTATTCCCGGTGTAAAAAAAACACTCTCAAAGTCTTTTGAATTGGTAGCTGGAAAAAACGATTGGCTCTTAGACTCTTTTACCGGGGCGGAATCATTCAAAGAATATCTGTACTTACTCACCTACTCGCAAATCATTCGCTACAAGTGGAAAGGAAATACATTGCAAAAAATAGATGCCAATTCACTTCCTGGATATGCGCAAACGGAGGCAATTACAGTCAACACCAAAGGCCAAATCTTCATTGCAAATGAGGCAAATAAATGGTTGGGCAAACAAAAGATCCGACAGTATCAATGGAACAAGTAATTTATTTAGAAAATTTTGATGCCGTAATTTTCGATATGGATGGTGTACTCATAGATTCTGAGCCACTTTGGAAAATTGCAATGGAAGAAGTCTTTGGAGGCTTTGGGTCACAACTAACCAAACGGGATTTTGAAAAAACTGTGGGCTTGAGAATTGATGAAGTAATCCGTTTTTGGAATAAAAATGAAAATTGGAATCTTCCCGACATTGGAGAGGTAGCAGAAAAAATTGTAAACAGAGTGATTGAACTTATTGAGAGAAAGCCGCAAGCACTTCCGGGTGTACTTGAACTATTGATATTTTTGAAAGAAAAAAAAGTAAAAATAGGTTTAGCTACTTCTTCTTCAACTAAATTAATCGAGGCAGTTTTGAGGAGTTTGAAAATTGTTAATTATTTCGATTTTATCCATTCTGCGGAATTTGAAGAATACGGAAAGCCACATCCTGCGGTGTATATTCATGTGGCAAACTCACTTCAAGTACTTCCTCATCGCTGTTTAGTGGTTGAGGATTCTTTCAATGGAATCATTGCCGGTTTAGCAGCTAAAATGAAAGTAGTAGCAATTCCTGAGAAGACGCATGAACCTAACCCCAAATTAACCTTGGCCGATTTTATTTTTGACGATTTAGTGCGTTTAAAAACCCACTTAAACTAGATGCCATTCAAAGAAGTAAGAATTGGTAAGAAGTCGAATGTGAAGGATATTTTAGCATTTATATTTATTAATCCTTTTGTTTTTTGTCTAGGTTTCGTTTGTAACTTTGTTACATGTCAGAGGAGGAATCATTCGACTATCGCGAACATGCTTCACAGCCCGGAGATCAAGAGCTGGATAAGGTCCTGCGACCCAAAACTTTGAAAGACTTTGCCGGTCAACCGACTATTGTCGAAAATCTTGAAATTTTTGTTCAAGCCGCTAAGCTACGAAGTGAACCATTGGATCACGTCTTACTTCACGGGCCTCCCGGATTAGGAAAAACGACCTTAGCGAGTATTATTGCCAATGAAATGGGAGTGGGATTTAAGGTGACAAGTGGACCGGTGCTCGATAAACCAGGCGACCTCGCGGGCTTATTGACAAATTTAAGTGAAGGTGATGTGTTGTTTATCGATGAAATCCATAGGTTAAGTCCTGTAGTGGAAGAATACCTTTATTCCGCAATGGAGGATTATGTTATTGACATTCTCTTAGATTCAGGACCTAATGCACGAACAATACAAATAAATTTAAATCCTTTCACTCTAATTGGTGCAACGACTCGTTCTGGTTTATTAACAGCGCCTCTGCGAGCGCGATTCGGGATCAATTCCAGGTTGGAATATTATGATGCCGAAACGCTTTCGGCGATAGTTGAAAGGTCGTCGGCCTTGCTTTCAATCCCAATAGATGCGGATGCAGCTTTTAAGATTGCAAGTCGATCGAGAGGAACTCCAAGAATTGCAAATGCATTACTGAGAAGAGTGCGTGATTTTGCCCAAATCAAAGGATCAGGAAAGATAGACAACGCCATTGCTGAGATAGCGCTTAAAGCTTTGAATGTAGACTCCTATGGTTTGGATGAAATGGACATCCGTATTTTAAATACATTGATTGATAAATTTCAAGGTGGACCGGTAGGTTTGACAACAATCGCCACCGCTATCTCAGAAAATGCAGGAACTCTCGAGGAAGTGTATGAACCATTTTTAATTCAGGAAGGTTTTTTGATGAGAACTTCAAGGGGAAGGAAAGTAACAGAAAAAGCATACAAGCACCTCGGAAAAGATTCTGCATGGGTGCAAGGCGGTCTATTTTAGTTATGCATGATATCAAACAGTTTATAAAAAAAAAAGCGAATTCTCTCGGGTTTTTTTACTGTGGATTTTCAAAAGCAACATTTCTTGAAGAGGAAGCAAAACAATTGGAGACGTGGCTCAACAAAAAATACCACGGAAAAATGTCATACATGGAAAATTATTTTGACAAGCGCCTGGATCCAAGGCTTTTGGTGGATGGTGCCAAGACAGTTATTTCACTCTTGTTGAATTATTTTCCAAAAGAAAAACAAACTCTATCCGATGAGGGAATTCCTAAGATTTCTTCTTATGCCTACGGAGAGGATTACCATACGGTTATCAAGGATAAATTAAAAACCCTAATGAGCGAAATAAAGGATGGTTTTGGTGAAATCAACGGGAAAGCTTTTGTAGACTCGGCACCGGTAATGGATAAAGCGTGGGCAAAAAGGTCGGGCTTGGGTTGGATAGGAAAGAACAGCAACCTCATTCATCCAAAGGAGGGTAGTTTTTTTTTCATTGCCGAATTAATCGTGGATATTGATATCCCACCCGATGGTCCGTTAAAAGATTACTGTGGAACATGTACCCGATGCATTGACGCTTGCCCTACTGAGGCAATTGTTTCGCCTTACATTGTGCAAGGTGACAAGTGTATTTCCTATTTAACCATTGAGCTAAAGGACGAGTTAATCCCCGGGGAGTTTAAAAACAAAATGGAGAATTGGGCGTTCGGATGTGACATTTGTCAGGATGTTTGTCCTTGGAATAGTTTTTCCAAACCTACGGTTGAGCAACGTTTTCAAGCTAATAAAAAAGTATTGAATTTAACGAGTTCAGAATGGGAGCAACTGAGTGAAGAAATGTTTCATGAACTTTTTAAAAAAAGTGCTGTTAAAAGGACTAAGTTTAGTGGTTTAAAAAGAAACATTCAATTTATTAAAACCCGTTGACAATCTATCTAAATTTGTAATATGGCAATAAAAGAGTTGATTGAGGCAAAATATTCAGGGCAGGTTGACCATACCATGGACTTTGCTAAGGTAGCGGCACAAACAGTTGCCATTTTAATTGGCGGGTTGTTGATTTGGCGCGCCGTAATTGCCTATCAACGGAAGCAGCGTAATTCAAGAAAACGGAATTCATATTTTGAAACGAAATATTCGAAGCACTGGAGAAAATAAATATGGAAGAAAATAAGAAAGCAATTATTATTGGCGCTGGGCTTGTGGGATCACTTTGGGCCGTATACTTATCAAAGGCTGGATACAAGGTCACGATTTATGAGCGACGTAAAGATATCAGAAAGGCTGAAATCTCAGCTGGTAAGTCGATAAATCTCGCGTTATCCGTGAGAGGATGGACTGCCCTAGATGCGGTTGGCGTTGGAGACGAAATCAGAAAAATTGCCATACCGATGTATGGGAGGATGATGCACGATTTAGAGGGCAAGCTTACCTATCAACCTTATGGGAAAGAAGGGCAAGCCATTTTTTCAGTTTCGCGCGGTAAGATAAATGCAAAAATGATGGATATTGCTGAGGAATACGGTAATGCCCTTATTCATTATAACCACGAATGCAAACGTGTTGAATTGGATGAAGGAAAAGTATACCTAACAAATACACTTACTGGGGAAGAATTTACAGACCAAGCGCCTGTAATTTTTGCTGCCGATGGGGCATTCTCCGCAGTCCGATACAATTCGATGCAAAAATTGGATAGGTTTCAGTACTCTCAGAATTACATTGAGGACGGTTACAGGGAGTTACTTCTTCCTGCAAATGTTGACGGTACTTATAAAATGGATAAAAATGCATTACACATTTGGCCGAGAGGAAGATTTATGCTGATTGCTTTAGCCAATGAAGACGGGTCTTTTACATGTACATTGTTTATGCCTCATGAAAATGACGAATTTTCATTTGATAAGTTAAAATCAAAAGGAGATGTTGATAGATTTTTTAAAACTGTCTTCCCGGATTTCTATGATATGATGCCACACGTTGCAGATTCATGGGAAGATCACCCTTTATCTAATCTTGCGATCGTGAGGTGTTATCCTTGGACAAAGGGTAAAGTCGCATTGATGGGAGACAGTGCGCATGCGACTGTTCCTTTTTATGGTCAAGGTATGAATGCTGGTTTTGAGGACTGCAGAGTCTTAAATAACCTTATGATCAAGCACAAAGAAAATTGGGAGAGAGTGTTCGAGGAGTACAGCTTGACAAGAAAACCAGACGGAGACGCATTGCAAGATTTATCATTGGACAATTACTACGTGATGCGCGATTATGTTGCAGACCCTGATTTTTTACTCAGAAAAAGAATTGAAGCAAAATTCAGTGAATTGTATCCGAACAAGTGGTTACCGTTATATTCTCAAGTTACATTCAGTAATATCCCATACAGTTTAGCTTATAAACAAGGGCAAGTGCAAAATTCAATCATGGATGAGGTAATGGAGCTGCCAAAAATTTACGATCATTGGGATTCAGATGAGGTAATGAATTTCATCCTCGCTCGAAGTGAGTCTTTTAATTTCGATGTATGAGAATTTTTAAGGTAGTAATTTTGTTAATTCCGATGTCACTAATGGCTCAAGGAGGATTTACCAAAGGCGAAAAAGGAAACGATTATATTATCGTCACAAAAAATGGCTATCATTTTGCTGCTGGACCAACTTACACCATGACAAACAAGCCCGTCTCTGGTGAAATAATAGGTAATATCAATGATCCCAGAGCAATATATCAGATAGATCCTTCGGGAAGCCTTGGATTTTTTGCCGAAGCGGGTCTCGTTCAGTTTCCGACATGGAAAGGTATACCGATAAAATGGCTGAAGAAAAGTAGAATAATGGACTATTGGGAATTTGCCCTTGGCTTTCGTCAATTAGCAGGCGTGGAATCAACTACCTTCTACAAGGAAAACACCTCTGGAGCAATAGATGACACCACAGCTTCAGCAGGGAGCTTTAGGAATGGTTTCCTCTACGGTAGAGCATCGGCTCATTTCTTAATATTCACAGGAAAAAAGAAAATTGACCAAGCAAGAAAGTATTTTATTGATCAAAGCCTTGGGTTTAATGTTGATTATTTGATGTTCCCAAGCGAGCGAACCTATGACGATCCTAACTTTGTTTCACCGGCTTCCACGAGATATCATGCTCCTCTTGTTGCTCAATTTCATTATTCTTTAGGATTCGGAATTCGACTTAATCGCGCTTGGATGTGTTTGCCGGGAGTACACTTACCTCTCATAGGTATTTACGAGTGGAATAATTTTAGTCCTTGCTTAAATTGGTTTTCTTCAGGTTACTGGCCCATTCAAGGGCAGTTGAGGTTTATAAAATTATTTGAGAGAGCTCCAAAGTGCGGAGCATATGGAAATCCTGCTGATATGGAGTTGGATAAAAAATTCAGGCTTGGTCAATAAACCTTCCATTTTTTCCTCATTCTCTTTGGCAGTTTCTTTTTAAATCGTTTGATCGTAGAATCTCTGTCGGAAACATTTGTGCATTTCAAAATATCTCGATAAACCACAACATTATTTCTAAAGAAAATAAACTCAAAACTAACAGACGTAGATTCATCTCTATACAATTTGTAAATACTGGCCATATCCAAGGCATCCTTGAAATTATTTAAGGAAAAAGAAGGTTTGAATGTACGATCATAGCCCCTCACATTAATAAAAAGATAAGTATCAAATCCTTTCATTTTTAGTGCATTTTGAAGACTGTCCTGAATCAATACCATCGGACTTTCTCCTTGTTTAATGATATTTTGAAGCGGTATCGCTTTGATTCCAATTTGGGTAAATATTTCAGTTACACTGGCTTCGATGACGTAACGATCCTCAGGTTTATCAAATTGGCCAATAATAACTGCATTCTTTAGGCTAACTTGTCCAAAGCTCGTGAGGCACATCGTGAATAGATAAAATAAAAGAACTAGTTTATTCATGAGTTAAAATACCTTTGAAGCAATTTCCTTTACGGATGCTGAATTTGACATTGTGTAATAATGTATGCAAGGTACCCCAGCCTTT
>Ga0194129_10006158_pt1 | contig 14854 bp, 8 predicted proteins | sample TA2KigCa35mmetaG_FD_150862 | JGI IMG/M metagenome (GOLD analysis project Ga0194129, IMG submission 150862) | Freshwater microbial communities from Lake Tanganyika, Tanzania - TA2015038 Kigoma Deep Cast 35m | ecosystem: Environmental > Aquatic > Freshwater > Lake | place: Tanzania: Lake... | reverse complement strand
AGGCTTCCTCACGGTGGCCCAGTTTTCAGTTCGCTGTGCTTCTACCTTAAACATGCACCATAGATAGAATTCATTTTAGGCCATGGGATGTTCCGGTTTTTGAGCCGTGCTAAGCCTCGTTTTTTTGGCGGAAGTCGCAGAATCACCGTCAAAACAGAGGCTTAGGAGGTGAGAAAATGCTTCGGTTTGTCTTATGATTTAAAATAGAATTATAAATTACCGAAGCAAGGATAAATCCAGGCCTTGATTTTTTGTTTCTTTTGTATCAAGACAAAAGAAAGGCAAGAATTTTTTTCTCTACTTTTTTACCGCAAAAAAGTAGCAAAAAGCTCGGAGCAGGGTTTAAGGGAGGGCGCTCCACTCCTGAAAACTGACCGTTTCGGCGATCCTTCGCTCCGCCTCCGCCTGGGCGGAGCGGAGGCGAAGGCTTCCTCACGGTGGCCCAGTTTTCAGTTCGCTTTACTTGTCCCTTAAACATGCACCAAAGGTATTTAGAGTTCTCCGGCACTTGGATGTTTCGGTTTCATCACTGAACTGAGCAGCGTTTTTTTGGAGGTAGTTGAAAAATCACCGACAAAACAGCGGCTCAGGAGGGGATGAAATGGTTCGGTTGATGTGGAATTGTATGAGGAGAATGGTTTCCGAACCAAGAAACAATCCCGTGCCTTGATTTTTTGTTTCTTTTGTATCAAGACAAAAGAAAGGTACTAAGCGTATAAAACTCGTCGCGTAGATTTTTTGCTACTTTTTTATCCAAAAAAGTAGGTGGAAGTTTTTGTATCAAGACAAAAGAAAATAATACCTTTATCCATATGAAACAAGTCTCCGTGGTAGCGGCCGTTATTGAAAAGGAAGGCAAAATCCTGTGCGTGCAGCGCGGACCTTCTTCCCTGGCCTACATCTCCCACAAGTGGGAATTCCCCGGGGGGAAAATAGAGGTTAACGAAACGGAGCAAGAAACCATTGTGCGCGAGATTCGTGAAGAATTGCACATGCAGTTTGAAGTAGGGGAGAAGCTGATGGTGGTGGAGTACGCCTACCCCGATTTTCACCTGACCATGCATACCTACCGCGGAACTTCCGCCGATGAACCCACCCTTACCGAACACCTGGCCTACTGTTGGCTTGATGCCGAAGCCTTAAGCTCCTTGGACTGGGCGGAAGCGGATGTGCCGATTATTAGGATTTTATGGAACGAATCTGCGCCAATTCCAATAAACTAATTGTAAACGGCTTCTTTTCCTTCATTTGTTTGGATTTTTTTTTCAATATCTCATTTTCTTTATCGAATTTGAACGCATCTAACGTTATTTGAACGCCTATATCAAACAGAAAATAATGATCGGAGGTTGGTTTAGAAGGATATTTTGTTGGTTTGAATTCTAAAAGCTCTTTTTTACTGCAGATTCTCCTTTCTTCATTCGTCAAAGGATAAATGTAGTTGTGTTGCAAATCCTTATCTCCATAAAGAACAAGGTATTTCGCAATAATCATTTTACCATCAATGGTATTACCGGGCCCATAACGAATGTTATATATTTCATTTTCTTGAATCCATTTTAGATGTTCTTTGCTCTTATAATATCCAAATAGTACAAAAGTATCCTTGGGATTTTCGTCGCTGTCAAGTTCTCTTAATAGGAAATCTAATTTTGAATCAATTATTTTCTCAATTGGAGCATTGTGATATACGACTTTAGAAGCTCTTGCCATTTGCTCCCGTTGTGACAAAACATTTTCTAAATTGGCAATAACTTTTTCAATGAATTCTTGTATGTTTTTTGACGCTTGTCCTTCATTATTTGGCCTCAAGGCAAAGGCTCCAACTCCAGGAATAATCTCATGAAATCCTTTGAATTCCTTATTGTCTTTTGCATTTCCCGGATAAAGAATATACGCTCCACCGGATCGACGGATAGCATCCTTATAGGCGTGCATTTTGTATAGATCAACATTCTTGTAGATTCCTTTCTTTTCTTCCTTTTCGCGCGTATTAATAGAAGATGAAGCTCTTTCCTCTTCCAATGACTGTTTTTCTTCATCACTTAGATTTTCGCTATCAGTTACAATTACCTCTTCTCCTTCTTCCGGTTTTTCTTCTTTTAAAAATGAATATTCAACTTTGTACTTCGCATCAAAATGAATATGTACAATCGATTCTGTTTCTTCAGCCATCGTTTGACTTAAGTCACTTGGCCAGATCGAAAGGGTATAGTCCGGTCGAAATGCTTTTGAGTAGGATCCTGCACTTTTATCTTTATCGTAAGCCTTATCTCCAACAAAAGAACGATTATAATAAAATTGGATGTTCAAATTTCTTTTATTCGAAAGGTGGGTAAATTTAAACGCTCGTTTTTTTCCCTCTTGTAATGTCAAAGCTAATCCATGTTTATCAGGAACAATTAATCCATCAATCCATAGGTTAGGGTCTGTAGTGGTATTTTTGCCATATTTAGCGAGTAGCTTAAACAACACGAAAAACACCCAATATTCGTATAAAGAAGCAATATCTTTCTTTCCTCCTGTAAATAAATTATCTTGATCATTATCAAAATTCCAACTTAATTGGGCGGTGACATGAAAACGCAGCCACGCCCTCAATAATTCTCGGTATCCGCTCCTTCGCTGCAATACTGGACTATTCAGTTTCAAAGAGTTGGGACGGTTAATCTCCTTGAAAAAAGGTTGATTTAATAAATTATCCAAGCGCTGGGTGAAGCTTTGCACTTCTTCCGATTCTCTCGTGAGTTTTGCCCTTGTTAATTTCGGTAAAATAGCCTCGCAAAAGTCTTGAAAACTGGTCAGGATATGTTTGATAAATCGGTTCTCAGGGGTGTCGACGGATTCGACTTTGCGATTGGAACTGATTTTTGTTGGGATGCTTGTTAGATCGCCAATTGAACTTGACAGGTTCATGCGATTGGGACCCGAAACCAATTCTCGGATGTTTTTTGGCGTAAAGCGTCTAATGCTGCGAACATCGCGCGCTTCCAGTTCTGTTTCCCATTTGGTTGCAGGATTTGAGATGATCTTTTGTACCGCTTCCTCAAATTCTTGATTTTTGAATAAACTACGGACGAACAAGAACCGCTGATATAGCTGCTTTTCATCATCTAGTTGTTTCAATCCAGATTCATATGACTGTTGAATAGGTATATTATATTGAAGCACCAAGTCAATGGAGCGTTCAGCAATGTCCTTAACCATTTCTTGATATTCAGATCTTTCATTTTGAAAATCATAATCACTAATTCCTTTTTCATAACTAATTTTGGTTGACCGAATTTCGATAAACTCGTACTTAATTTCTTGAGTTAAACGATGGATGAATGGAATTTGAAAAGTGCCTACAAATGTATTTGGGTTAAAACCACCGATATCTCCGTCCTTAATTTTTGTGAAAGTACCAGCGGCTTTTTCGGTATCAATAAACCAATTACCGGCATTTATAAGTTCATACAAATATTTTTTTCCTTCAAAAACTTGAAATTTAGCCTCATTGTATCTCTTATAATCATCCTCAATCAGTAAAAGATTTTCCCCTTTCATATTTGGGTAAATAATCATTTTCATTTGAGCATTTATATGATCAAGCGGTATTTCAAGCTTTTCTTTTACCTCTATCATGCTTCAGCGTAACTGGCGAATCCGTTTTCTTCTGCGTTCTTTTTCATACGCTCCAATTTCTCCAATGAAATAGGGTATTTGTCTTGGCAAAGTTCAATGAGCCTTGGAAGCACCTTGTTCAATTTGGAACGCGAACCGTGTAACTTGGGTAATAGTTTTTGCATGATGGCCACATCGTAGGCCTCCGCATCAGACATACCAAAATGCACTAAATACGAAACCAACGTGGTCATTTCATTGGCGGTACGGTACCCAAATTCAGCGCCTGCCACTTGTAAGGTTTCAAAAAATGCTACAAAGGTGTCTTTGTGTTTGCTGCGGTCTATGGCAAGGTTGTTTCCTGCAGCTAAGGTCATAAAAGCGGGCGCCTGATCTTTTCCTTTTGCCTCAAGTGCATCCAAATTGAGGGACTTACTGTTTTGGTAGAATTTTCTCATTTCTTCTGGCGTAATGCGGAATTCTATGGTATTGGCACGATCCAATACTTTTGGACTGAACATGTAGGTGGTTTCGTCGATATTCACGGTTCCGATAATGAATAAGTTCTTAGGAAGAATGATTTTATCCGGGATTTCAGTACCTAAAATAGCGTTGTCGTCTGCATCCAATTCAGCATAACGTTGGGAACCGCTGTACAACTTAATTTCATCGCCCGATTCCATGGTGCTCAAGAAATCAGCAAAGTAGCGTTCAACATGACTCAAGTTCATTTCATCCAAAATCAAAAAATAGGGCGTGCATTTGGCTAAATCTTTCTCATTCGCTAAATAGTTTTCGTGAGCGCGCAATAGGATATCCAAAACTCCAGTATCGGGTTTCACATAATGAATGGCTTTCAAACTGTTTGGATACCCTAACAATGGTTCTCTGTTGGTCCAATCTGCACCAACTGGCACCAAGGCATACTGTTCCTTTTTTTCGGACATCCACATCGCAAAGGCCTGTGCTAATTTGGTTTTACCCGAACCCGAAAGCCCGGTGAGGATGACGAAAGGTTTGGTGAGGAGAGAGGAGGTGAAGCGGGTGGTAAGTGTGTCTTTAAAAAATAGATTTACTTCTTTTGTTTGTAAATTAAATTCATACTCAATAGATTCCTTATTCGAACTAACGTTTGAAATATATACTTTAATTTGATCGTAAATTTCTACTTCAGTCAAATTTTGAAATTGATTGAAAACTATTTGAGCATCAGCGGGTAATTTTGCTGGTTTACCATCTTTGTCTTTCCATCCTTCTCTTTTAGTTTCAGTAAAATAACCATCAAAACCATCTCGAGTATTTTTTAAACTATGCTCAAATTCCAGCACCTCTCGACCTTGACCTAAACTGTCGTAAAACAATCTATAAACTTCACTCCATTTGGCATCACCAAATTGAGATGGGGGATTTGATATTCCGAATCTGGATAGGTAATAACCTACTTCTATGAGTTTTTTTGATCTTACAGGCATATTTGAATAATGTTATTTAAAAAGCTTTTTTGAAAGTAGACCGTTTACGAAATAGTGCAATAATGCATCAATTTGTAGTAAATCCAGATTTAATTAATGTGAATAAATGTCTTTCAGCATTTGTTTTATGGAATTCATTAAGCGGCTTAAGTTCATAAGCTAAATCAGCTATGTATGCTCTTTCGCCTGTAGATAAAATTTTCATTCTAGAATCCCACTCAACCATTTGTCGCAAAGTATTCAAATTGATAGTAGGAACCTCACTACTGGAAATTGCCTTTATGATTGTTGGTGCATCTTTGTTAAAATAGTTTGATGCTAAATGAATGTCTTTAACTGATGGAGCAATTCCCTTTGAAAGGTCAAGTGCAATCCTATTAAAAATAGAAGCATACTTTTTACTGCTCTCAGACGTTTTCTGTTCAATGGTTTTGAAAAAATCTTGTAGCCCAATTCCATTTTCAATTGCCTGGTTGTATTTCAAAACAATAAGCTTCAAGGTACTTTCAATCTGGTAATTGTATGGAACATTTATTTGGTCAAAAATCTCAGGATTATTTTTTCGTATCTCAATCATTAGATTACTTTCAAATCGTAAAACGTCTTCGCTTAAATCTTCCAACTTGATTATTGATGATATAATTGTGTCCATTTTCATCTCTTGCAACTTGGACAGTCTATCATATTTCTTCCTGAGTTGATTGTAAAACTCCATTCCTTTAGAAAGAACTTCAATGTTCATTTGTATCTTTTCAAAGTTAACTTCCGTTTTTTTTCCATTTTTTTTCTCTTTAACAGCAATTGAATATTTGCTAAGTATATGCTGAGAAATTTTTGACGTCATGAATTTCTCAATTTCTTTAGAATCCGAAATATCTTCCCACAACTTTTTGTTTTTCGCATACTCTCCATAGTCATCGCTTTCCGAATAAGTTTTAATTAAGCCATTCATTAATTGCATTAACTCTGTAAAAAATGTTATTAGGTCATCTTCAAGTTTCTCTTTCTTCCAAATCTTGGATAGGTCAAATTGTTTCCCATCTTTTGCACCATCAGTATAAATGTAGATTATTGAAATAGCATAAGGCACAACTGCTGACCTTATTTGTCCCATTGAATGTTTCCCTTGGCCGTAAATTTTTTCTAATTGGGTAAACAGAATGATTTTAGAAATTAAATCTTCGTAAAAATCTCGGTTTACATTGACTGCTTTCTTGCCCCGTAACTCGCCTGTTATTTCTTCCAAAAAATATCTGAATACTTTTTCACCACCCTTTTTTACAACATATGGTTGTTCGCCCCATGCAGTAAAATACTTGCCTAATTGCTCCTTGGAGAAACGATAATCCTTAGGATATTCTTTTTCAATTCTTGCTTTATTTGAGCCTGCAATTCTTAGCTTGGTATTAAACTCACCTCTTGATTTTTCAAAGAACCATTTTCTTCCAGAAGGCGTAATAATGCTTTCGGAAAGTGCTTTGATTTTATTCAGTTGTGGACTTCTTGAACTTAAGTCAACATTTGAGACCTTGGTCTGTGAATTTGAATATCTACTTATATCAGAAATCAAAGAATTTAACCCTTCTTCTGTTACATCGCGGGCAACATTAATCTTGGCCATTATCTTGACTTTGTCAATTGAAAAGCCATCCTTTTGTGTGAAATAGATACTTGCAGTTGTTTGACCGCCATTCACAATTTGAAAATCCGTTAAGGATTTGATGAACATTTTTCCATTTTTAGATTCAATTTCTTTTGCCGTTGATGTTATTGTAATCCCGTTATTGAAAGCAATAAATTTTTCGGGGCTAACTCTTATCGTTTCTCTTATTCCTTTGTTTGCACCCTTAAATTGAAGAAATGACCGAACATTTTTTTCAAGTAATCTAGAACTGTATCTTTTGTAAAGGTCAGATAGTATATTGGCTGGTAGAACGCACAGATAGGATTCAAAGTTTTCTTCTTCTGCAGCTTTAATGACTTCTATTTTGTAGTCAAACAAAGTTTCAAAATCTATTACAAGTGCTTCTCTATTTCCCTGAGAAATTAAAACATCATACAAAAAATTTAGGTCAACCAGTTTCTTAATAATGAGTAATTCTTTACTTACTCTTTCTCTGTTTCTTGTAAAACTAACTGAGATGTTTTCATCCTCAAACTCTATCCTTTTTGGCTGTGGTATTGCTCCACGGGTTTCAGTTGTTGCCGTAGCACTAACTAAAAAAATTTCAATTACATCAAACTGCTCTGCACCTGTTGCGGAAGAGATTTGAGATAACAATGGTCTGATTGGGTCAGCATCCTGAACATCATCATTCAAATATCCTTTGATTGCCTTATTCAAAAACTTTGTGACTCTCTTAAACTGATTATCATAATGGCTTTTAGTTGAGATTTGTAAATCTTTATCAGATGAAGTAAGGTCAATACTTGATTCATCTACAATAAATAACTGCAATCTTTCTGATGATTCGTTAACTGTATAACCATTCAACTTTAAGTTCTCAGAAGCATTCAAGAAATATGAATCATTCCAATCTTCTGAATCGAGCAATTTAGCATCAACCATTAAAGGAAGAATCTGACTCAACAATTGCGTTTGCTGAACAAACCCATCTTCGTCTTTTGAACTGTCGAGTAATTCTTTTCTATAATTAAGGAATTCTTGAATTTTCATTTTAAAAATTGCTTTGTCGTATGATGAATGATGTCAACAAGTTTGTTCTCAGTTTGTAATTCAATCCACTTGTTTCTTCTGGAATATTTGACCTGCTAAGTTTTGGAAAATTTTCGTCTGCACAGTTGTAAGAAGTCCAATTGACTGGATTGAACTGGTATCTATCATATTGACTTACATTTTTGGCAGTGATATTTTTTTGGCTCAATGCCTTCCACAATATTGTATTGTCACCGGAAGATTCCTGAACCAATTTCTTTATTGCCAAAATCAAATCTCTGATGTGAATTCCAACAGTAAAGTCGCTTTGTAATGTAACAACAAATAGTTCAAGTCCTTTACCAGGAGAAACTTCTAACTGAAATTCGCTTGATATTTTGACATCAATACCTGAGGGAGATTTTGTTTTTACTTCTAAATTTTTGGTCTCCAGTTCAAAATCATTCCCTTTATCATAAAGTCCAGTCCATGCTTTCAAAAGGAAATTAATTTCAGGTCTCTCAGGTTCGGTAATTAATAATTTCAACACCAGCAATTCACCCATGATTCCTTTTATGTCATCTTCAGAAAGTAAATCTGACTTCTTGTCTTCAAAAAATTCACTCCATCTGTAAAAAGCCTGAATGAAATAATTTGAATATTCATCAACATGAGTTATGCTTTTTATTCCATGATACATTGAAAGAACAAGGTCATCAAACAAATCGTGATAGTCATTATCAATTAACTCAAGAACGATTAGATTTTTTGCTCTAAAATATACAATGGATAAATTTTCTTTTTGAACTCCTATGAAGTCTAAATGCTTGCTGGCAGGAAGTGCAAGAATCAAACATCTTTTTCCTTCCTTGCTGACTCCAAGATAAAATTCACAGATGCAGTCAGCCGAAATTCTTAGAGATCGAAATCCGCTTGTAACAGGATTATCTGAAAGCCCTGACCACTTTTTTTTTAATTCAACACTTGTCATAATTATATTTCGTTTGCATCATCCGGTAATTCAGAATCGGTTTCGTTAAACTCAATCTCTTCTTCATCCTCAAATCCATAATTGCCGTGAACATAAACTCCTCCTGGGTCTGGTTCAATTGGTGGAAATCCGATGGCATATCCAATCAAAGGAATATTCAAATCAATTCCTTCAGTTTCAACAAGAGCTTTCATCTTAGAATCTTCTACAGCTCCTCTCTCTTGTCGAAATACATAATATGAATCTAAAATGTAAACGACCAGAAGTCCTTCCTGGTCAGACATTTTCTCACGATAAACTCGTTCGGGTATTGTTACTTTATCAGCTTGTTCTTTGACTTTTTGCTCAGACCATTCAGGGTATTTCTTTTGATAATATTTTCTCCTGTCATTAATGAATTCATTTTCAGCTTCTGTGATTTGAGTTTCATTTAATAGAATAGAGAAATCTAAACCGGAAGAAATAATATTTGCGGACTTCCCTGATGCAGTGAACATTTTATTTTCTAAGAAACCCTCTCTGTATGTTTTAGACGCTTGATCGTCCTTAGGTCCTCTTCGTATAGTAAGACCTATTGGATAAGGTAATCCTGATTCAACATTTGAGAGTGTTCCTTTTGCTTCGGTTGATTTTGCATCTCCTGTTGCTTTTATTGCAATTGTCCATTTTTTGAGTTTGTTCTTTGATTTACATAATTCGATAAAGCGAACTATGCTGTCACGAATATCCAACTCAAAATTATTCTCTTGTTTTAGAACTTGAATCACTCCATCAATATCGGTTTCTGCAATTAGAAAAGTTGGGTTTTTTTTATCATGTTTGAATATCGGCTTGAATTGAAATTTAGAACTTATGACATTCTTAAAATTGTAAAAAACTTTCGCAATATTCTCCTTCCTAATATTGAATTTGGCAGTTTGCACAAGTTCATCTTGATATGACCAATTAACCTCTTTAGTATCTCTTAGTATTGAAGGTCGGGTTATCTTTAATGCCCCAGGATGTTTTTTAACACGAAGAACAAAATTAGCAGGTGTTTTGTCCCTCTGTTCCATTTTCTTAAACTCAATTTCCAGTTCCTCAATGGTTCGAGTAACCAAATCATATTTCTCCATTGAATCACGGGTGATGAAAAGTTTACAGCAGTCCAGATAGCCAGGTCTATAACCAAACCATCTTCCCATCTGAAGAAGGGCATCAGAATAATCAGTTGAACGGACAAAATAATTTATGCTTAGTCCTTCAAGTGTGAATCCTCTGGACAACCTGTTACCGCCAATGGCAATGTATTTCTTTGGAGTGCTTTTCGGATAAATAAGTTTATCGCCAGTAGAACTATTTATGGCTTTTACTTCAATGCCTTTAATTGCATCTGTGAGAAAATTATTTTTGATTGTTTCAAAACTGATTGGTTTGAGAAACTCATCATCATATCCATTCGGCAAATAGTCTGATACATTCTCAATAATTTTTGAATAGTATTTAAACCAGATTCTTTCAAAGGTTGCAAAGATGGAAGTGGGATTTGTCGGGTCATCAAGTTGCAAACTGCTTTGCAATTCTCTTACATACACATCAATTAAATCTTTGAGCCGGTTTTGCCAAAGTGAATACCTTGAAATGTGAATCAACATTGAATTATGTGGATTGAACATTGTGGAATTTACCATAGCAGGTTTCCTGCTTTCACGAATAGCAATAGAAAGTATAAAACAGAGAATGCTTTCTTTTAATGAATCAGGCATTTTTTTTGGGAAATCGTCTCCTGTTCTGGAAGACCTTGTTTGTCTTCTGTATTCTCCGTAGTCAGCAAAGTCAAGATAAGAATTGAACTGTCCAATCTTTTCATTCCATTCATTTTGATTTTTGATTTTCAACACACCCACCAATTCACTATCACTAGAAAAATAAACCTTGTCAGGGAAATGTTCAATGTTATCATCTACAAGTTCAACCAAAGGAATTTTTAATTCAGCTTTGTTATCAATTGGTTTCATTGTTTCAAATATTTGCTTTGCTCCAACATAGTTTGATGGCGGATTAAGCAGCACGATAAAATCATCTGGAAATAAATTGTCAACCCGTTGCAGTGCTTTCTCCTCTGTTTGTCCTCTCACTTTATACTTTACAATCCAATTATTTTCAGGTGCGTCATTCCTGTCAGCAAGAATATTTGCGAATGGTGTTGCTGTATAACCCAAATAAGTTTTTCGCTTGAACAAAGCAAGCAAAGCTCTTATGTGTCCATTTGTTTTTGAAGCGTATTCTCTTCCTTTTTTTCCTTCATTGTTTAATGATGCATTATCTGCTTCGTCATCCAGAATCAGCAAAGGAATATCGTGTTGGTCTTTGTTCTCTTCAAGGTAATCATGCAGCCACAAAATCAGGTTGCGCAACACACTCACATTGTTCTTGCAAACAAGGATATTCGTGTGATTGAGCGAGAAGTCAGCATCAAGCAAAGTCTTTTTAAAGTCGGATTTTGCTGATGTGATTGAAATAACTTGTGTAACGCTGCTGTCTCCTAAGTTTCCAAATCTTCGTATTGCTCCAACACCTTTTTTTACCAGAGTATCGGTGTCAATGTCCAAGCCCTCTCCGATTACATCGTTTTCAATTCTTAATTGAGTTTGGTTTCTCAAGTCTTCCATTAAGCCAGCCAACACAATTATTAGTCCATAGCCAGAATCAATTGCACGATTGATTACAGCATTAAAGTTTTGCGTTTTTCCGGCCTGAACACTTCCGACAACTAATCCCTTCACATAAAATTCCTCTCTTGATTTCGGATCACCCATTTTTTCTAGTACCTCGAGGCTTGTTGTTTTTGTTTCATAAATTACTTTTTCTGAACGACCTGCCTTTTCCAATAAAGTGAAATATCTGTCGCTGTAATTCCAAGCGTTTTTTAATTCTTCTTTTCTTTCTGCTGTCAGCCATGTTTTAAATTCTTTTTTTGTAAGTGAATTGCAGGGGTCAATATCAATTGGGTTAACAGACAAATACTGATTCTTTGCAGTCTCAAAATAATTTTTCAAAGTAACTTCATCAATTTCAGGATAACCATAAGTTTTGATTACTGCAATGATGGAATCTTGAATTTCTGGAAGTAGATCAAGAAAATATGATGGAGACACAGAATAATTCTGTGAATGTTCTTTTGCCTTGTTCGCAATTATTTTGATAATGATGTCTATGTATTTATTCTCCATAAAATTATTTTAATAGTTGAATAACGTCTTGTGGCAATGAGCTTTCGGTAAATCCAAGATTTGGAAGTATCTCTTTTTTTATGAGTTCAGATGACAGCCCACTTGCTATGAGTTCGTTCACACAAGTAATTAAATCTTTCAATGACAATCCGTCTTTCTCTTCAATTCCAAAAAATTCTTTCTCCTCGTGAGTTTGCCTGATTTCATTAATCCTTGTATTTATCATCCGAATGACTAGATTCAATTTTGTAAGTTGCTCTTTTTTCAATTCACTCATCAATGATTTGAGTAAAGGAAAACTATTGTTCACTTCCAGCAATGTTCCTTTGTTGCTTGATTTTCTCTCAAAGAGTTGCACATTATCTTCTTTACGATTGGATGAAAATCTCCTGATGCCTCTATTGAAGAATTCTCTCTCTGCCTGAGTTTTTAATTCATCAATATATTTTTCAAAAGCTAATTTCAAGTCGTGTGGAATTTCAATTTGAGATTTAGCAACATTCAGATGCAACAAATGGTCAACGCTGTTACCTATGTCAACGCGAAGCCTTGCCAATTGAAGCCGTGGTGCTTTCTTGATTAAACCATTCCATCCACCAAAGTGAATTAATCTGTCTGCTCTGTAAATGTAAATTCCCTCCATGTCCATCAGACTTCGGTTTTTCGTTGTCCAAATAGAAATGCTTTGGCTTTCATCAATGCTTCTGGATGGCAGCACAAACCCCTCAATTTTAATTGTGTCAGTGCTGAAGTGTTTTTGTTTGTATTCTATCGGACGGAAATCAGTTATAGTTGTTGGAAATGGATTGAAAGGTGCAATCAGATTATTGTTGATTCTTATCGACAACGAATTTGTTTTGCGTTCCATATACCTGTGAAATACCAGAGCTAAATAGTCCGAAGTAACCTCTGTAATCTGTTTTTTCAATGCAGTTTGTCTGTTGCCTTCTTCAAGATAATTTTCAAACTTGTATAGACCATTCCAAACAACAATTGTATTCGCATCAAAATTTTCAAAGCGATTCAAATGACCCTCGCTGAGTGAATGATACTGTTGAATGAGTTGGGTAATTTCTTCCGGTGTGTTTACAATTAATCGCCACTTTCCGACCTGTTGCAGATGGTTAACATCCCAAGTTCTCCCACTAAAAGTTTTCGTTCCTTTTTTTCTTGATAAAACAGTAAAACATCTTGTCTGGGAAAAAGATGCAGTCTTCATGCCTAATCCAAATCTTCCTAGGTCAGCGACATTTCTTTCTTTTTCTGGTGAATTACTTGGAAACTGCATACTTGTTCTAAGTGTTTCCTCATCCATTCCATTACCATTGTCCGCAATAAACAAAGTGAATGGCTCTTGCTCCATTTTAATTAGCACTTCAATTTTGTCAGCGTTAGCTGAAACAGAATTGTCCATTAAATCTGCTAACGAAGATTCCAAACTGTAACCCTGTTCTGCAATTGATTTGATTAAATACTCAGGATTTGGTTCTGCAACTTCGGACTGTATGTTTTTATTTTCCATTCAAAAGTTGGCTAATAGTTTTTGCTAAAGCAGCCGCCATAAGCGGTGGAACTGCATTTCCGATTTGTTTAAAAGCTGCCGTTCTTCCCCCTTCAAAAAAATAGTCGTCTGGAAACGATTGTATTCTTGCTGCCTCACGAACCGAAATAGAACGAACCTGTTTCTTGTCTGGGTATATATAATAATGTCCGTCCTTCGCAATGTGAGCAACTACAGTATGAGAGTGTCCAGTTGGGTCAACTACTTTATAACGGTCAAGGAATGCTAAAACATTTTTATGTGTTTGTAAACGATGTGGTAGTTCATCATATTTCAAACGTTGCTTTCCATTAAACCATTTATCAATTGCGATGGAATATATTTTCAAATCTCTTTCGTTGTGTTGTCTTGTAATGTGTTGCGTAACGAAGTCAACACCATTTCTCGTTCCTGTTTTTTTTAGATATTCGTTGATTGGTTTTGTGTAATTGGCTATCAGTAATTCTTCCCCTGGTTTTAATTTCGGTAAGTCGAAAAACAAATCTTTTTTTGTTTCCCAGTTATTTACTACTGTTTCAACTTCTGGAAAATTGAATTTCTTTTTTCCTCTTTGGCCAATAATGATAACTCTGCGTCTTTTTTGTAGCACTCCATATTCTTCTGCATTCAAAACGGTAGGCTCTGCAACTGAATAACCAATGGATTCAAAAAGTAGCATCATTTCATTCAGATATTTTTTGTTTCCTGCCGTTTGCAAACCCAAAACATTTTCAAATACAAAATACTTTGGCTTGTAGCGGTTAAGAAATTGTGCATAGTGTCGGAACAAAAAATTCCTTTTATCACCTTCCATTCTGTTGGGGTCTCTGCTTCTGCCTACAAGTGAATAAGCTTGGCATGGCGGACCACCAATTATTAGATCAACTTTTTTTGAATCAAGCTTTTCGTCAATCTGTTTGAAAATATTTTCAATTGTCTTACCTGAAATTTCATCATTGATAACTGAAGCAATAATACGGGCAGGAATAATTTGCCATAGTTCTTCCCTAGAAATTTCGTTTTGCAGATAAGCGAAATAAGTTTTTAGTTTTTTGTGTTGACTAAGATGATGATATGCCAAACGGGTTTTCAAAGTATCACATGCCTCTTTGCTCATTTCAACATGAGCAACTGGATGAAAACCTTCACGAATGAATCCTTCTGAAAGTCCGCCTGCACCAGCAAATAAATCAATATAATTAAACCTCTCTTTGACCATACGTTAAAATTATTAATTATCGAACTTTCTCTTTGACATTTTCCTTAATTTACTACCCTTCCGCATAACTTGCAAATCCGTTTTCTTGTGACGCCGCATACATGCGTGCAATTTTCGCAAAACTGAGCGGTAGGGTTGGTTTGTAATCGCTTAGTAGT
>Ga0194129_10006157_pt1 | contig 14855 bp, 14 predicted proteins | sample TA2KigCa35mmetaG_FD_150862 | JGI IMG/M metagenome (GOLD analysis project Ga0194129, IMG submission 150862) | Freshwater microbial communities from Lake Tanganyika, Tanzania - TA2015038 Kigoma Deep Cast 35m | ecosystem: Environmental > Aquatic > Freshwater > Lake | place: Tanzania: Lake... | reverse complement strand
CCCCTCGACCTCGCCATCGACCTCGGCACGGCCAACACCCTCGTCTACGCCCGCGGGCGCGGCATCATCCTGTTCGAGCCCACCGTCATCGCCCTCAACAGCCGCACCCAGGAGCTGCTGGCGATGGGCAACCAGGCCTGGCACATGATCGGGCGCACCCCGGGGCACATCGTCGCCGTGCGCCCGCTCCGCGGCGGCGCGATCACCGACTTCGAGATCACCCAGCGCCTCATCCGCCTGATCTTCGAGCGCTCGGGGGTGAACCGCCTCCAGCGGGCCCGGGTGCTGGTGTGCGTCCCGTCGGGGATCACCCACGTCGAGCAGCGGGCCGTGCTCGAGGCCACCCGGCGGGCCGGCGCGTCGCAGACCTTCCTCATCGAGCAGCCGATGGCCGGTGCGATCGGCGCGGGGCTGCCGATCCACGAGCCGCTCGGGAACATGGTCGTCGACATCGGCGGCGGAACCAGCGAGGTGGCGGTGATCTCCCTCGGCGGGATCGTCGCGTTGCGCGCCGTCCGGGTGGGGGGCTTCGACCTCGACCACGCGATCCAGGCCCACCTCCGGCGGGTGCACAACGTCGCCGTGGGCGAGCGCACCGCCGAGGAGGTCAAGCTCGCGATCGGATCGGCCCACCCGACCCCCGACGAGCTCCAGGCCGAGGTGCGGGGCCGCGACCTGATGAGCGGGATGCCCCGGACCATCGTCCTCGATCCGGCGGAGGTCCGCGAGGCCATCGCCGAGCCCGTCCAGATGGTGGTCAACGCGGTGAAGCAGGCGCTCGCCGAGACGCCCCCCGACCTGGCCCAGGACCTGCTGGAGGTGGGGATCCGCCTCGTCGGCGGCGGGGCCATGCTGCGCGGGCTCGACCGGCTGATCTCCCGTGAGACCGGGGTGCCGGTGAGCCCGGTCGAGATGCCGTTGGAGACCGTCGTCCTCGGTGCCGGCCGTTGCCTCGAGAGCTTCGACCGGCTCCGCGACATGTTCATGGACAAGGCGTCGCGCTGATCCCGGTTCCGGCCTCGGCGGCCCGGAGGTCCTCGGCCGCCTGACGCACCTGCCAGTCGCGGTCACCGAGCGCGGTGTCGATCGCTGCGTCGACGGCGGGCCCGGCGAAGGGGGCGAGGGCGAGCACGGCCCGGCGCCGGACGGCCGGCTTGTCGGTGCACGCGGCCAGCACGGCGTCGAGCCCGGCGGGGTCCCCGATCGCGCCGAGCGCGGCGACCGCGGCTTCGCGGGCGAGCGCATCGGGGTGGACCCGTGCCGCATGGGCCAGCGCCGCGACCGCCGTCGGGCCTGCGCCTTCCGCGTGTTCGCCGAGGGCCCACGCCGCCGCTTCCACCACGGTGACCTCGGCGTCGTCGAGCAGGCCGACCAGCGCGCCGACGGCACCGGGGTCGACGGCCCGCCGCCGGGCCGCCAGTGCGGGTGCGACCTCGGCGGCCCGGCGCCGCACCCGCGCCGCGGGATCTCGGGTCGCAGCGAGCCACCGGCGCGCCGCGGTCCGGACCGGGGCCGCCCGCACGAGCGCAGCGACCGCCACCGCCCGGATGTCCGGGTCCGGGTCCCCGGCCGCGGCGTCCACCCTGCGGAGGTCCGCGCCCGTCAGGCGCCCGCTCAGGCCCAGGGTCGCGACGTGGGCGGCCCGCTCGGTCGCGGAGGCGGCGCCGTCGGCCGGGGTCAGAGACCGCTCTCGATCGCGGTGAAGAGCAGCCCGACCCCGATCCCGATGACGGCGGCGATCACGAGCCCGGCGATCACGACCACCAGCACCCACCGGACCAGGGCCCCGGCCTTGCGCGCCGTCTTCACGGCGAGGTGAGGGCCGGCGGGCTGCGGGTCGACAGGGTTCCAGGTCATGGCACTCTGGGGCTTCCTCGGCCGGGCGATCGGGCTCGGCACTGAACCTAGGCGATCCCGGATCGCAGGGCCACATGGATCACACCGCCGGAGCCGGAGCCGGAGCCGGTTCGCCGCCGCCTGGGGTGGCGCCCCCTTCGCCGCGCGGGCGGGCGAGCGCGCGGCTGGCGGTGCTCGTGGCGCTGGGCACGCTCCTCGTGATCGGCGTCCTCGTCGCCGCCGCGTTCGTCCGGGTGCCCTACGTCGTGATCTCGCCCGGCTCGGCCACGCCGCTCGACGACGAGGTCCTGCAGGTCGAGGGCGCCCCGACCTATCCCCACGACGGTGCGCTCCTCTACCTCACCGTGGCGGTCAGCACCCAGGACCCCAACCTCTACCGCTACCTGTTCGCCCGGCTCGACGACGACGCCTCCGTCGAACGTCGGCAGACGGTGATCGGGTGCGCGGGCTTCCCCGAGAGCGCCCGCCTCGCGCGTGAGCAGATGGATCAGTCCCAGGACGTCGCGAAGACGGTGGCGCTGCGGCGACTCGGCTACACGGTGCCGTCGGAGCCGAGCCGCGTGCTGGTGGTGGGCATCGTGTGCGACGGTCCCTCGCGCGGTCGTCTCGAGCTCGGCGACGTGGTCGTCGCCGTCGATGGCACCCCGGTGACCGCGGCCGACGAGGTGCGCTCCCTGATCGTGGCCCGGTCGCCCGGGGAGACGGTCGAGTTCACGGTGGAGCGGGACGGTCGTCGCGAGACGGTGGCGGTGCCGCTGGGCCGCCGCGACGGGCAGGCCTACGCGGGCATCGTGACCCAGACCGACCGGCGCCACGCGCTCCCGGTCGACGTGCGCATCGACACCGCCCGGGTGAGCGGCCCCTCGGCCGGGCTCGCGTTCGCCCTCGCCGTCATCGACGACCTCACCCCGGGTGACCTGACCGGCGGCGCTGCCGTCGCGGTGACCGGGACCATCGCCGAGGACGGTGCCGTCGGCCCGGTCGGGGGCGTCGCTCAGAAGGCGGTGGTGGCCCGGGAGGCCGGCGCGCGCCTGCTGCTCGTCCCCGCCGGTGAGGTGGCCGAGGCCCGGGCCCGGGCGGGCGGGGTGCGGGTCGTGGGTGTGCGCACGCTCGACGACGCCCTCGACGTGCTCACCCGGCGCAGCGGGGTGCCCGTGGGATCGATGGCGGCGCCGACCGGGGCGGCGTCGTAGCATCCTCTCGTGACGCGCAGCGGCGACCCCCTCGGCAGCCTCTTCGCCCGGATCCGCACCGGGGTCGACACCGACGAGCCGCTCGCCGACGAGCCGCCCGCCGGATCCCCGCCGCCGACGACGGTGGCCGAGGCCCCGGCCGAGCCGGAGCCCGCGCGCGTCCCCGAGCCCGCCACCGGGCCCGTCACCGCCACCGCCGCCCCTGTGACCGGCGCCGAGGAGTTCCCCATCGCCGTGACCGAGCTGGTCGAAGGCGTCGCGGTCGAGCCGGAGCCCCGCTGGCCGGTGTTCTCGGTGGCCGAGTCCACCACGCTCGACGACGTGGCGCTGCGCCGCCGACGCGACGCCGTCGTCGGCACCGCCGTCGCCGACCTCGCACCCCGGGTGAAGCGGCTCCTCCAGGACGAGCAGAACGAGCTGCTCGACGCGGCCCGCCGTCAGAAGGGGCGGCGGGACCCGGTCGAGGTCGTCCCCGCCGAGGCGACGACGGTCGCCGCCTGGGCCGCGGTCTTCGGACCGGCGGTCGACGACGCGTACGGGGCCGGCCGCGCCCTCGGCGGTGGCCGCACCCGCCCCGCGCCCGCCGGGCTCACTGAGCAGCTCGTGGCGCTGATCGCCGTCCCGCTGCGGGACCGGGTCGTCGCCGCGCTCCAGGACGTCACCCGGGACGGACCCTTCTCGGGTGCGCCCGAGCGGCAGCGGGCCGTGGCCGGGGCGGTGGGCGCGCGCTACCGGGAGTGGCGCGGACAGGAGCTCGACGCCGCCGTCGGCGACGTCGCGGCCTGGGCCTTCGCCCGTGGGATCTTCGATGCCACCCCCGAGGGGATGTGCCTGCGGTGGGTGCCCGCCGAGGAGCAGCAGTGCCCCGACGCCGACGACAACGCGCTCGAGCCCACCGGGCGGGGCCGGCCCTTCCCGACCGGCCAGTCGTGCCCACCCGCGCACGCCGGGTGCCGCTGCCTCGTGGTGCCCGTACCGGACTGACGGCCGACGGTCGGGCGCCGCCGCCGGCCCACTAGCCTGATCGGCGATGCGCGTGCCCCAGTACGAGCGGCGACGCTTCCGCCTCCGGGGCTGGATGATCGCCCTGGTCGTCCTCCTGCTCGTGCTCCTGTTCAGTCTGCGGGGCCTCGCCGGCTTCTACACCGACTTCCTCTGGTTCGAGTCGGTCGGCCAGCGCGACACCTGGGGTCGCCTGCTCGTGGCCCGGATCGTGCCGGCCCTCGTGTTCACCGTCGCGTTCTTCGTGATCATGCTGGTCAACCTGGTGATCGCCGACCGGCTCGCCCCGCGCCTGCGGGTCGGGCCGCTCACCCCCGAGGACGAGATGGTCACCCGCTACCGGCAGGCGACCGATCGGTACACGGGGCGGATCCGGGCCGGGGTCGCGCTGTTCTTCGCCCTGATCGCCGGGCTCGGGGTCTCGGCCCAGTGGCAGGACTGGGTCCTGTTCAACCACCGGGTCGACTTCGCCGCCTCCGACCCCCAGTTCGGGCGCAACGTCGGCTTCTACGTGTTCCAGCTGCCGTTCATCCGCTTCATCATCGACTGGCTCTTCGCCGGGTTGGTGATCGTCCTGCTCGTCACGGCGGTCGCCTATTACCTGAACGGCGGCATCCGCTTCCAGACCCCCGGCGAGCGTGTGACGCCCCAGGTGAAGGCCCACCTCTCGGTGATCCTCGCCGTGATGGCGTTGGTCAAGACGGCCGAGTACTTCTTCGCACGCTTCGAGCTGAACTTCTCGACCCGGGGCTCGGTCGACGGGGCCTCCTACACCCAGGTCAACGCCGAGCTCCCCGCACTCAACCTGCTCGTCTTCATCTCGGTCGTCGCGGCGGGACTGTTCATCTGGAACATCTGGCGCCGGGGCTGGGTGCTCCCGATCATCGCCGTCGGTCTCTGGGGCTTCGTCTCCATCGTGGTCGGCACGATCTACCCCGCGATCATCCAGCAGTTCCGGGTCAATCCGAACGAGTTCGCCCAGGAGCGCCCGTACATCGCCCGCAACATCGCGGCCACCCGTGACGCCTTCGGCCTGACCGCGATCGAGCCGCGCCAGTACGAGTACACCGAGGAGCTCACGCCCGCGGTGGTCGAGGCGAACACCACGACGATCGACAACGCCCGGCTCTGGGACCCCGCCGTGCTCGAGGCGGTCTACGCCCAGGTCCAGGAGCTCCAGACCTACTACACGGTCGACGACGTCGACGTCGACCGCTACTTCATCGACGGCGAGGTCATCCAGACCGCCACCTCGGTCCGCGAGGTGAGCGGCGACGCCCTGCCGACCCAGTCGTGGATCAACGAGAAGATCGTCTACACGCACGGGTACGGCCTGATCGCGTCGCCGATGAACCAGGAGAGCCAGGGCGGCCCCACGTTCTTCGCCCGTGACATCCCGGTCCAGGACCTCGGGATCGGCGTCAGCGCCCGGGGCGCGCAGATCTACTTCGGGGAGCAGCAGGGCGACTACGTCATCGTCGGCGCGAAGCAGAAGGAGTTCAACTACCCGCGCCAGGGTGTGCGCGATTCGCTGACCCGGTACCGGGGTGACGACGGCGTCCGGCTCAGCAGTTTCGTGCGGCGGGTCGCGTTCGCGCTGCGCTTCAGCGACGTCAACCTGCTCGTCTCCGGGCAGATCCGCCCCGATCAGTCGAAGCTCATCATGTTCCGCTCGATCCGCGACCGCATCGAGCAGCTGGCGCCGTTCCTGCGCTACGACACCGACCCCTACGCGGTGGCGGTCGACGGGCGGATCGTGTGGGTGGTGGACGCCTACACCGTCTCGTCGAAGTACCCGTACTCCCAGTACGTCGACGGGGTGGGCGGAATCTCGGGACGCGTCAACTACGTCCGCAACTCGGTCAAGGTCACGGTCGATGCCTACAACGGCGACGTGCAGTTCTACGTCGTCGACCGCACCGACCCGATGGTGCGGGCGTGGCGCCAGGCGTTCCCGACCCTCTTCTCCGACTTCTCGGCGATGCCCGACGGGCTGAAGGACCACCTCCGCTACCCCGAGGACCTATTCCGGGTCCAGGCCGACGTCTACGCCACGTACCACGTCGTGGAGCCGCGCCGGTTCTTCCAGGGCTCGGAGCGCTGGCTGATCTCCCCCGACCCCAACGAGGCACTCTCCGGCGTCACGACGGTCGAGACGCCCACCGCGGCCCCTGACTCCCGGGCCACCGCCAGCCGCCCGGCGTCGATCCGGGCGACCACGAAGCGCCAGGACCCCTACAACCTCTACATCCGGCTCCCCGGCGACGACCGTGAGACCTTCCTGATGCTCCAGGCCTTCGTGCCGGTGTCGCAGAACAACGAGCAGCTGCGGCTGGTGTCGTTCCTGTCGGCCAAGGCCGACCGCCGCAACTACGGCCAGCTCGAGTCGTTCGTCATGCCCCAGGGCCAGCAGGTCACCGGTCCGGTGCAGGCGGCACTCGAGATCAACCAGGACCAGCGCATCGCGTCGCAGTTCACCCTGCTCGACCAGCAGGGGTCACGGCTCATCCGGGGCACGGTGCAGCTCATCCCGGTGGGCAACTCGATCGTCTACGTGCAGCCGATCTACGTGGAGAACGAGGGCACGGCCAGCTTCCCCGTGTACCAGTTCGTCGCGGTGTTCGCCCAGGGTCGCGACCCGGTGGTGGCCCCGACCGTACGCGACGCGCTCGGCCTCCTCTTCCCTGCGGCAGCCGGGAGCGCGACCCCGAGCGTGCCCGTCCCGACCGTCCCCGGCGACTCGACCACCCCGGTGGTGCCCGGGTCCGTCGACGCCCTCCTGCGCCAGGCCAGCGAGCGCTTCGCCCGGGCCGACGACGCCCTGCGGGCGGGTGACCTGGGTCGGTTCCAGGCCCTGGTCCGGGAGGCCCAGGACCTCGTCGCCCGGGCCCAGCAGCAGCTCACGACCGGGTCGACGGCGGCGCCGAGCACCACCACCTCCACCACCCGCCCGGCGTCCTGAGCCGCCGCCGGCGCGCCCGGCCCGGAATGCCGGGCCGCAGCCGGGAATTGTTACTATGCGCGTAGTGGTAATTCCCCCGACCGGGGGCGGGTCCCCCGCCCGGCCCCGGGAGCGGGTCGTCCGTCCCCCCGACGTTCGGAGCGAGCCCATGGCCGCGAGCGACATCGATCTTGGCAGCTACAAGCTCGGCTGGTCCGACACCGAGCAGTACGTCTACAAGCCCAAGAAGGGCCTCAACGAGACGGTGGTGCGCGACATCTCGCACTACAAGAGCGAGCCCGAGTGGATGACCAAGTTCCGGGTGAACGCCCTCACCCGGTTCGAGCGCAAGCCCATGCTCGAGTGGTTCGCCCGCAACATGCCCGACATCGATTTCGACGACATCTACTACTACATCAAGCCGACCGAGAAGCAGGTCTCCGACTGGGACATGCTCCCCGAGGAGATGAAGACCACCTACGAGCGGCTCGGGATCCCCGAGGCGGAGCGCAAGTTCCTCGCCGGCGTCACCGCGCAGTACGAGAGCGAGGTCGTGTACCACAAGAACCGCGAGGACCTCGAGGCCCTCGGGGTGCTGTTCACCGACATGGACACCGCGGTGCGCGAGCACCCCGAGATCGTCCAGCAGCACTTCGGGACCGTGATCCCGCCGGGTGACAACAAGTTCGCCGCCCTCAACTCGGCGGTGTGGAGCGGGGGCTCCTTCATCTACGTGCCGCCGGGTGTGCACGTCGACATGCCCCTGCAGGCGTACTTCCGCATCAACGCCGAGAACGCCGGCCAGTTCGAGCGGACCCTGATCATCGCCGACGAGGGTGCGTCGGTCCACTACGTGGAGGGGTGCTCCGCCCCCGTGTACAGCTCCGACTCCCTCCACAGCGCCGTGGTGGAGCTCATCGCCAAGCCCGGTGCCCGGATCCGCTACACGACGATCCAGAACTGGTCCCCCAACGTCTACAACCTGGTGACCAAGCGGGCCCGGGCCGAGGCCGAGGCGACGGTCGAGTGGATCGACGGCAACCTCGGGTCGAAGCTGACCATGAAGTACCCCGCCGTCGTGCTCACCGGACCCAAGGCCCACGGCGAGGTCCTGTCGGTCGCGTACGCCGGTCCGGGTCAGCACCAGGACGCCGGGGCCAAGATGACCCACGTCGCCCCCGAGACGACCTCCATCATCGATTCCAAGTCGATCTCGAAGGACGGAGGCCGCACCACCTACCGCGGGCTCGTTCGGGTCGAGGACGGCGCCTACGGCGTGAAGAGCCACGTGCGCTGCGATGCGCTCATCCTCGACGAGGAGAGCCGCTCCGACACCTACCCGTACATGGAGATCGAGGAGCAGGATGCCCGCGTCGGTCACGAGGCGACGGTGTCCAAGGTGGGCGACGACCAGCTCTTCTACCTCATGAGCCGCGGGCTCGACGAGCAGCAGGCCACGGCGATGATCGTCAACGGCTTCATCGAGCCGATCACGAAGACGCTGCCGATGGAGTACGCGGTCGAGTTGTCGCGCCTGATCGAGCTGAACATGGAAGGTGCGGTGGGCTGACGCCACCGACCCCGCCCGCCCGCTCGCCCGATGCCCCGACCCCTCCAAGAACCGGTGATCCCGTGACGGCCTTCTCCGCCGACGCGTCGCGAACCCTGGGGGGGCCCGACTGGCTGACCCGCCGCCGGTCGGCGGCGGCCGAACGGCTCGCCGACCTCGTGTGGCCGTCCACCGCCGAGGAGATCTGGCGCTACTCGGCCGTCGACCGGTTCGATCCCGACCGCTATGCCCCGGTCCCGGCCGGGGAGCTGGGACCGCCGGGCGCCGAGGCCGTCCCGGGCGGCGGGCTCCTCGCCGCCGAAGCGGGCGAGCGCTCCGGACTCGTGGTGGTCCGCAACGGCCGCGTCGTGCGCCACGAGCTCGACCCGGCCCTCGAGGCCCGGGGCGTGCGGGTCCAGGGGCTGGCCACCGACACCGACGGGGTCGCCGAGCCGTGGCTGGGCCGCTGCAGCGATGCCTCGCCCGACGCGTTCACGGTCCTGCACGACGCCTTCCTCGCCGGGGGCGCGTTCGTCCACGTGCCCCGCGGCGTCGTGGTGTCGGCGCCCATCGTCGTGCTCCACTGGTCGGAGGGCGACGGTCGGGCCACGTTCCCCCACACGCTGGTGGTCGCCGAGGAGGGGTCCGAGGTCTCGGTGGTCGACCGGTACTCGTCGCGCGGTCGTGACCATCTCGTCGACGCCGTGGTCGAGCTCCTCGTGGGCGACGGTGCCCACGTCCGGTACCTGTCGGTCCAGGAGCACGGGCCCGAGACCTGGCAGGTCGCACTGCAGCGGGCCCACCTGGGGCGCGACGCCGGCCTGCGGGCATCGGCGGTCGCGCTCGGCGGCGACTACGCGCGCCTGCGCAGCGAGACCCGGCTCGACGGACCCGGGGCCGAGAGCGACCTCCTCGCCGTCTACTTCGGCGACGGGCACCAGATGCACGACTTCCGGACGCTCCAGGACCACACCGCGCCGAGCACCCGGAGCAACCTCCTGTTCAAGGGCGCGGTCGAGGACGAGGCCCACTCCGTCTACTCGGGGCTCGTCCGCCTCCGCCCCGAAGCCCAGCGGTCCGAGGCCTACCAGACCAACCGGAACCTGGTCCTCACCGACGGCGCCGGGGCCGAGTCGATCCCCAACCTCGAGATCGAGGCCAACGACGTGCGCTGCTCCCACGCCAGCACGGTGGGTCCGGTCGACGACGATCAGCGCTACTACCTCGCAACCCGGGGCATCCCGCCCGAGGAGGCCGATCGCCTCATCGTGATGGGGTTCTTCGAGGACGTCCTGAACCGGTTGCCGGTGCGGTCGCTGGTGACCCCCATCCGGGCCGCGGTCACCCGCAAGATCGAGCAGCGGGGGGGCGTCCGTGCCTGAGGTCCGCGTCTGCGCGACGACCGACGTCGCCGACGGCGCCACGCGCCGCGTCGATGTCGCCGGCCTGCGGATCTGCGTCGTGCACATCGGCGACGACTGGTACGCGATCGGCGACCGGTGCTCCCACGACGACTTCTCCCTGGCTGACGGTGCGGTGTGGCCCGACGAGTGCGAGATCGAGTGCCCGAAGCACGGGTCGATGTTCTCGCTGGCGACCGGGGTCCCGGCGACCCTGCCCGCCACCCAGCCGGTGCCGGTGCACCGGATCCGGGTGGAGGGCGACGACGTCCTCGTGACCGTGGACGGAGGTGACGCGTGAGCCGACTCGAGGTCTCGGGCCTGCGGGCGGCCGTCGACGGGTTCGAGATCCTGCGCGGGGTCGACCTGGAGGTGGAGTCGGGCCAGGTCCACGTCGTGATGGGCCCGAACGGCTCGGGCAAGTCCACCCTGTCGCACGTGGTGATGGGCCGCGGCGACTACACCGTGACGGGGGGTTCCGTCCGCCTCGACGGCGAGGAGCTCCTCGGCCTGCCCACCTGGCAGCGGGCCGCCCGGGGACTGTTCCTCGCGATGCAGTACCCGGTCGCCGTTCCGGGCGTGCCCGCGGGCGAGGTGGTCGCCGCCGCGGCCCGGGCCCGGGGCGTGGATCCGGCCGTGGTGCTCGACCGGATCGGGGCCGAGGCGGCGCGGCTCGAGGTCCGCGACGAGTTCCTCGCCCGGGGGGTGAACGACGAGTTCTCCGGCGGTGAGCAGAAGCGCATGGAGACCCTGCAGCTCGCCGTGCTCGAGCCCCGGATCGCCGTGCTCGACGAGATCGATTCGGGACTCGACGTCGATGCGCTCTCCGACGTGGCCCGCCGGGTCGAGGCGATGACCGAGGAGCACGACCTCGGGGTCCTGGCCATCACCCACTACGCCCGCCTGCTCGACAAGCTGCGGCCCGACCGGATCCACGTCCTCATGGCCGGTCGCATCGTCGCGAGCGGCGGTCCCGAGCTCGCCCAGCAGCTCGAGGCGACCGGCTACGAGGGCCTCGCTGCCGACCTCGGGATCGAGGAGATGTCGCTGCGCCGGCCGGTGGCGGTAGATCCCTTCGCCGAGCCGGGCTTCTGACCCGGCGCCCGGTGCCTGCGCACCGGGTCAGACGCCCGGGACCCGGACCGTCGTCGTGAGGACGGCTGCGTCTCGCGCAGCCTGGGCCTCGGCCCGCGCACCGTGGGTGCCGGCCACGAGCAGGAACAGGGTGCGCCCGTCGATGCCCCCGAGCACGCAGGCGATGGCGTGGGTCCCCGGGGTCTCCACGACGTCGGTCACCGCACCGCCCGCCTCCACCCGGACGAACCGGTCGGTCACCGGGGCGGCGATCCAAACGCCGCCCTCGGCGTCGAGACAGATGCCGTCGGGGTGATCGGGGAGGTCGGCCCAGCAGCGCCGATGGTGGAGGGTGCCGTCGTCGGCGAGGTCGAAGCCGGTGAGGCACCGGCCCGAGCTCTCGGCGACCACGAGCACGCCGTCGGGGGTGATCACCATCCCGTTGGCCATGCGAAGGTCGGGAGCCGCCTCGTGGACCGACCCGTCCGGGTCGACCCGCAGCAGGGGCGCCGGGACGGGAGCGCCGCCACCCCGGAGGTCGTAGCCGAACTGCCCCACGAAGGCGTGTCCGTGCCGGTCGACGACCATGTCGTTGATCTCGTGGGCGGCGGCGGCGGAGAGGTCGGCGTGCACGGTGGTCGTCGCGCCGTCGTGGCGCAGCACCTGGCGGGCGGCCATCGACACCACGAGGAGGTCACCGTCCGGGAGCCAGCCGAGGCCGGACGGCTGCGCGACCTCCACGACGGTCTCGATGGTGCCGTCGGGCGCGATCCGCAACACCGCGTCGCCGTGCATGTCGGAGACGTGGAGCGCGCCGTCGTGCCAGCGGGGACCCTCGAGGAACGAACGCCCGGTGACGAGGGGGACGGGAGCGGTCATCGCCGGAGCCTAGGTCTTGGGTCGCGGGGGCGTCGTCGACATCGGCTCAGCGCAGGAGGGCACCGAGGGCGACCACCGCACCGACGAACGTCGCCGTGAGGACGAAGGCGACGAGGTACTCGCGCCGTGCCGCCTGATTGCGTGCCCCGGCGTGCCCGTCGCCGCGTCGCTCCGGGTGGGTGGGCTCGCTCAGGTGATGATGACCGGCGTCCCGAGCGGGGCCTCGAGCGCGATCTGGACGATGATGTCGTTGGTGACCCGGATACAGCCGTTCGAGGCGTCCTGGCCCATGAGCTGCGGCTCGTTCGTGCCGTGGATCGCCACCTGGCCCGGACCGCCGTTGAACTCGAACAGCACCTCGCTGTAGCCCGAGATCCCGAGGGCGTACGCCCCGTAGGAGCCGGTCGGCTGCCTGCGGAGGTCGACCGGGTCGGTGATGTAGTAGATGCCCTGCGGGGTCGGGGTCTTGGCGGTGCCGTCGACCGTCGTCGTCCGGAGGATCTCCTTGCCATCCTTCGAGAAGACGAGCTCGTTGCGGGCGAGGTTGATCTCGATCTTGTACGGGTTCTTGCTCAGCGTGACGTCGGCGGCCCGGATCCACCCCTCGCTCTGGTTCGGCCGCATCGGCAGGAGCGCCTTCAGCCACTCGCCCTGGTTCTCGGTGACGAGCAGTGTGCGCGGGGCCCGGTACTCGGTCTGGAGGGGGAGTGACGCCATGACCCGGTTCGATCCGGGTGCGTCGAAGACCTGGAGGGTGGCGACCTTGCTGGTGGCGACCGTGGCGGGCTTGGGAACGGTCGTCGTGGGCGTCGGCGGGGCCGTGGTCGGGACGGTGGCGGGGGACCGGTCGACGGCGCGCGGCGTCGTGTCGGCCGACGAGCCAACCCCGACGAGGACGACGACGGCGACGATCGAGACGATCAGTGCGGCGAGGCCGCCACCGAGGGCGACGGTCCGCTTGCGCCGGGCGGCGGCCCGACGGGTTTGGCGCGGGGCGTTGGCAGGCGCGCTCACGCGAGGGATCGTAGCCGCAGGGGACCGGCCGGATCCCCGCGGCCCGGGTCGGTGGTGGGGCGAGCCGGGCTCAGCTGGCCGCCGGCTCGCACGCCTCTTCGGCGAGCATCATCAGCCGCAGGTCGAGGAGGAAGTCGACGACCTCGGCCCCCGAGATGAGCTCCCGGCTGGTGAACTCGCGCAGCGCCTCGTCGATCCGGAGGGTCAGTGCCTGCTCGTCCATGGTGGGCTCCTTCCTGGGGTCTCTTGCCGTGTCGGTGCGACGGTAGCGAGAACGTACTGCACGTCCCGGGGAATTCCGTGTCAGCTTCGTGACGGCTCGATGACGGACCCCGGTCACGGCCGGGAATGTCCCGACCCCGAGATCCTCACACCGGGGTGGGACACCCACACCGGGGTCACGCCCCGTTCACGCCCCGTTCACGCCACGGTCTCGTCGAGGCCTTGCTGGAGGACGTTCCAGGCCAGGGTGGCGCACTTGATGCGGACCGGGAACTTCACGACGCCCTGCAGGGCCTCGAGGTCGCCGAGGCGGACCCCGGCGAGGTCGGTCCCCCCGGCGTCGGTGTCGGCGTCGGAGCCCTCGGCCCCCTCGGCCCCCTCGAGCTTGGACTCGTGGATCGACATCAGCGCCTTGAACGCGCGGATCAGGGTGGCGACCTCGGCCACCGGCTTGCCCCTGACCGCAGCGCTCATCATCGAGGTCGACGCCTGGCTGATCGAGCACCCCTGTCCGGACGTGCGCACGTCGACGACGACGCCGTCCTCGACCTCGAGGTAGAGGACCACCTCGTCGCCGCACAGCGGGTTGAACCCCTCGATCTTGTGCGCGGGCGGCACCGGCAGCTCACCCCGGTTGCGCGGCGCGCGGTAGTGGTCAAGGATGATCTCGCGGTACAGATCCTGCAGTCCTGACATCGTGGTTCCCCGTAGTCCTGGTCGGTTGGGTCAGCTCGGTTGGGTCAGCTCGGTTGGGTCAGATGGAGAAGAAGTCCTCGACCTTGGCCAGCGCCGCCACCAGGGCGTCGACGTCGGCCCGGTCGTTGTACACGCCGAACGAGGCCCGGGTCGTGGCCGGGATCCCGAGCTCACGCATGAGCGGCTTCGCGCAGTGGTGGCCGGCCCGCACGCAGATGCCCTCCTCGTCGGCGACCTGCGACACGTCGTGGGCGTGGATGTCGTCGAAGAGGAACGAGACGACCCCGCCCCGGTCGTCGGCCCCGGCCGGCCCGAAGACCCGGAGCCGGTCGCCGAAGCGGTCCGTGAGCACGTCGAGGGCGTACCGGGTGAGCTCCCGCTCGTGGGCCCGGACCGCGTCCATCCCGATCGCGTCGAGGTAGTCGACGGCCGCCCCCATGCCGACCGCCTCGGCGATGGCGGGGGTCCCGGCCTCGAACTTCCACGGGATGTCGTTGGTGAGGAAGCCGTCGGTGGTGACGTCGCGCATCATCTCGCCGCCGCCCATGAACGGGGGCATCGCCTCCAGCAGGTCGGCCCGGGCCCAGAGGGCCCCGATGCCGGCCGGGCCCAGCAACTTGTGCGAGGAGAAGGCCACGAAGTCGGCGTCCCACGCCGTGACGTCGACCGGCATCTGCGGCACCGCCTGGCAGGCGTCGACGAGGACGTGCGCGCCCGCGGCCCGCGCCGCCGCCGTGAGACGGGCGACGTCGACGATCGTGCCGGTCACGTTCGACATCGCGGTCACCCCGAGCAGCGCCGCACCGTCGAGCAGGCGGTCGAGGTCGGAGAGGTCGAGGCGCTGGTCGGCGGTGAGCGGGATCCAGCGGATCTCGATCCCGCGCTCCTCGCGCAGGATGTGCCAGGGCACCACGTTGGCGTGGTGCTCGAGGTGACTGAGGACGATGGCGTCGCCGGGCTGCAGGTTGGCCCGGGCCCATGAGTAGGCGACGAGGTTGATGGCCTCGGTGGCGTTCCGGGCGAGGACG
>Ga0194129_10006155_pt1 | contig 14858 bp, 11 predicted proteins | sample TA2KigCa35mmetaG_FD_150862 | JGI IMG/M metagenome (GOLD analysis project Ga0194129, IMG submission 150862) | Freshwater microbial communities from Lake Tanganyika, Tanzania - TA2015038 Kigoma Deep Cast 35m | ecosystem: Environmental > Aquatic > Freshwater > Lake | place: Tanzania: Lake... | reverse complement strand
AAGGTTCGTCAAAAAATAAACAGTGATGAATAGGATTTTTTAGTTTTTTATTCAACCCCACATAATAGAGTAAACAGGATGGCGCCATCACGCGGGTTTCCCAATATTTATTGGAGTACGAACGAAATTCCGGTGGCAGTAGTTTTGTTTCAGTAAACTGATAATCCGCTCCACTGACCACCACATCTGCGTAATAGGTTGCAGTAGCTGTTTTTGCACCGGCAATTATTGATTTTCCCTTGGTAGATTTACCAATTTCTAAGGACTCTACCGGCTCATTAAATTTAAAAGTCACGCCGAGTTCCACGGCTAACTTATACATGGCTTCCACTACCGCATACATCCCACCCTCTGGATACCAGGTTCCGCCTTTGATGTCGGCATAGTTCATGAGACTATATAAGGCAGGTGTTTCCTGAGGTAAAGCTCCTAAGAATAATACCGGAAACTCCATTAACTGACGAAGCTTGGGATGTGTAAAGTGATGGGCAATATGTTTACTGATAGACGTCAGTAATTGCAATTTGAGCGCCCCACTAATGGTTTCCCAATTCATAAACTCAGTAATAGAAAGTCCTGGCTTAAGTACAAAGCGGCCCATGCCTACTTCATATTTGATATGCGCTTCTTTTAAAAATTTATCCAGCTTGGCGGCACTACCCGGTTCTAATTCTTCAAAAACTTTTTGGAGCGCTGCGTAATCAGCAGGCATATCCGTAAATCCATCTTTCCAATAAACGCGATACGAAGGATCTAAACGGGTTAGCTGATAATAATCGGAAACTTTTTTTCCAAACTCGGCAAAGTAGGAATCAAACACCTCCGGCATCCAATAAAAACTTGGACCCCGGTCAAATACATAACCCTGGTCTTTTAACTGGGCGGCACGACCACCGGGCCCGGCATTTTTTTCCAGGACCGTAACGGCATAACCGGCTTTCGCTAAAAAGGAAGCGGCAGACAGACCGGCAAAACCCGATCCGATAACAAGGACTTTTGATGGAGGCACGGCCTAAAGTTAGGAATGCTGAATTTGCTCGCGGAGTAATTTTCTGGCAAAGTGAATACGGCTCTTTACTGTGCCCAAGGGTTCGTTCAAAGAATCCGCAATCTCGTTGTATTTATACCCCTCATAATACAATTGAAAAGGAACCTTAAAAATCTCAGGGAGTTTTTTGATAGCACTGCGTATCTCTTTCATCTCAATATTGCCTTCCCCCCTGTTATCCTCATGAGCTCCGTTGTTCAGTAAATACTCATTGGGGGTGTTATCAAAAATGGTACGCTGCTTGGCCTTTCTGCGGTAATTATTGATGAAAATATTACGCATGATTGTGAAAAGCCATGCTTTGATGTTAGTACCTGCATTATACTTTTCCCGGTTGGCTAAGGCTTTATAAAGGGTTTCCTGGTAAAGATCATCCGCCGCATCTGAATCACGTGTGAGATTGATGGCAAAGGGGCGCAGGAAGTCCGCATGAAGGACCAAAAGCTGATTGAACTCTACAGTAGACATATTCTGTTTAATTTATCAAAGGCGAAGTTAAACAGAATAAGCAATACGACGCTTTTTTTTGTTTAATATTTTGTAAAAATTTATAAACAAAATAGCCCTCAAATATAGAGGGCTATAAATCAATTAGTTGAGTGTCTAAAACAAGTATTATCCCACCTTGTGAATGGGTACAATAGAGGCTTTTGTTTGATCCAATTGCTCAAAAACAGAGTTATTGCTTACAAATTCAGGAACCAATTCTTTCATTTTTGAAACCATGGCCATGGTTTGACCTGCTTGTCCGGCATAAGCAAAAAGCTGTTCGAAGTGGATATCAAGTTCCTCAATTTTTTCATTACGAGTTTTAGCAATCACGATCTTCTCGTGATGGGTTGGTATAGTATTTTCAGCGTCACTGAGTAACTCTTCATATAACTTTTCTCCAGGTCTCAAACCAGTGTATTTAATTTCAATATCAATGTTAGGCACCAATCCAGAAAGTCGAATCATCTTTCTGGCCAAATCAACAATTGGTACTGGTTTTCCCATATCAAAAACGAAAATCTCGCCGCCCTCACCCATTGAACCCGCCTCTAATACCAACTGACTTGCCTCAGGTATGGTCATGAAATAACGAATGATGTTGGGGTGTGTTACGGTTACCGGACCGCCCTTAGAAATTTGGTCTTTAAAACGAAGCACAACCGATCCACTAGAACCAAGCACATTTCCAAAGCGGGTAGTGATAAATCTGGTTTCTTGATCCTGGCGCTTACAAAGTGACTGTACATAAATTTCAGCCAGCCGTTTTGAAGCCCCCATTACATTAGTAGGATTAACTGCCTTATCAGTAGACACCATCACAAACCGCTGTGCTTGAAATTGGAGAGACAAATCTGCTATTAATCGAGTACCTCCAACATTTGTCAACACAGCTTCCGATGGAGAAAGCTCCATCATTGGAACATGCTTGTATGCAGCGGCATGATAAACTATTTGAGGCCTGAAGTTTTCAAAAAGCTCCAACATCCGCTTTTTGTTCCGAACATCCCCCAGGAAAAAAACAAGCTTTGTATTGTTATTAGTAGAGTTCAGCTCAAGCTCCAATTCATGCAATGGTGTTTCAGCCTGATCACAAATGATAATAGTAATTGGGTTAAAATTTAATAATTGACGAACTATTTCACTTCCAATTGAGCCTGCACCGCCAGTTACCAATACCCGCTTACCTGTAATTTGCTTTTCAAGCTTTACTTGATTCAGTTTAATAGGATCCCTCTCTAACAATTGTTCAATCCGAATAACTTGTAATTGGCGAGTAGAAAACTGACCATTAATCCATTTATCAAGCGGGGGAACAGTTAAAACAGTGATATTTTGATCTAAACATATTTCAATGAGTTGTGAACGTCGTGCGGCAGGGACTGAAAAAGTTGAAATAATAATTTCATTAACATCATACAATTTTAGGAGCTGGTCTAAGTCCTCGTATGTATAAATACGAACACCATCAACTACTTTACTCTCTTTACGAGGGTTATCATCAATATAGGCAACCACGCGAGTTTTAGAGGAGATGTCATGGTCTAGAACTCGCTTAGTAGCAAAACCCGCTTCACCGGCACCATAAATAATCACATTCTTAGGTGTCATTTTAGAATTTCGCAGGTAATTAAAGGCGTACTTTATTATAACCCTATAAGCTATCAAACTTAAAAATGAAAAAATAGCATATACAATAAGAGTGACTAACGGTAATGAAATGAAAGTTTTATCATTTGCCAGTGAAACAAGTGATAAGAATCCTAAAACACCAGTACTTACCAATAAAGAATAGATTACCCTAAATGCATCCTGAACACCTGTGTACCTAACAATTCCAGCATATGTTTTGAAATTAAAAAAAATAAGCGTATTCAAAACAGAAAGTACTAACAGGTTTGAACTTAATTCCTTTATACTTATTAGACTGAAATTTAAGTTATGCCCAATTAGGTAGGCTACAACCAGTGAAACATTACAGATAAACAGGTCAATGAAAAAAATTATCCAACGAGGAACAATGTTAATTTTATGTAGCATAGGGTCTTACAAAGATTACATCTTTCATGAAAATAACAGAATTTTTTAGAATCTTTTTTTTAAGTATTAAACCTTAATAATCAATTTATAGGCAATTAATAATCAATTAATAATTAATAAGCAATTTAATTGCCCTATAAGCTGTATCAATAAACCTCTCATAGCGCAAATGCATAAAAGGGTTTACCATCATCCTTTTGCCTAAACCAGCTTGCAATTGAGCACAATATGAATAATGCTCACATCTAACTTCCACTCCTGAATCCTCATTGGTCATTACTTGGTACTGCAGGTCTTTAACCAAGTGCCATTTGTAAATAGACAATCCACCAAATGCAGCGTAAACTGGCTGCAAGCTGTTACTTACACTATCTGGCACCCAGTCCTGCTGTATTTTTTTGATGGAATTTTCTGTTTGCGGCATGCTAGCATTATTTAAAAAAACTAGTGCAAAGGTATCGTGATACCTTTTTTTCAAACGCGGAGACACAGAATATCCAAATGCAGCAACAGCATCCCATGAGTTTTGTTGCGCAAATGAATCCAAGACGCCCGAAATACTTATCTTATCTACATCAAAATCCATCACCAATAAATAATCAAAGTCTATTTCACTTTTTTTTAATTCTTCCAAATATTGATTCCTCAAATGAGCAAGTCTTGCTATTCGATATTTGGAGTAATAAAAATTTACACCAGGTGTAATTTTATCAGTTGAAAAAGCAGCTAAATCTCCATCAACTACTTTAACAGCTTTATTCTTCTTAGCCCAGGTGTCCAATTGAACTCTTGTAGAATCAGTACTCCCATTCTCAACTACAACTACTTTTGCCAATTTAAAGAGACTGCTGATCGCTTCAATAAAATTCAAATTCTCGGGCAGTGTCCTGGCACAGTTTTTTGCCAAACCACAAATTGCAATTGAGCATTGTGCTAATTGTGAGCGAAGTGGATGATCAATTTTAGTAGGCGTTTTCATCGCCCTTAATGAGATTAATAATTGTTTGAAAAATTATCTGGCAATCGAGCCAAAAACTCCAGTTTTCAATATACCACAAGTCAAATGCTACACGCTTAGTCATTTCATCAGTGCTACGGATTGCTCCTCGGCTACCACTGACTTGTGCCCAACCGGTAATACCCGGTTTGACAAGATGACGATGCATATAGTGCTGCACTAAGTCCTTTGATTCAAGTGAAAGTGGAATAGGATGTGGTCTGGGACCTACCACAGACATATCACCCAGTAATACATTAATAAATTGAGGTAATTCATCCATACTTGTCTTTCTCAAAAATTTTCCCAGCCGGGTGATCCTACTATCGTTTTCTTTTGTTTGTGGGTACAACTCGTCTTGATTGAAGGAAGATGCGTCTGAAAACATTGTCCGAAACTTATAGCAAGTAATTCGTTTGTTATTCAAACCCCAACGATCTTGTTTAAAAAATACAGGACCTTTTGAATCTAGCTTTATAAGTAATGCCAGAATAGGACCTAACCAACTAAAAATTAATACAAGAAATAGTAGGGAGAAAAGCACATCAAAACTACGTTTGAAAAACCGATTCTCTGAATCATCTAGCGGGAAGTAACGTAACCCTACCACTGGAAAACCAGCATAACTAGATAACCGATAAGGAGCAGCACCCAACCGATTAAAATCGTTTACCACATTGACCTGGACTTGTGCTCTTTCACATTGATCAATTACAAAAGCAATTTCTGCAGATTGAGTATGCGGTAACATCAAAAATACTTCATCCACAGAATGACTTTCAAATATTTGAGTAAGATCAGATAAGCCACCCAGTCTGTTTACTCCCAACACGGACTGGGCTGATTCTCCTACAAACCCGACTATGGTGTAACGTAAATTGTTAATAAGCATTCCGGAGCGATACAGTTGTGCGCCGGGCCCTAGCTCACCCACCACTAATATTTTTCGTACATACTGGTAATGACTTCTTATATAAGCAACCGTTACACGGTAAAAATATTTGATAAAGGGAAAGAAGAATAGCAGGAAAAAATAATAATATAAAATCTGAGAACGGTATAAATAAAAATTAGGTAAGAAAATAGCAAGGACAAAAACAAAAATCAACGCATGTAATGCAATAACCCGAACCAATAGCGTTAACTCCTGTGAAAATGAGAAAAGTGTAATACTGGTATAAAAATGAAATACCCTAGCAGCCAAATACCAGATTAAAAAATTAAACAGCAGCAATTCACTGCAAGTGGTAGAATCACATAAAGGAGAATCCTTGTATAATAGCTGTGTTGCAACCCAAAAGCAAGCAGACAAAAAGAGAGCATCAAGCCCTAAACGGAGTAAGTAATTGATTCTGGGACCTCTTTGCATACGCATTAACGGGCGTAAGATAGCAAAAAATCAAAGCCCATAATTCATACCCAGACTAATCAAATTAGTCTTATCAAAACGTCGGAAGTTTGCATTTAGATACAAACGGGGAATCAACTCATATTGGCCCTGTAATAAGTACTCCTTTGCATTAGATTGCACACCAAATAGGAAAGGAGGCTGTGGTTGTTGAAAATACTGCTGATCTAATGTTCCCTGCTCTCCTTTTCGGACCTGCATGTACCGCAATCTGACTTTTAAACGAGGTATTGGGGTATAGTTGGCAAAAAAACTGATGCGATCCGCATTGGCGCCCATCCAATCCCCCATTAAAAAATTAGCTGTGGAATAGTTTTGCTGTGGCAAAAAGTTTCTGTATACAAAGGGTCTAACCTTTGTGTATTCAGCGCCCAGCGTTAAGTAAGGCAAACCAAGATCAGTGATACTACCCCCTACGGTATATCCGATTTGATTTCTTTGTTCCACTTTATCCAACACACGAGATATTTTTATCTCGTCAACTAAAAGTGTTGCATAGAGATGTGTATTCTTTAGTTGATTGCGTGAGCTAACTTGAAAGAAAAACTGGCCATTTGAACCTCTTGTAATGCTACCACTTCCTGCATAATTATCAAAAGCTTTAAAGAATAATACTGGAATCAAATAAGCCACATTCATACGATCTGTGTACAGTATCGACTCTCCTACAGAAATATTTAATCCCCGCATGACACGAAAATCAAGCGTATGCGTTGCCATATACTTGGCAATAAAAACTTCTCTTACCCCACCAAATAAGCCATTGGGAATTGTGTAGGATCGGGCACTGTCTATTAGATCAGATTTAAGCCAGGCATGGGTATAGTTGAAACGCAACCAAGGGTAAGGTTGAAGATCCAATCGGAAATAAGGGTAAGTAGGGGCCTTGTCAGAAAGTATAATTTTTCCAGTTTGCCCATATCCCCAAAGCAGGTAGTCTTGTCCAACCGATACAGCTCCTTTCTTAAATGTGTAAGAAACATGACCCCGTAATTCAAGGTAGTTTAGTGCATCTACTTTTTTAGCGCTTTGCAATACAAATCCAGTTTCGTGGTTGGCGTCTAATCCGGCACGGCTGGTATCCAGATTTTTGCCATGTTCAGAAAAATCTTGAACAGAAAGTTGATAACCCCATTTCTTCCCAATTTGCCCAAACAATTGTGCCCCTACACTTCTTCTAATCATATTGCGGCTACCTTCATCCACCACTTGCCCAGCTATAATGGGTAAAAAACGAATAGTAAAGTCTTGATTGCTTAGTGATAATAATCGCTTTTTGCTTTGAAACCTAAACTCCCCTTGATAAAAAGCTAATTCCTTTTGTTCTAGTGTAGTTAAGACTACTTTTTGAGCAGCAAGCGAATCAAGGGCAGCCAAAATTTCTTGTTTGGTTATTGGCTTGATATTATCATTCCATTCCAGCAAACCTTTCTGGGCCATTCTTGCAAGAAATGAGTAGACTTCATGTGTGTGACGCTCATATACCGGTTGAGCAGCAACAAATTTTACAGCAAATAATATAAATAAAATACAGAACTGTAAATATTTCATATGGTGCAGTTATACGGTAACCCCTGATTTAACTTGTGCCAGGATCCAAGTATATGTTTTTTCAAGTCCTTTATCTAAAGGTTGGCTAGGAGCCCAATTCAATTGTTGTTTAATCAAAGTATTGTCTGATCTACGACCTCTAACACCTTGGTAAGTAACAGGAATGTTTTTTATTGATAAGTTTTTCCCAGAGATAGCTATCACTTTTTTTGTTAGCTCGTTTATTGAAACCATTTCCTCTGAACCAATATTGAGTGGGCCTTCAAATTCAGCGTGCATAAAACGCTCAACAGCTTCCAAACATTCATCAATGTACAGAAAGGATCTTGTTTGTAACCCATCTCCCCAAACCTCTACCGCTCCTCCATCCGTTGCTTCAGCAACTTTTCGGCAAATTGCAGCTGGCGCTTTCTCTTTCCCATCACACCAGGCTCCTTCAGGGCCAAACACATTGTGAAAACGTCCAATTCTAATCTTCAATCCATGATTACGGGCAAAAGCTTGATAGAGACGTTCACTAAATAGTTTTTCCCATCCATAATCACTGTCTGGCTCTGCAGGATAAGCCGAACCCTCTGCACAATTAGGGTTAGAGGGATCTGTTTGATTGTAAGCGGGATAAATACAAGCAGAGGAAGAATAGAATATTTTACCAATACCATGTAAAACGGCTTGATGAATAATATTCAAATTGATTGAGGCCGAATTAAACATGAGGTTAGCATCATTCTCTCCGGTAAAAATATATCCGGCACCTCCCATATCTGCAGCCAACTGATACACTTCATCAAAATGCTGATCAAGCACTTTTTTAACTACCTGCTGGTCGGTTAAATCTCCAACAATAAATTCATCAGCGGGAGAAGTTGAAAACTCATGTTGTTTGATATCTACAGCACGTACCCAATGTCCTTGCTTTTTAAGCTTTTTTACTAAATGGCCTCCAATAAATCCCCCAGCACCACAAACAAGAATTCGCTTCATATTATCCAACTATCTTTTTAAAATAATAGGTTGCTAAATTGGTTATACCCAATAGGGCAAATGTAGGCACTATCCTTGAATAACGGCCTGCCAAACGGCGCGGCTCTTGTATCAACCGAAATAGCCATTCCAGTGAAAGTTGCTGTATCCACCTAGGTGCTTGACGAACTTGGCCTGTATAAAAATCAAAGGCGGCCCCAATAGTAATGATATAAGATACTTTCACCTTCTGAGATAGCTCCCAAGCAAATTGTTCTTGTTTGGGGGTACCAAGTCCCACCCATATAATATGAGGCTTTGCTTCTTCAATTTCTTTTACCAGTTTTTCCCAATCTGTATTACACATCGGTAAAAATGGAGGTGTATACGCGCCAGTAATTTTAACCCCGCCAAAACGTCTTTCCATGGCAAGCTTTAGAGATGATGCAACGCCTTGCTTTCCGCCACAAAAAAAATGGGCTGCAACTGGTGAAGTTCTTTCAAGTACGCTGAGAAACAGATCCGGGCCATAGCAGCGGTTTGCCCCAAAAAAACCCTTAGCCCTTGCTAAAAAAACAAGGGGCATTCCATCAGGTAGATTTAAATAAAATCGAGCTAAAAGATCTTTAAATGCTGTGTTTTGAAAAGCTGTTACAATTCCATGTGCCCCTGTTGCGCTGATACAGAGCGATCTCAGCGAATCATTTTTTTCAATTGATGCTGCCAGTTTCTCAACTACTCCCTCCAGCTTACCAGCATAAATGGCAACTCCGGCTATAGCTTGAGTTTCTGTCTTGTTCCAGTGATTATTCTCCATGTTCGGACCAGATCGTCCCGCCATTTGAAGATGCGAGGCTTCCAGCATTCGAAAATAACCCACATTTCCCTTTTTGTGAAATGCAGTTTTTCTTTTTTAATCCGGTTTAAAATATCTTTTCTTACTAATTCACATTCCTGTAAAGCATCTAATCCACTAGAAAGTACCCGGCTTCCCGGCGTAACAGGTTTTATATGTCTTAGCGCTACCTCATGAATCAACAATTTCTTATTCAATCCCATTTTACGTTGCAAATAGGGATAAACATACCTATCTATTCCGTAGGAGGAAATGACCCCCGGATAAAATGGTTGAGCCGCTTCAAAAATTTTCTTTCGCATAAAGGGAGCCATAATTTCTAACCAACACATTTCCTCGGGCGCAGCTCCTGGTTTTTGTAAAAAACACTTGTGGCTATAATAACTGTTATGCGTAATGGAGGGTTGAAATGAATCAGCATTTTCTTGTTCCGCTATCTCAAGTAAGCGATTAATCCCAGCAACTGAAATCTCATGATCATCATCCATAATCCCAATATAGCGGTAGTCAAAAGTTAATACAGCCTCACATAATCTTTCAAGCAATTGCCCTTTGAACTCCGTTTGGTATGAAAAAACTCCATCTATCTTTTTTTCTGCAGGTAAAGCAGGTGTTGCCTGATTACCTGAATAATTAAAAAGCCAAAGTTGAAACCCGGGCTCTTGATCAAATTGAATATAGCTTAAGGGCGTATCCTTACCATTCCATGCAACTACAAGAATATCCTTACGCATTTACCTCCCATTGGGCATTTAATGAATTGAAATAATCAGTACAATATAAAGTTCCTACCCAAGTCCAAAACGGAAATGCACCCATAGGACCCTCGAGGTAAACGTCAAAACTTGCATTGATGATGAACCCCAAGAGTATAAAGAGAATGATCTTGGAAAAGCCAGGTTCTGTTTTACTGCTGACTCTCCTAAACTGCAAATACATCCAATAAAGCCATAACAAAAAGAGTGGAATGCCAAATCTGGCTAGTATTGTAAGGTGGATGCTATGCGGAGACCGTAATTGTTCATCATCAGTACCAACATCCCCTAGTAGTGTAAGGTTTGGACCCACTCCTACTCCAACAAGTCCTTTTTTTAACTCAAAAGCATCCGTTACAATCTTGTACCACCAAGCCAAGCGCCATAATTTGTTATCAGTTAGCGCCCCATCCTCTTGCTCTGCAAAAAGACTAAGCAGATTTTTAGATACTTGTTCAAAACCTAACGCTCTACCCTGAAAATTTTCATCACCTCCTGAATTTAGATAAAACACCACGGAAAGACCAAGCACAGCCCCCATTAGTAATACCCGACCTTTTGTGAACCAGCTGGAAAATTTATGTCTGGATTGATATAAAAAAAATATCATTGGCAGCAAATATGCAAGCAATCCGCCTCGGGTATAGGAAGCAATTAGTAATATCAAGTAAAGTATAAGGAATAGATTGATAATTAGCAATGAAAAACGATACCGAATAAATCCACCAGCAATTAATAAAGAAGTTACTAACAAATGAACAGACATATCCCCAAACTTTACTAACGCAAATGGTGTGTCACCAAAAAGAATGAATTCTCGGTATTCTTCCACATGTGCAGACAACTGATAGGAAGTGAAAGCAATAATGGGGTACCAAGCATATAGTGTAATAAGCTTGGGTAAAAATAATTTCCAGGAAGACTGAAATAAAAAAAGCAATAAAAAAAAACCAATGTAGAAAAGAACAGAGGCGTCTCGTAACAGGGAGATTATGGTGAAGCTTCCCAGCCCCACTGTAAAGTAGACCCCTCCAACTAGAAAGAAAAATAGCAATAGTTTGGTAGATCGGTTAGCTAAAAAAATAAAATCCTTTAAATGAATAAGTACCAGCACTAGCCCTAAACCTAAAACTGACTCTGCTAAAAAGCTATATGCAATCCCCTTATTGAAATAAAGATAAAGTCCAAAAACTAGCAGGTAGTAATACATAAATCCTATCCGCCATTTCTCTAGCCCCATCTGGTTATTAGTTGATTTCTCCACTCGATTACTTGTAAAAATAATTTAAACAAACCGCCTCTCTTTCTGGCTTGTGGAATATTTGAATCTAATTTATTGGCCGTAATAATTTCAGGGAGAACAGAACGTATTTTGATTTCCCCTCTATAAAAATAGCGTTTGTAATGATCTACAGGATAGGAAATTTTACTTGTTTTTTTTAAAAATAATCGAGCTGTTTTCTTATTCAAGGAGTACCCGTAGGCACAATACATTGATTTTAAAAAAGGTTCACCAATCTGATAGCGAGCTGCTTGGGGTAACAAGGTGCTTTGAAATAGCTTAATTCTTCCCTCATACCCACCCCATAAGAAAAGGTCAATATCGCTTGTAAGCTGGTTAAAATGTTGTTTGAAATAATCAGGGGCCAAGAGTACTGCATCTGATTCCAGGATTAAATAATGAGCGGAATTGTCAACTTCCTCTTTTACTATTTTACGCCAAACTTTTCGATGGGATAAAAGACATGCTAATTCAGCAGCGGTCATGGGGTAACCAGTCCGTTGATAAGCCAAGGTAAGTAAGCGATCTTTAAAAGGGATACGTTGTATTGACGGGTATATAGCCAGTACTTTTTCTGTTGGGAAAGGCACTAAATTAATCAGCGCCTGAACATGAGCTAATCGAAGTTGCTCGTGCGGCGCTGTAATAATAAACCCTTTCATCTTATTTATTACTTATTCTTGTTATTCGTGTAGGCGGCTAGTTGAATAAGTAAAAAGAATAGGGTTGCAAGAATGCCTCCCAGTAACAGGTGCATGAGTATCGAAAATCGATTATCCACCAACGGAAAATCAGGTCTGTCAAGTACTTGAACAACGGGCGTTTGATTAACCAGCATCATACGACTCCACTCCAGGTTTTTCATCACCTCCCCATAAAGTGCAAAGAGAACCGCTTTATCACTGGTGCTAACCTCAGCACCTATGGTGTTTTGCGTGTAAACACGGTTAGCATCCAATACCTGATAAGAATATGTTTGCGCAATTTTGCCTCCGAGTAATTTGCGTAGAGAATCTGCTTTTTGCTCTGTTTTAGCCACATTAGCGGCTAAGGTTTGTGTTTTGATAGTGATATAAAGGGAGGAGGTAAGCTCAACTAAACGTGCAGCCATTCCTGTTGCAAAAGTTGGATCACTTGACTTGACAGATACATTAAAAATGCTACCCTTTTTGTTGATTCTTTCAATTTGCAAATCCTTTTTACGAATACGCTTGATTATTACCTGTATCAACGAGTCTTGCACTTGATTTTTTGCACCCTCAGCTTGAAACAGAAAAGTATCTACCCCTAGTAACTTTGGCCAGCTACCTTGATTTGTGATAGGATTTGCAATCAAATACCGGTTAATCAGTAGTCCCGAGCTATTTTCGACAGTAGAGAAAAGTGCTTGTTCCATGATGCGGTTAGAGCGAACAATATCTGTAATGTTCTCTGCTGATAGAAGTCCAGAGGAAGCTCCTGATAACGCGCCTATATCAAGCCCCATTTGACTGGCTATACCAGCCATGCCACCCCCTGGTGTTCTCTCTTCCAATACAAAGGAAGTGGTTGCGGTGTAGGATGGCGTTGAAAAATAACGAACGCCTAAAGCAACAACACAACCAATAATCAAAAAAAATAGAAATATGATTTTTTTTGACCAACAATGGGAGATAAAATCTTTCAATGTTAAAAAAAACTGATCAGTGTTAATATATACAGGTTGCGGATTAGACATTACTTGAGCGTGTTTATAATGGCCAACATAACACCAGCAAGGGAAAGTAGTCCGGTAGTAATTCCTACCACCTCACCTTTTGTTAATGGATTTTTTCTAGCTTTTAGGGGTACATAAACTTCAGCTCCTCTTGACAAACTAGGATAAAAGCGCATACCCAAAAAATGTGTAGTGCTACGGACTCTTCCATTAGCCTCCAATACATAAACATCTTTTTTAGAGGCATTGGCAGAAAATCCACCTGATGCATTAATTACATTTTTCAAACTCATGCCTGGCTTGTATGTAATTTGCTGAGGATAATTAATAGCACCAAAGGACTGAATAGTCTGTTGCTCCACGGGTATTTTTATAATATCACCGTCCTCGAGTAAAATATCAGCCGCAGTTCCAGGTTTTCTTAAGGCTTCATTCAAATCCAATGCCACTCTTTTCTGTTGACTATTCAATTGTTTGGAAATGATACGCGTACCAAGACTATCTGCCTCAGTGATTTTGGTTTCAGCAGCAGCTTCTGACAAGTCAATAGTGGTATTTGCATCCAACAATGCATATTTCAACGAACGAATCACGGTGTCGCTTGGCGTATTAGCGGTATAGATGTTTCTGATCAAAATGGTTCCAGCAGGAAAAGCAAATTGTGTTAACCCACCTACACGATCCAACAAATCACTAATGCGGTCATTACCTGAACGTAGCGCATATTTACCAGGGAATTTTACTTCCCCCTCAATTACTACATTAGATTGGTTTCTGTATAAAGGGGAACGTCTTACATATACCACATCAAATGGCTCAAGCACTACATCCGCCAAACTGTTAACTCTATAGCCACTATCTAGATCAATAGTTTTAACTACAGTATACTGAAGCGAGTCAATTAACTGATCTTTTTGCCGTATACGTCTTGAGACCTCCACTCTTTTAAGTACAGCTCCATCTTTTATACCAGCAGCTGTTAATATCAAATCTTGTATTTGCATCCCTTTTAAAAAAGGATAAATCGCAGGTTGATTTACTTCACCTTCAATTGTAATATACTGGTATTGTTTTACTAATGATTGATCGTAAATATGAATAGAATCATCTCTTTGCAATGTCAACCCAACCCTTCCACTAAGCACCTCATTTACATTAAACTGAACCAGTGTGGGGGTAAGATCTGCTTGATATCTCCGAATAACTCCTCGATCTAATACTGCACTTTCTTTGATTTGTGCTTTTTCTAACAAAACCCTGGCTGTAGCAAAAGTTTCCAATCCATACTCCCCCGGATAATATACAGCACCCCCCACTTGCACGCGGTTAGCATATTTATTTGCTAAGGAGTCAATAACAAGGGTATCGCCAGAGATTAACTCAAACTGATTTAATTGTTGTGCAGGAATGGTCAAAATTTCTCGAGCAGTAGATCCTAGTCTTTTTACTCGAATCATCTCTTTAAAGGCAATATCAGCCATACCCCCAGCATAGTCAAGTAATGAGGCGGGACTATCTGAATCAGTTAGATCAAAAATGGCTGGCTTTTTTATAGCTCCTTTTACCGCAATTCTTTTTTTATAAGAGGGCACTCGAATTACGTCATCGTCCTGTAAAAGCAAGTTTGCAGTAAGATCCCCACGTAGTAAAAAAGAATACAAATCAAAATCTGCCAACACCTTTCCTCCCCTAATCAACTGTATACTTCTATATGAACCAATTTGGTTTGGCCCACCTGCAGCATGTATGGCATGCATGATTGTGGCTAAGGAA
>Ga0194129_10006154_pt1 | contig 14859 bp, 15 predicted proteins | sample TA2KigCa35mmetaG_FD_150862 | JGI IMG/M metagenome (GOLD analysis project Ga0194129, IMG submission 150862) | Freshwater microbial communities from Lake Tanganyika, Tanzania - TA2015038 Kigoma Deep Cast 35m | ecosystem: Environmental > Aquatic > Freshwater > Lake | place: Tanzania: Lake... | reverse complement strand
ATTTAATTTAAGAGGTGAACATGCGGCATATAACAGTCATAACGGGACTTGCGATATCACTCTTGTTATCAGCTTGTCAGAATGCAGATTTAGAGCGACAAAAAAATTTAGTTGATCAATCGAGTAAAACTTACGCGGTGACACAAAAGAAAGCGACTGAAGATGCACCTAAAAAATATGAATTTTGTGGGAACGAACAAGCTCCTTGTCCTGTTCTCACCCATACAACCACTCAAACCCAGGAGAACCCATCTCATGAAAATCTTAAATAAAATGCTTAGCAATATGACTGCTTTTTTAAAAGCAGAAAAAACAAAAATCTGGTTAAAAGTCATGTTGATACTGGCCGTGATGCTTGGATGTCGACAGGCTCTTGCGACTGATCTTTTGGAAGGAACAACGGATGATATGAAAGAAACATTAGAAGGTAGTGGACGAAAGTGGTTGATTTTAATTGATTTTGCTTTAGCAGCAGCTATGTATATTAAAACAAAAAACGTCATGATGTTTCTCGGTGTTCTGGTTATTACCATTGCGATTACCAACATTTTCCCAGCATTTTATTGAGTTTAAATCATGGATAAATATTACATCCCTAAGCATTTAGATGCGCCTGTAAAAATATTATTTTTTACTCTCGATGAATTTATTTTGTCGGTAGTTCCTTGTTTATTCTTTATTTTTATAGGGATGCCGTTGCTTGGGATCATGTTTTTTGTAGGCGCGCTTATTGGCATTAAAAAACTAAAAGGCGAGCAGGGGCTTTCCTATTTAAAAGCACTGGCTTACTGGCACTTGCCAGCATTTACAGTTTTTTATGTAACACCACCTTCTAATCAACGTTTTTACTTAGGATAAATGTATGAAAAAAAGAATTGCTGACACGTTGCGCCAAAAGCTCTTGCAAGAGCGAAATTTGGCGACATTTTTTGGGGTAGGAGGGCTGTTATTTGCTTTCGTTGAACTACTCATTATTTTAAAAATTTGTACACATCAAACGGTCGTGGTGACACCACCGGTTGTGAATGAAAGTTTTTGGGTCGATCACAAGACGGTTTCTGAAAGCTATTTGTATCAATTTTCTGAATTTTTAGCGATGACACGTTTTAACGTTGATCCATCGAATGTCGATGCACAAAACGAGCTCTTTTTGCAGCAAGCTGATCCTAAGGATTTTGGCGTACTTAAAAAAGAACTTATCGCCACCGCTCAAAAAATTAAACGTGAGCATTTAAGTATCGCGTTATTTGTTAACCAAATCCATGTGGATCAAAAGCATTTGAAAGTGCTGATTGATGGCACATTGATGAGTATGGTGGGAGGCGATGCAACGCCAGAGCAACCCATCCATCTGCTTTTGCAATATCGCTTTGTTAACGGTCGTTTGTATTTATCATCTATGAATGAGGTAATTCCCCATGCTTAAAAAACTGTTTTTAATTCCTTTAACCGTATCATGTGTCTGGTCATCTAGTAGTTTCGCGCTACAGACGAGAACGGTCGTCGATAATGGTTCGACGACAGCACAAATATCCGCGTCAGAAATGACGAAAATTATTGTGGATGAAGATTTTATTACGGATTTATATCTCTCTAACAGCAATATTCAAACGCAAATCAATAATGAAACCGGTGAACTTTTTTTACAACCACAAAGTACGCTGCCCAAACAATCGTTTACCTTGATGATTCGAACGCATTCAGGACATTCCTATACGGTGGTGGCGATGCCTGTGAATACGCCTGCTGAAACGATTATGTTAATGCCCGCAGGGAGTGGTTCTAAAAAAGCCGAACGCTGGGAGACGTCTTCGAATTATCAAACACTTTTGATTCGCTTATTAAAAAGTATGGCTGAAGGTGGTCAACCGGATGGTTATAAAGTGATTCATCTGGATACGAAAGAAAAGAATTACGGAAAATTAGGTGATATTGCCTATATCAAGGCTCTTACACTTTATAAAGGTAAACAAATCAAAGGCGAAGTGTATCAAATTATTAATCGTACGGATCAACCCATCAATTTGACTGAGCGTGAATTTTATCAAGCGAAGGATCGTGGAATTGCGCTTCAAGAAATGACGGTTGCACCTCACGATTCTACCATCCTTTACAAGGAGAGTGATAATGCTTAAGAAACATCAAATTAAAAAACAGCAATTGATTGCGCTTGGCGTAATATTGGGCGCTGGTGTATTGATTATACTGTCCATGTTTTTCTTTACATCATCAAGTAGCACTAAAAAAGTAGCTGAAAAAGATAGTTTTGAGAAAATTGATCTGGTGAATCCCGCTGATAAAGTGGATCAAGAATCGATTTGGATTGAAGAAACACAAAATCAATTAAAAACGTCTGAAGATGAGCAACAACGTCTGCAACATCAGCTTGAAAATCTTTCAAAACAAAATGAGACCTCAACGCAATCACAAACGGATTTACAGCATCAAGTCGATGTGCTGACGCAAGAAATTACGAGTATGAAAAAGCAATTAGAGGAAGCTAAAAATCAACAAAACGCCGAACCTCAAAATCCGAATGCGGCGGGTTTTCCCAATAGGGGACTCAACACGCGCGGCTTGCGCAGCATTCCAGGGAATAGTGGAAGTAATTCCATGCAGTATCAGCCGGCGGTGTTAAATCACGTGCATGTGGATTATGTGGATGTGGCAGCTGAAGAAGCTATTGACGAAAAAACAGTTGAAAACTTTGTGCCCGCCGGAACGTTTGCGAAAGCGGTTTTACTCAGTGGTGCGGATGCCTCCGCTGCGGTCAATAGTCAAACGAATCCTGATCCGATGCTCTTTAGAATCGTGGATAACGGCACATTACCCAATGACGCCACATCGCACTTAAAGGATTGCTTATTAACGAGTGCTGTGACCGGGGACATTTCATCTGAGCGCGGCAAAATCCGTTTTGAACGTATGAGTTGTACGAATGAAGATGGCACGATTTTAGATGTGTCGGTCGAAGGTTATGTCGCAGGAACGGATGGTAAAAACGGTATTCGCGGCATTCCTGTATGGCGCGAAGGAGCTCTTACCGAGCGTGCGTTTATTGCAGGTACGTTGTCAGGATTTTCTGACGCGGTGCAAAGTCAGTACGTGACAACGTCTACGTCAGCCTTAGGCAGCACAGAAACCATTAATGACGGTGATTCCGTGAAATATGGGGTGGCTAATGGATTTAGCACTGCATCCGACAGATTGGCTAAATATTACATCCAACGTGCCGAACAATATCACCCTGTGATTCAAATTGGTCCGGGTGTTGTTGTTGATGTGGTGTTCTTAAAAGGATTCTACATTGATGGGCAGGATCATAAGGCGCACGCTGTCGCACAACCACGTCCTGTCAGAACGCAAGAACAAATGCACCATCAGGCGCAACAGGCAGCACAGAAATTATTAAACAATCTTTCACAAAATCCGAATCGGTAGGAGAGACGTATGAAACAACTATTGAAAATAACCGCTTTATTAAGTGTATTAAGTATAGGTTTAACCGGATGCGCGGAAATGAATTCGGATTTTACTTGCCCGATGACGAACGGAATGCAATGTAAGCGTATCGATACCGTGAACGATATGGTGGATCAAGGGGCGATTGATACGACGGGTATGGATGCAACCAATTCATCCGCAGGTGCTCCCACACACTATACGCCGGATACTAACGTCAAGGCGGATAAGATTATTCAACCTTATCCAAATGATGGTGAAGCTATTCCGGGCCAACCGTTACGTTACGGTGAATCAGTGATGCGTCTTTGGATAGCTCCATTCGAAGACACACAGGACAACTACCATGCCCCAAGCCTTGTGTATACCGTCGTGCAATCAGGGCATTGGACAGGTATCCCGGTGCAAGAAATTAAGGGTAATGAATAGGACATCACTATGTTAGAAAAACTCTCAGCCATCGGTGAAAAGTTATCCCATTATTTTGGTGGATTAAAAAACACCACGTCGATGAAGGCCGTGGATAACGAAGCGATAGAAGTACTCTTTGATGTTCAAACACTTTATGGTCTTTTGCCGTATCGTGAATTTGATGACACCTGCGACATTTTCATGAATAAACATAGTATGGGCTTTATGTTAGAGCTATCACCGCTGTTGGGCGCGGATGAAGACACCGTTAATATTTTAAGTAATCTGTTGGTCGATGTCATACCGGATCATGTGGATGGTCAGTTTTTACAATACTTATCTCCTAAAATTGCACCGATTGTTGATTCGTTTAAAGACGTGCGATCAGGACAATCTGAAACGCGGGATTGGCTCGCCGCCAAGCGAGCTGAATTTTTAAAGAAAGGCGCACTCGCGTCTCTGTCTAAAAATGGCAGTTTTATGGTGCGCGATATTCGCTTATTTTTAAGTTTGTCGCTACCCGTCAAGCATGAAGATGAGGATAAAATATCGTTGATTGAACTCAGAGACGATATTGAAAGCTCATTAAAATCGTTGAATATTCAAACGCAACGATTAGGCGCGCGTGATTTTATTAATGTAATGCGTGATATGTTGTATCCAACTCCTGACTTAACCCCCTCACATTCACCCTGGAATGAAATGGAAGAGTTATCGAATCAACTATTATCGCCGGAATTTAGTTTTGAAATATTGCCGGACAAGCTTGTCGTGAAGCAATTAAAAGAGCCACAAGAGACGGAATTAAGCAATACGTCAGTGACCGATAATCAACTCGATGAAACCACCTGGGAAATCCGAGTGCTGAGTGTACAAGATTTTCCAGAAACCATGGCGCAATGGAAAATGACGGATGCGATTGGTGCGATGTTTAATAATTCGCAACAAGTGCCTTGTCCTTTAATCGTGTCTATGAACTTTCGCACGATCAGTCGTGAAAAATCGATGAGTACCGCACAGATTAAAGTGGGAGCAGGAGACAGTAAAGCCAAAACGAATTATGCGAAATTTATGCCGAATTTAGGCCGACAAATTCGTGACTGGGCATTTATCCGCGATCGATTGACGGACAATGATTGCTTGGTGCAAGTGTGTTATCAAATTGTCGTGATGGCAGAAAGTCAACAAGCGGCAAGTTGTGAACGTAAAATCCGAGATTTGTATCAATCGAACGGTTGGCGGCTCGCGAAACAAAAGTTTCTTCAGCTTCCGTCATGGCAAGCCATCTGGCCGATGCAAATGAGCGAAGGTCTTTATCAAGATTTCAAACAACTTGGGAAATGGCGTCAAATGACAGCGTTTAATACGGTGAATATTGCGCCCCTTCAAGGCGAATGGAAAGGCACACGTACTCCGCAGTTGTTATTAGCCGGTCGTCGCGGTCAACTGTCGTATTGGTCACCGTTTGATAGCCTTGAGGGTAATTATAACGTCGCCATCGCAGCAAAGTCCGGTAGTGGTAAATCCGTGTTCACGCAAGAATACATCGTCGGTCTTTTAAGTATTCAAGGCCGTGTCTGGGTCATTGACCAAGGACGATCGTATGAAAAAACCTGTCGATTATTAAACGGTGAATTTATTGCATTTAACATCGATAATCCGATTTGTATTAATCCATTCACGCACATACAAGATTTTAAAAATGAAGCGCTGCCGCAATTAAAACCTTTATTAACAGCGATGGCACGTCCTAAACATGAACCAAGTCGCGAAGAAGAAAATTATATTGAAAAAGCCATTACAGCGGCTTGGGAAGCACATAAAAATAATGCCACTATTTCACGTGTGGTGGAATGGTTAGAAACTCAAGCCGACCCGATAGCAAAAAATCTAAGCCTTTTATTATTTCCGTATAGTGCTAAAGGTATGTTTGCACGATTTTTCGAAGGAAAATGTAACATAAACCTTGATAATCCATTTATTGTGCTGGAGCTTCAAGAACTTAAAAATAAAAAAGAATTACAGAAAGTCGTGTTGTTTGTGATGATGTATCACATCACACAAGCGATGTATTTAGGCAATCGTAGCGAGTATAAATCCTGCATTATTGATGAAGCATGGGAATTGCTCGATGGTGGTATTGATGGTGCGAAAGAATTTATTGAAGCGGGTTACAGAACCGCGCGTCGATTTAACGGTAACTTCGTTACCATTACGCAATCGATTAACGATTACTATAAAAATAGTGCTGCCATGGCCGCGTTTGAAAACTCTGATTTTAATGTCATTTTAGGTCAAAAAGCGGACGCACTCCAAAAGCTTAAAAATGATAAAAAAATTGAGCTCGATGGTTACAGCGAGCGTTTATATAAATCACTTAAAGTCGCGGATTGCTATTCTGAATGTGTCATTAAATCCAGCCAAGGCGTATCACCGCATCGTATTGTGTTAGACCCCTATTCACGCATTTTATTTTCATCGAAAGGCCATGAATTCGATGCGGTTAATCAATTAGTGGCGCAAGGTCATTCTGTATTGACAGCGGTTGAAGCGGTGGTTGAAAAACAAAAGAGGGCATCATGATTTTTTTAAACACAAAGACGATCAATTTTTTTAAAGCACTTCCCTTGGTGGTGAAAATCATCGGAATTTCTGTGGTCACCAATATTATTGTGACGAGTCTTTTCTTATCGATTTTTCATCCGGCATCCAAAGAACGTGAAATCGTGACGATCGATATTTTAAAAATCATGGAGGATTATTCAGCACTTGCTGTTAAAACGATGCATGATCCTGCCAATATGAAAAAAAGTGCTCATGCATTAAGTAAAAAACTTGAAGAAGTGATTGCAATTAACGCGAAAGAAAAACATTTGGTGATTATGCCAAAACAAGCCGTGATACAAGGCGCACAAGATATTACGCCACAAATTGAAGCATTGGTCTTTGGAAACGTGGAAGCGAAAAAATGAGACGATTTTTAAGTTTTCTTTTTATATTAATAACCATTTTTACAGTGCCACTGTATGCGAAAGATTGTGGTGTTGTGGGTGAAGTATACCCCATTGCGGAAGAAGATTTTGTGGTATTTATTAAAAAGCAATTAAATGCCATGAAAGGCACACCGAAATATAATCAATTGCAACAACGATTAAAAGACGGTGTTTATCAGAAAGTTGATCGACCGCATCCTGTGGAGGGTGTGTCCGTCACACAAACACCAAAAACATTTACGGTTGATCCATCCATTGTTTTGAGCGATCCACTCGTTAATAGCCAAGGTCAAATAATTGTACCTGCTGGTACCAAAATAAATCCTCTGTCAAAAGTCACACTGCATTCTGTGCTACTTTTTTATAATGCCGATGATGTCGCCCAGGTTGATTGGGTAAATGAAAAATTAAAACAATTTCCTCATGCTAAATTGATTTTAGTGGGTGGAAGTGTTCACTCGCAAGTAGAAGCCTTTAAGCAACCGGTGTATTTCGATCAAGAAGGGCGGTTAACCACCTATTTTAAAATCACCCAAGTACCTGCGATGGTGCAACAAAAAGAGTTGCTGCTCGAGGTTAGCGAGGAGAAAGTCTAATGATTAAGTTTCACGATCTTTGGATATCGTTAAACAATAAACCGATTGATAAAAAGTCGGTGCGTAAATTTGGCTGTCTTTTGCTGCTTGTTCTTTTTATATGGATTGGCATCGATGCGTTATCCAATAAAGCACACGCACAAACAACTTCAAGTTGTCACGGTAAGTTTCCTGATCCATTTGCGGATGTGTGTTGGGATTGTATTTTTCCCGTGACGATGGGAGATGCTGAAGTGTTCGGTGGTGATTTACCGGATACGGATAATCCAACATTACCCGTCTGCATGTGTCCTGATCCACCGATTGTTAAAGTCGGTATTACGGTAGGGTACTGGGAGCCGATGGCGCTTGTCGATGTCACACGAACGCCATTTTGTATGGTGAATTTGGATGGAATGCAACTGACCGATAGTGATTATTATGGCAAGGGTGCGGTGGATACTCAATTAAGTTCAGAAAACACCGATATGTATCATGTGCATTGGTATATTTTTCCACTGATGGATTGGCTAAATGTGCTTGCCGATGCGTTATGTATGGAAACAGGAAGTTTTGATATTGCGTATATGACGGAACTTGACTCTACCTGGTCCGATGATGAGTTAGCGTTTGTTTTAAACCCTGAAGCAGGACTTTTTAGCAATATTGCCGCACAAGCGGCGTGTGCAGAAGATGCGGTGCAATCGGAGTTTGGTTTGCCGAATGATGCGCTTTATTGGTGCGCGGGTAGTCAAGGGGTGATGTATCCCTTAACAGGACATGTGGCTGAACATATTGGTGGCGTGCAAGCAAGTACACTGTTATCAGAGCGTATGGATTTTAAACTTCATCGTGAGGGCATGATTTGGGAAAGTTTACCCGCGGATGACATGAGTATTTGTAGCGAATATCCATCGCCGATTTTACCGAAATCACGCTATCGCTATCAAATGACGAATCCGATTCCGACTGCTGATTCGCATGGCTGTCATCAGTTTGGTTATTCGACAGCCACCTGGGGTGCGAATCACGAATATCCCGAAAGTGGGGAAGATTTTGGGTATTTGATTTGGCGCAAACGTAATTGTTGTGCTTTATAAGGTGATGAGATGAAACGAATTTTACATACATTTTTAGGATTGATGATTGTTTTCAATGCCTCTGCTTTATTGGCGCAAGAAGATTTCACGCAAATGGCGATGGATCAGAAAGCCAAACAAGATGAAATAGCCGCACCTTATATGGCGATTGCTCGTGCGCAAAAAAATATGATCAATCAAAAAATGCAAACACCAGAATTTAAAGCAACTCAACAGTTTGCCACGAATCAAAAAAATCCACTCGAGGAAATGGCACAAGAGCATCAAAGTGTGAGTGATGCCATCATTTTTGTATCGTTTTCCATGCCGAAACAAAGTTTAGAGCAGTGGTTAGCCGTCTCTAATCAATTGCATATTCCGCTCGTGTTACGCGGGATGATCGATAATTCGATTAAAAAAACGGAACAAGCGATTATCCCCTTGGTGAAAAAAGTGCACGGCGGCTTTCAAATTAATCCGGTGTTGTATCGTTCATTTAACATCCAGCAAGTGCCCGCGATTGTGGTTGTGAATCATCATGGTTGTCATACGGATGCTGAGTGTGGTGATAAACAACAATTCGATGTCATTTATGGCCAAACCACCATGAACTATGCGTTATCACAACTCGCTGATAAAGGAGAACAAGCACCGGAAGTCGCACGCGCTTTATTGAATTCTTTGCCCGGAGAAACCCATGCGTAAATTTTTTCTAAAATCATTACTTGTATTCAGCGGTATGCTGTTGATCACAACAATACATGCGCAGACTAATCCCAATGGCTGGGATCAAGGTATGAGTTATGCAAACTCGCATTTGAATTCCGCAGAAAACGCATTGAAAAATACCGATCCAAATACAATTCCAGGCTATGAAAGTAATCCAGATCAAACTCAGTATTATGAAGGTGTTACTCAAGATAATACTAATCAAATGAATAGTGATGCACAAAGCCAAGCGGCTCAATCAGAAGAAGCACAGACGATTAACAACAGTTATCTTCACAATAATACGACCATCGATACAAACTCTTCTACCTTTCAAAACTCAGAAGCAATAGAAAACAATCCAAATAACTATGTTGATAACAATCAATTTTGTATGGATGGAAATTGTACCGATCACAGTTACACGCAAAGCGGCAGTTTCAATGATGCGATGTCCGCATTAAATGCCGAAGCCGATGCTGAGTCTTATGAAAATCCTGATTCTATTTTTAATGGTAAAAAATATACCTGTAGTAAAGAGCCGATTGGGTATAGCAATTGTTGCCAAGATAAGGGTTGGGGACAAGATGCGAATTTAACTCAATGCTCTGATGAAGAAAAAAAATTGGGCGAACTAAGACAACAGGGTTTAGCAGTAAAAGTTGGTGGTTATTGTGCTCATAAAACACTCTTTGAATGTACAGAACACAGAGAAAGCTATTGCGTATTTCAATCGACGCTTTCACGAATTGTCCAAACCGATGGCCGTCAAAAGCAACTCGGTATTGGGTTTGGTTCTGCTAAACATCCGAATTGTCGTGGATTGACAGCGGAAGAATTATCGCAAGTCGATTTTGCTGACGTGGATTTTAGTGATTATTACACAGAATTAAATAGCAATGCTGATCAACCTCCAATAAGCGAAGATCAATCGCATATCGAGGAAGGAGTTAGCCATTGCACCAGTTCAGGATGCATCAATGAATAAGATTTTTTTCATTTTACTGTTTTGTTTCATGTCATCGGTGAGTTTCGCCGACAGTGAGGCATATTATGATAATCATGACAATGGTTGGCATTGGTATGATGATCCTCTTGAGGAAGAATCACAAGAGAATGCGCCTACAAAAACACCGAGTGCACCACCGAGTGAGGTGAGTGCAACAGAAGAAATGAAAGCATTACAAAAGCTATTAGAGGAAGCCAAAAACAAAGCGGTGCTTTATCCAACGGAAGAAAATATTGCCAATTACGTTGCGATGCAAAATCAAATCACCAATAACAGTCGAAATTTTGCGAAAGGTTGGCAAGCGATGCTTTTGGATCATCCAGAACTAAATTATCAAGTGTCGCATCCAACCAACCAGGTAGGACGTCAAGTTTACCTAGATCAAAAAAATGTCTCACAAGATGATGCGATTCATGAATTTTTCAAAGATAAGGGATTGTACTTTTTCTTTAAAAGCACGTGTCCTTATTGCCAAAAATTTGCGCCGATTTTAAAAGACTTTGCAGAACGTTATCAGATCACGGTGTTGCCGATTAGTTTAGATGGTATTGGGTTGGCTGAATTTCCCAATTTCAAAACCGATCAAGGCCAAGCGCAAAAATTTAATGTGACGGTTGAACCTTCGCTTTTTGTGGTTGATCCCAAAGCGGGTAAGGCAATACCGGTTGCCTATGGGTTAATGAGTGAAGATGCATTACAACAGCGCATCTATGATATCGCGACACAATTTAACGGAGAGTTCTAATGTTTTTTTCACGACGAAAACTAACACGATCTTTGATCAGTGTGGTGTTATTGATGAGCATGATGGAAGTAGGTCACGCCAATATTAGCTCTGATTTAAACAGCTATTTTGATGATTTAGGTTTTGCATCCAATGTATCTGCACCTTCGGCTTATCAAGGACAAAGTGCAGGATATTACACCGGTGGGAGTATTTATGCGCGCAATACCGTGCGTGATATCCAAGTGATGCACATGGATTTGCCGAGTTATCGCGCAGGCTGCGGAGGCATTGATTTATTTACCGGCGGCTTTTCATTTATCAATTCTGACGAATTAACCAGTTTTTTTACCAATGTCATGAATAATGCTGTTGGATATGCCTTTACGCTTGCGATGGCGAGCGTTTCGCCTGAAATGACATCGGTTTATAAATGGATGGAAGATTTAGCGGATCGTGTGAATCAAACGAATATGAATTCCTGTGAAACAGGTGCGGCACTTGTTGGGGGGCTTTGGCCAAAAACCGCTGAATCTCAACGGCAAGTGTGTGAAACGATTGGTACAAGTGGCATGGGAATATTTGATGACTGGGCATCGGCCCGTCAAGGATGCGGTAATGAGGGGGAAATGAGTAATACACTTGACAAAGGAAAATCTGATCCCGCCTATAAAGCGATGATTGCGGAAGGCAATATTGCATGGAATATTTTACAAGGGATTGATTATTTAGGTGATGATACAGAGCTCGCTGAACTCTTTATGAGTTTATCTGGCACGGTGATTTTATCGAGCAACGGCAGTGGTGATGACGCGAAACATGTACAAGAAGTGTTACCATCGCTAGCCGGTAATAGTAACTTAGTGAATGCGTTGTTGCATGGTGGAGATACACCGATTTATAAGTGCGATACCACTGAAGTGGATGGTTGCTTACATCCATCCAGTTCAGGCAATAGCATTACGATACAAACTAATGATGCGCTTGAAAATCAGGTCAGTGACATGCTCACCAGTATGGTGCAAAAAATTCAAAATGATGAGGCTCTTTCTGACGAAGAAAAAGGTCTTTTACAATCGACAAGCATTCCAATTTACAAAATTTTAAAAGTGGAACTTGCCCTTCAAAAAGATGCGGCAACGCTCGATATTCAAAAATATGCAGACGTTGTTGCTACCGATATTTTAACACAGTATTTAAGTGAGAGTCTTGATGCCGTACAGGCAAGCTTAAGTACGGTTGATTATCCTGAAGAATACATGCAGAAATTTCAAGCAGGTCTTCAAGAAGCCTATAAGCAAGTGGCGGGTTTTAAAACCAATGCGTATCAACAAGTGACGATGGCGAATAATCTGGTCTTACAGACAGAGCAAGAAGAGCAAATGTTGGTCGGTGAATTTTCATCCGATTTTGAAAACAATATTCAATGGGCAAGAGGTGTCTACTCATGAGTTCAATGTTAGATGTGTATGTCTATGGGAATGGTGATTTATTTCGAGAATGCTTTAATGCGATCGCAATTACTATGAGTGCGGGTGAGTTTTCATCGGTGCTCAAATTTTCCGTACTGTTTGCAGGTATTTGGTGTATTTTTGGATACATACAAAGTAAATCACTCATGGTATTTGTGAAATGGCTGTTGATTTATTTGTTTGTAATGGATGCTTTATTTCTACCCACGAAATCGATCAATATTCAAGATATGACCTATGATGGGGCAGGGCCTGCGTATGAGGTCGACAATGTTCCTGCGGGGCTTGCTATTTTAGCCTCTTTTACCACGAGTATTGGAGTGGATTTAACAGAATTACTTGATGAAACCTTTACACCGCCGGATTATATGCCGTATTCCAAGACAGGATTAGTGATGGCGTCCCGCCTTGTCACCGCTGCTTCACAGTTTCAAGTGACTGATCCGACCTTTAGCGGCAATCTTCAACAATTTATTCAAGGTTGCGTGAATTACGACATCATGCTTGGCAAATACACCATCAAAGATTTAATGTCACAAGATAACATTTGGGATTTTGTGAGTAAATATGCCTCTCCTGCGAATGCCTTTATTTATAACAAAGTAGTGACGACCTGCAAAGAGGGAGCCGCTGCATTAAGTGCGGATTGGAGTACACAAATTACTAATGCTGAAACTCAATACGGCGCAAGACTATATCCCGAATTAACAAGTAAAAATGGTTCAGAAGCTGCAAAAGCTGAATTTCAAAAACGTCTTGCGAACAGTTATTCATTTTTAATGAATTTATCAAAATCAACCGAAGAACTCGTGCAGCAAAATATTATGGCCAATATGATGCAACAAGGCATTGTGAGCATGAGCGCAGGTGTTAACACGAGTGCAGCAATGATTGCTTATAGTGATGCGCGTGCAGAAGAGCACATTAGACTTCAAATGCAAACCTTGGGAAGCATTGCCGCGGATTGGCTGCCGCTCATTCGTAATGTGTTGGAAGTTATTTTGTTGGGATGTTTCGTTTTCGTTATACCAATGGCGCTTATGCCGATTGGTTTTTCAATTGTAAAAAACTATGCGCTGACATTGCTATGGTTACAACTGTGGAGCCCTTTATTTGCTATTGTTAATTTGGCCGCCAATTTTTATGCGAAAGATTCTTCCGGTTCAACAGGTAGTAGTTTGACACTGGTGAATTACTCAGGACTTGCGCTGGTGAATTCCGATGTCATTAGTATTGCAGGCTATTGTAGTTTATTAGTGCCAGCACTTGCCTATGGCGTGCTTGTTGGATTTAAACAATCGATGATGAGCATGACCCAATATTTAGGCGGCGTATTATCGTCTTCAGCAAGTACCGCTGTCGGTGAATCCGCGAGCGGTAATTACAGCTTAGGAAACACCAATCTGAATACCCATAATCAGAATCTCATGTCTGCCAATCATATTGAAACCGCAGGTCGATTGATGACCGGTGGATTAATGCGTTCTTTAAGTAATGGCGTAACGCAGAGTATTAATCAAGATGGCAGCATTGTAATGGACACGAGTGGTGCGATGTCTCGATTGGGAATGTCGGTTAACCTGGCAGAATCTATTCGTGCAACATCATCACAACAAGCTGAAAATGCGCTTCAACACAGTCAATCGAGTGCGAGAGCATCTGTCGCTGAAATTGCTAATTCTATAAAGACGTTATATGAATATGCTGACTCTAAACAACATAGTAACGCCACCAATAATACAGATACCACAACACAATCCAATACATTTACTGTTGCTGCGAGTAAAGTACATGATTCGGTTGATGCGTATGCGAAAGAACATCAGGTTTCTAAAGTTGATGCTATGCGATCTATTGGGATGAATTATTTTGAAGCACAAGCTTCTGCCAAGGTTGATTCTAGCAGCGCAACTTGGGGGAAGGTTGTGAAAAAATTGACTGGCGCAGATTTATCTGGATCGGTAGGCGGCGGACACAGGCATGAATGGTCTCGTAGTCATGAAGATATTACAACAGATAACACGACAACATCACATCGCGATGAGGATCGCACTAGTCTTTCAACCACGATTGATAGCGCATTGCGTTATGCGCATGATAGCAGTCATCAAGTCAGTGATGATACGACACAACGCGCTACTAATTCATTCGCCAAATCAATGGATCACGCAAATAATCTACGTAATGAAGCCATTGAGCAATATCAAAAAAGTGAAAGCTATCAACGTATTGCAAGTGTTTCTCAAGAAAATGCGGCAACGATTGATGCTAATGCGAGCCAGGATTTCACCAATTGGTTAAGCAAGCAACCAAGAATTCCAGGTGAAGGTGCAATGGGATATAACAGTGCTGCAAGCATGACGGTGCTCGATCAAGAACATGCGAAACACTTTATGGAAAAATATGTTCAGGAAAAAACAGGTGGG
>Ga0194129_10006151_pt1 | contig 14862 bp, 33 predicted proteins | sample TA2KigCa35mmetaG_FD_150862 | JGI IMG/M metagenome (GOLD analysis project Ga0194129, IMG submission 150862) | Freshwater microbial communities from Lake Tanganyika, Tanzania - TA2015038 Kigoma Deep Cast 35m | ecosystem: Environmental > Aquatic > Freshwater > Lake | place: Tanzania: Lake... | reverse complement strand
CCGGACACGCTGCAAGACCTGTGGGAGCTTGTGCGGGACATCCAGTGTAACGGGCCATGCCATGCGTTCGTCGAGCAAGTTCACTCCTCGCCGCAGATGGGAGTGAAGAGCGCGTTCACCTTCGGCCAAGGATTCGGTCACCTCGAAATGGCACTCACCGCCGCCGGGATTCCTTTCGAGCGCGTCCGTCCGCAGGTCTGGCAAAAGGCACTTGGCTGCATGACCAAGGGCGAAAAGAACATCACGAAACAAAAAGCGCAGGAGCTATTCCCTAGCATCAAAATTACACACGCTATCGCCGACAGCCTGCTCATCGCAGAATACGGCAGGCGGCTTTGTTCAACTCTCGCATCGTGAAACTAGCCAGAAACGAAATACAATGAAATTTCCGCAACCACCGCCACCAACGAAGTGGAACGTCCTCAATCTGGGGGCGGGGGTGCAATCATCATGCCTTGCGCTAATGGCTGCAAAAGGAGAGATCACGCCGATGCCGGACTTTGCGGTGTTTGCTGATACGCAGGCTGAACCTCAAAGCGTCTATGACTGGTTGGACTGGCTGGAAAAACAGCTACCGTTTCCGGTCTACAGGGTAACAAGGGGCGATTTAACAAAAGACTCACTTAAAATCTATCAGCGAAAAGATGGTTCTGGGGAAAGAGTAAATAACCTTATTCCAGCGTTTGGAATCCTACCAAATGGAACCAAAACCGCAGCGATTGGAAGAAAATGTACCAATGACTACAAAATACTTCCGATGCTCAAGCACATAAAAGAAAGATGCGAGGTGGCAAGGGGACAAAAAGAAATCACAGTCACTCAATGGATTGGAATCTCATGGGACGAACTGCAACGCATGAAAGATGCTAGGTTTCCTTGGACTCAGCATAGATGGCCATTGATAGAAAAGAGGATGACTAGGTGGGACTGCCTAGATTGGATGCGTAAAAACGAATACCCAGAGCCACCTAGATCGGCTTGTTATTATTGCCCATTCCATTCAGACGCAGAGTGGAGAAGACTACGCGATGAGCATCCGGTAGAATTTCGGTTGGCTATTGAATTCGATAAGCTGTTGCGCATGACGCATCGTTATCACAATAAGCGATTGAATATGGAAGTGTACCTGCACAACTCCTGCAAGCCGCTAGACGAGATAGACTTTGATAGCGACGAGCAAAAGGGACAGATGACTTGGGACTTCCAGACTGAATGCGAAGGAATGTGCGGAGTGTGAAACAACTAGCCAAAAACGAAATACAATGAAAAAACAAAACACAACAAATCCTTTCCAAGCCCTGAAGGATTGGGACGCCACATTCCTGCATCATCATCTCCCGGTGTGGGCAAAAAAGAAAATCAGACTTTGGGCGATTGAGTGTGGAACATGGCAAGCGGGATTGAGTACGGCTCATGGATTGCTGCCACGCGAACTGTTCGATCATTGGGGGAGCGTATTGCGCGAAGATACGCGGGTTTTGTACACCATGCCATACGGATACCCAGATGCTCTTGCTGAAATATGGGCTGGGATTATGGATTGTAAGCTTGAGACCATCAAGCCCGGCCCATGGCACGAAATGACGACTTGCTATCTTTTTTCACCAAACCCCGAAAACTAACCAGAAACAAAATACAACAATGAAAAACAATGACAACAAGCCATATTTGGAATTTATGACGCTGTCTGAAATTGCAGCTATGGGCAAAGAATATGACGCAAAAATGGATGCAATTTTTGAGCATGATGAAAAGCTCGGATACATCACGATCAATGCCGAATACCCATACCACATTGAGCTTGCCAGAATACCCGATGTTCAGGGATTGGTTCATTGGATTGAGCATCTAACCGGGAAAACTTGGATGACCGGCGAACTTGTCGGGGAGTTTATCCGTCGAGTCTATGCAATCAAAGGGTGGGACCTTCATCAGCGCAGACTGTAAAGCGACAACGATATGAAATACAAAACCAGACCATCCCAATGGATTATCGCGCCGGAAGGCGAGCCGACATTCAGCGAACACGCCACGCGAATCACCATAGAGGACGAGGCCGCTGGCGAGTTTGTCCAAGTCGAACAGGAAAACGGCATTATCCAGATCGACACGACCGAGTGGCCGACCCTCCGCGCCGCCATCGACCACGCAATCGACCAATGCCGCGATGATGGATAACGCCGACAAACCATAACCAAACCAAATGTGGATACTACCAAAACAATTACACACATCGGTCTTTGTGCCGGATACGGAGGCATTGAGCTTGGACTCCAACGAGTCATCCCAACTCTGCGCTCAATCGCTCTTTGTGAGATCGAAGCCTTCGCCTGCGCGAACTTGGTTGCTAAAATGGAAGCGGGACTCTTGGGCTGCGCTCCTATTTGGACGGATCTTAAAACCTTCCCATGGTCAGACTTTCACGGAAAGGTGGACATCCTCACTGGAGGTTACCCCTGCCAGCCCTTCTCCGCAGCAGGTAAGCGAGCAGGAACGGAAGACCCAAGACACCTCTGGCCATTTATTTCAGCCGGAATTGCTGCAATGCGACCAAGTGCCTGTTTCTTTGAAAACGTCGAGGGACATATCTCGCTGGGGTTGCCCGACGTCATCGAAGACTTGGCAGGACTGGGTTACCGAACGACGTGGGGCATATTCAGCGCGGCTGAAGTCGGCGCACCGCACCAGCGGAAGCGGGTCTTCATCTTGGCCCACTGTGACGGCGTTCGACTTCAACAATACGCCGCTGAACCGAATCGACGGCACCGGCAGAACTTACAAGAGCAATTTGAAGGAGGCCGTGCATCAGAACTGGCCTACCGCTGCGAGTCGGGATTGGAAGGGATGCTACACCACATTGCAGCGCAAGGACGGCAAGATGAGGGGCGATCTGCTGCCGGATGCGGTGAACATCGAGGAGATGTATGGCCATCCCGTCCCGGCGAGCTGGCCGACGCCACAGGCGCAGGACACACAACGCACGCCGGAAGCCTATGCTGCGGCGAAAGCGAAGCGTGGCGGCAACATGTTCCTGAGCCTCAACATTGCGGCGCAACTGCATGGCCATCCCGTCCCGGAGAGCAGCAGTACTGGTGGGAGCCGCCCCGCACAACATTGGGGGACGCCAACGGCAAGAGACAACAAAAGCGGCAGGGGCAACAACGACCGGGACTACAAGGAGCTGACGCCGATGCCGCCGAGCGCAGCCAAACTCAACCCCCGCTGGGTCGAGACGCTGATGGGCCTGCCAGTGGGATGGACTATGCCGAGCTGTGCGTGTCCTGTGACAATCGCACCGACGAGCTGCGCCTTCTCGGCAACGGAGTCGTCCCAGCAACAGCAGAGCGAGCATTCCGATTATTGATGCAAGAACTGATGTACCGCAGATGACCCCTAACGCCGACAAACCATGAGAAACGCTAACTTGCCAAAGTCCCGTGTTTACGTCCGTTGCGATGCTTTTGGAGGCAGCGAGACAGAGTATGAACCATCGTGGCTAGTTAGCGTGAGGGCTATGCGGAATCGTCCATTCTGCTTCCAGGTCTGGGTGGATAAATACGCAGCTTGTTACGATAAGATACCGCCACAGTGCATTTACCACTACAAGCCGGATGAAGATCAAGTAAACTTTCCACTACATAAAGTGCAGTTATGGGAGTGTCTATCTGGCAGTATCGAGGTCTGGCAGAAAAGCCAACTCTGCGATGTGCCAATGGTTATTAACATGGGTAAGGACTGCCCTCCGATGACTGGTCATTATTGGTTTACGATTGACTTCCTTCCAGAGCATCAATGCGTAGGAAACTTGGACATTGGTGACGTTGAACTTTTGGAGGAACACAAAGAGGGTAACGTGGTAAAACTCTCCAACGGGCAGATTGCTATTTACCCAAACAATCGTTTGAAGTGGTTGCCGATTAGCCTCACCCCGAATGGTGCTGCCGAGCTTATCCCTGACTGGGATGTTGCCACAAACGAGCAATGGGATGAATGGTGGCAGGACTCAACAGAAATCCTTGGAGATGCTAAATGGGCTTACTAATATGGGAAAAACCATGAACGACACGCCAGAAATGACCGACGAAACAGAGACACTCCGCGAACAAGCGAGACTCCTCGGAATGTCCAGCGAGCGCGAGGCTGCTTTGCGTGGTGAGATCGAGCGACTCAAGCGGGAACTTTCAAACATGAAGGATCAGCGAGACTGCGCGATGTGGATCATCGAGCAAAAAGAGAAAAACAAAACGTCTGACAAATCAGACAAAAACCAACACAATGTAGCACAAACAGGACAAACCCATGAAAATTGAAGTAGATAAATTAGTACCCAAGATGCCGAACCTTTACGAATTACTAGGTGAGGCTATTGAATACGGATTACGCCGAGGCTGGAGCCGCGCCCACAAGCACGACGACAAGCCCACCGAAGAATTGATTTTCGACACAATACCAAAGTGTATTATGGAGGAAATCTTTGAGCGGTTTGAATTGATTCAATCAGAATGCGAAGAGAAACCAATTAGACTTGAACCATGAAACAACTGAACCTCTACGAGATCATCAACAGCGTCCGTGTCTGGGGCGAACAACGATACATCACCGGCCCCGAAGGGCGTGGCACATTGGAGTCACAACTGGACAAGGCGCAAGAAGAACTGGACGAGACCAGGCAAGCGGCAAGCCTCAATGACATCCATGAAATCAAGGATGGCATCGGGGATACGACTATCTGCTTGATCCTTGCCGCAGAACGTGCTGGTTTGCTTTTCGAGGACTGCCTTGCAGCAGCCTACGACGAGATCAGAAACCGCACCGGGAAGATGGTCGGCGATAAATTCGTGAAAGACGTGATAGCGTGAAAATAAAAACCAACTAACCAAAACAACACCATGAAAACGCAAAGTGCCAAAATGAAACTCCGCAAGTGGATTATGAGCGGGAAAAGCATCACCCCACTGCAAGCCCTAGATAAGTTCGGGATCTTCCGCCTCGGGGCAAGAATCCTTGAACTTCGCAGAGAGGGGTACAACATCGTCACCGAGATGACCCACAAGAACGGCAAGCGATTTGCCAAGTACACTTTGGCCTAGTCGGGTGGCTAGGTCATGCTGGGGTGGGGAACCACACAAGCTGGGGAGCATGGGTGGGTTCCTCATCCCAGCAACACTCATCACAAATTGTGATCTTAAACGAAAATGGCAGGGAAAGGTGACAAACCAAGACCGTACAACTATCGAGCGTATGCGGAATCGTATTCGCGAATCTTTGGAGATAAACCCAAACGCACCGATAGCCAACCCGAAGAAGTACAGATTCGTGAAACAGGACGAGATGCCGCCGGAGTACAGGAGGGTGAGCGTGACGCTACGGCTCACGCTACCGACCTACCACCGGATTGCTGAAGTCATGGCCAAGAACCAGTGCGGGATGTCCGATGCGGTGGAGGCAATGCTCCAGGATGTTGAGGCGCAGCGGGTGATGCCGCTAGATCCCAAGTGGAAGGACAAGTACGCCACGAAGAAGAAGACCTTATGGCAATCTTTTGATCTTTACAGGACAGCAGGGTTGCGTAAACGTAAACACGCACGATGAACAAGACAAAGGGATTTCCCACGCGCTACGGAGGCACTGAACTGGTCGGGGAGGGCTGGTGGAGCAACTACCGCAAGGCACTGCCTATCGCCGAATCTGGGGGCATTGTAATCGCCTACGGGCAGCATGGCACGGGCAAGACCCGAATGGCCTACGAGATTGCCCACAATGGCAAGTTCCGAGGGTCGGTCGTCAAGGTGTTCGGAGTCCCAAAGGACATCCCAAGTATCTACACCACCGCCGTGGACTTCTTCATGGAGATCCGGGATACCTACCGGCAGGGTTCCGAGCGGTCGGAGAAGCAGGTCATGGGCGAGTTCACCGAAGCACCCTTCTTGGTGATCGACGAGATCCAAGAGCGTGGGGAAACGGCATTTGAGGATCGCAAGCTCACCGCAATCGTGGATGCTAGATACCGAAGGGAACTCCCCACGATGCTCATCTCGAACTACCGAAGGAGGGACTTCGCCAAGACGCTATCGCCTGCCATCCTTGATAGGATCTACGAGAACGGAGTGGGGATCGAGTTCAACTGGGACTCTTACAGAAGGAAGCTAGACTAGGACTTCGCAGCCCAGATAAGCCCCACGTTGGCAGCAGCGTAGGATAGCCACGTCAATGCCCACGGCCAATTACGCTCGCAGGCATACATGATCCCTACTGTGGCGTAGATCACCATCACCACCGCAACCAGTATCGTCTGGTTCATCCTAATACGGCTGCGTAGCCTCGAAATGCATCGAGTCCCGGCTCCAGAACGCCCCGGCAGCTTGCCACCCCTCCTTGGCAAACATCTCCATCACCTCGATGGGCATCGTCGCCTTGGTGGGCCAATGGTCGTGCAAGCCATTCTCCGCAGGCCAGAGATCAATCGCCGCGCCCCATGAGTGTTTCGATGGGCGTAGGCCGTTCCGCATCGGGCGGTTGTTGTAGCACCCAGCGTAATGCTTCAGCACCCATTTGAACGGGCTGTTGGAAATATCGGTCAGTATTTTCAACAAGCTACTACCCACCCTCTTGTGGCATCGGATCGTGGATACCGGTTTCCCAAGGTATTCAACCCCTAGCTTGGATACGTCAATGAAGGACAAGCTACCCTCGTCTCCTGGTCGTCCGAAGAACGCTCGCATGGATCGGTCGTCGGACTTGGGCCACGGGTTTGGCTTGGGCATCATGTGGAGCAAATGCTCCTCGCAAGCCTTGACGGACTGCCTGCCCCAGAACCCATCAGCGGTTGTCCCAATGCGCTCTTGCAGCGTGATAATTTGATCTCTAGTCATGGCGCGGAATAGACGTTGCAGATTTTACCCTTGATGTTGACCTTGCGGCATTTTAGCTCGCCATTCGCAACCAAGCGGCGGAGATGCTCACTGGCAGATTGCCTGCATATCGGTTTCCCTTGCTCCTTGGATAGGTCACAAAAATCGTAAACTGTGAACTCATCGTCATGCACTTCTTGCGTGATCGCCGAATCTAGTGCCGCCATCATAGCGTCTAACTTTCCTATTGTTTTCATTGGTTTTGTCGTGGTGTGTTTTATCCTGCCGTGTAGACCCGCCGGTGGATGGTCGGGGAATCCCCCTCCTCCAGCCCCCGGTGGTCGAAAATGACTGCTGACGGCTGCGGAACAGCGTCAGGAACCACCTTGTAGCCGTAGCGGGTCAACCCCTGCCACGCCCCGGTGATCACGCTTGTCTGGTTGCCGTCCTCCCAGATGCCATGGCGGTGTCTGTGGCCACGGCACATGACCTTGGGGACTGGCTTCCCAGACCTAGCCCTAGAATGCGTCAGATTGCCCAGAGAGATGCTGTGTGCGCTCGCCTCTAGGTATGTCCTAGAAGTGGCACTGATGTGGTGTGCGAAGTTGTAGAGGCATCCGTGGGCCTCCAGATCCAAAGTGTCCCAGGCGTGTTGTCCGTTCTCTGGGTTCTGCGTCCCGCCGAGGGAGTAGCCGATCCGAACCTCGTCGTTCCGAGTGTGGATCTCCGTCCCCTTGATGATGTGGAGGTTGTTGCAAGTTTCTGCCAGAAACCCCAGCACCTGCTTCACCGCCGTGGTCTGGTCGCCGGGATCGGGTGTCATCACTTGCAATGTTTTATGGTGGATGCCGTCCACAAGGTCGCCATTGACGACCAGATCGAACTTGTCCTCCCCGATGACCCGCTGCGCCCAGCACAGCATATCCTCCCAGCATTCCCATAGCCACTCTTGGAAGCGGTTCTGGCCGATTGGATTCCCCTCGTTGGACACAAAGTCCTTGGGCCACAAACCCACAGTAGATCCAACGTGGAGGTCGCTCAACAACATGATGAGCCTCGATGATGTAGTCATAGTTTTTTTAGTTTGGCGTCTAGTGTGTCCCATGCCGGAAGCAGGAGATGCTCAAGACTACGAATTATTGGCTCTTCGTCAAACTTTTCTGCCCACCCATGCCCAGAAACCATGAATGAAGCATGGCAAAGCTCATGGAATAGGGTGGTGCGGAGAAGCTCCCGGCTTTTGAGGGCGGCGTAGGACACCGAGATTTTTCTGGTATCCCACTTGCACAGCCCCCAGTCGTCCATGTGTTCCACGCAGATGGCGAACGTCTCGCCACCCACCCGGACAGACTTCGGAACCCTACTGGGTTGGATCATTTTGTCGGGTTGACGACAATCGGGCGCGGGTGCGGCACGATGACGATCTCTCCGTTCTCGTCTTGCGAGACTGTTCCCCACTGGGTTTCAGTCGTCCACGGGCCGACGTTGGCGCAGGACGCGAGCAGCAGGGCAAGGATGGTGGTTGCTGTGGTTTTCATTTTGAATCAGCGGCCTTGACCAGACCAATCCCAGCGGTAATCGCTGTAATCGTCGCGCCAAAGTCCACGTCTTGGTTATTGATTAGTGCAACTGCTGTATTTACAACAGCCGCAACAATGGTCAGGATTCCGAGCAGGGTTGTTTTCACGTTATCGTTTGGTTTTTGCTTTTTCATTATTCGATCTTATCAGATTTCTCAAAGAAATCAATGCCACCCAAAGAAGAACAACCGCAGTTGAAAGTCGAACCCACGCTTCCATCGCCTCAATAAACGTCACCATAAACCCAGAAGCAGATGCTAACACACCTGTCACCCCATTTGCAATTGTGTGAGAATTTCCGCTAGTGATCATGGCGCATCAGGGTCGATGATGTCTTGGGGTTGGATGGTCACGCGAGCGTCGAGGCCACCGAGCGATTCGACGATCTCCGCGAACTCTGGGAAGTCAACAGGCGTGAGTGGCGGGTTGCCGCGCAATGGAGTGGATAAGATAATCTCGTCGCACGGGACAAACGTAAGCCCAGCGTGGTATCCGGTGTAGATGTGATAAGCTCCGGGCAACCAGAACACCGGCAGTCCGCGAGACGTTTGCGCTAGTGCAACCGCATCGTTTGCGGCTTGAGCTTGTTCAGCAGTGACGGCAAATCCGATCATGGAATTGTCAATCCGGTGCAGGTTTCCCACATGGTTTTGAGCGCAAGCGTGAATTTGTTACCATCGGAATCGGAGAATCCAAGTCCCAACCCATACAACCCCATCTTGGCATCGCACCATGATGCTACTGTCCCGTTGTTGTTCAACGCCATTGCGAAAACATTTCGCGCAGACGACTGGATGTTTGCATCTGTCTCCGTGCGTGTAGTTGTGTATGCTATCCCACTGGATGCACGTCTTTTCAAATATCTGTTGCTGGTGGTATTTACAACACCAATGAATACGCCAGTTCTCGCCGAACTTGAATTTGTTACAGAGATTCCAGCATTATAAAGAGTGGTAGAGATTGCTGTTGATCCATCTTGCCGTAAGAAAACCCTTCTATTGGATCCATCAGTTTGCCCCAAGAAATATCTAGTGTCTGTTCTGCTGTCCTGTTCATAGACTAGAGCGAATGCACTGCCCCCGCTTGTGGACATTCCGAGCGCATTGGGGGTGCTACCGATATCGAAAAATCCGGTCGTTCCGTTTCCTTGAACAAAGCCAGCCCCGTGCGTCAATGTACCGATAAATAATCCGCTCGTCAGACCGATGATGTCAATGGCGTTTGGCGATGCTGCACCCCATATCGGCAAGTACAACCGCTTGATCGACGAGTACCACCCATCGGCCTTGCCAGTCTTTACGAAGTCGCTGATGGCATTCTTCTGCGCCGCAGAGACAGTTGCCCCAGTAGCAACCACGGCATTGGCATACGCCTTTGCGTCAGGGTCTAGGCCTGCTGGCTTTGTCCCAAGTCTGTTTGAATACTGGTAAATCATTACGAGTTTCTTACTTGCATATTGGCATTCGTGTAGATGCGATTCGCGACAATTTGTTGCGTGTGCATCTCGTCGAGCTTCATCAATTCGTCTTGTAGGATGAGGTCTGCCTCTTGGTCTGCAAGTGCCGACTTCTCCTGCTGCCCTTCCGCACGGAGGAAATCCGCATACGTCCCATGCGCTAGGTACTCAAACCACTCGTCCGGGATCGTGGCAGTAGATCCACCAGTCCCATCTCCGTAGGTATCGCTGAACTGCTTCTTGTATGTCACCCATGCGCTCGTCGGCGCAAGGTTCCCCGCTACTAGCTTTGCGCCAGATGCCGTAACCATGAAATCAAACTCCTGCACCGAGGCGGTCTGATACGGATCTTGCCGTTGAATCCGCAGGTAGGTGTCAATACTATCCAGCCCACCCTGCGTATATGGGATCACATTCGTCGTGACAGTCCGCTCTTCCGCAATCTTCAAGAACCTCGTCCAGTAGTTGCTGGCACGATACGCCCTCTTCGCCCTGCGATTCACCATCGCCTTGATACGAGGCAACTCAATCGTCGAGAACTCCACACCGCAAAGTGCCTTGATTAGCGGAATCAAATCGGTCGTGTAGTTCTTCGTCTGCATTCCTTACATCTTGTGAACGGCCATTGTAGGCTCTAATCTCTGGAAGTCACGCAAAAATTCCCTGTCGTCCCAGCACTCCACCCCGTACTTGTTTACCATTTGCAGGTATTCCCGCTGGGGGATCTCTGCCAGATGCCGCCAGTTCTTCCCTGGGGCGTGTTTCCTAGACTCGGCAGCAATCGCCGCAGCCTCAATCTCACGCTTGTGAGACATCGAATCCATAAGCTGCCGTCCGGTGCATAGCTCACGCACCAAGGCCGCAGTCATGGCCTCCTCGCTTGCTGGGATAATCATGTGGTCAGCATGAGGCAGGGGAGGTTTTACCCCCCCCCGCCAGTAGCTTACGAATTAGGACACCAACGCACCGGGATCAAGGATCGTAAGGCAAATCGCCCACTCTCCAGCAGTGACAGTACCAGTGAAGTTCGGTTCAAGGATAATGTTCACATCGCTCGCCGTATTGTTGATGGCATATCCAGCAGCGGTATTGACCAGTACATCACCAGTATTGAACGCAGCCTTGGTGAGTGCATCAAGGTCAAGCGCATTAATGTACTCGTCTGGATCGGCAGTAGTGGTTCCGACATCAAGCGTTAGGTCGGTTGAAGTACCAGCAGAAGTGGTAATCTCAAACACCGCAGCTTGCGTGACAACTCCGCCCGGAGGAAGAATTGCAATAGTCTTTTGATTGCCGGTTCCAAGAGATGTGATCTCTGCGGCAGTCAAACGATAAACATCGGTGAACCCGAGGTATTTTTCTTGTTGTGCAACTTTAGCCATATTCTAGTTCTTTCTTATTTGGGGTTGGAATTAGTAAGCGATCTTGCCGTGCGCTCCGGGGTGTTTGCACACCAGAGTGCCAGTCATATCGACATAGCCGCGCTCGCCGCCACCTTGGTTCTCCAGACGGGTGCTGCCCATCGGAATGAGCGAGGCAAACGCCAGATACTTCGGATTGAGGACATAGCCCACGTTCGCCGAATCGGTAGGCATACACGCAGGGTTGCCGTTGACGATCTTCACCACACCAAAGTCGGAGTCGTAGAGCGACACCGAAAGGGTGATCGTCTTGCTCGTCGCGTCTTGGATGACTTGGTAGATGTTCTCGTTAGAAGCACCACTGTCGTTGCGGCTGAAGTCGGAGATGATCCGACGAAGGGCCACGTTCGCAACCAGCGTGAGGCTGTTCATCTCGCCATTCACGCCGAAGATGCTGCCAAGCATGGTGTTGAACCCAGCTTCGGTAAGCGTCGAACTGACGACAGAAGCTGCCGGTGTGCGGAACGCAGCCGGAACCGGGTTGGTCGTCTGGGCCGGGGTGTTGACGATCCAGCTACCAAGGCCACGGAAGCTGTACGGAGTGCCAGCACCATTCTCCACAGTCATGTCACTAGCGGAGGCGATACGGGCTTCAACGTCACGCTTCAGTTCGCGCATCGACTTTGCTTCGGCTTGTGCCACGTTAGCAGGGCCAACGCTCGTCACAGCTTGTTGCAGGTTCGACACGAGATAGTCGCGGCGGAACGTCTGAACATAGTTGCCAAGTCGCGCACGACCGCTGAAGGCGTCCGTGAACGAGGTGACATCCGATCCTTCAGCAATACCGGCAGTGCTGGGCGAGGCAAGGTTGTCAACAACCCACTCATGGAAGGTCGAGGATGCCTTGGTCTTGCCGCAAAGCGAAAGCAGCGGGGTTTCTTCGGGAGCCAGGATCGTCAACTCATTGGACAGATCCTCGCGGTTGCCCACGGCGGAACCCGTGGTGGTTTTGCCCGTCGGGGCATTCGGTTGATAGGTATTTGAAATAGCCATAGTAGTTTAATTGGTTCAAGTTTGCATTCTTGCAATACGCGCAGCAACCCAATCATCGACGGAGCCAGTAGACTCAAAGCGTTTGTACACCTCTTGTCCCTTCGCCTTCGGATTCTTGCCTGATCTTGCTGCTCCGGCCCCTACGGGACTGCTGGGTGGTTCCACCTTCAGCCGTGTTCCCGTGCCAGTTGGCACTCTAGACTTTCCTCCGAAGATACTCCTCGCTGCGTGGGCTAGGAGATATTCCATCTGGAAGCCGACTTCCGGGATTTGTTCTTTTACTTTGGCGACTAGCGGATCTTCGACCAACGACTTGAAGTTCTTCCCGATAGCGGACTCTTCGTCCAGAATCTCGGGAACTTCCTTCTTCGCCGCCTCTTGGTATTGCGTACTCAACTGCTCAAACTGCTGGAGTTTGGCAAGGTGAGCGTGTTGCGCCGGAAGAAACTTTGTAATTGCTTCCTTTGCGTTCCGATTGGCCTTGCGAATCTGGCGTTTTGTGAACTCCTTGTTTCCTACTGTGATAATGTCATCGCTGCCATAATCCTCGTATTCGTCGAGAAGTTCGTCTGTTGCGTTAAGGGTCTCCTCAAGTTCAGAATACTTTGCTTGCAGGGCATCCATCGTCTGGATGTCGCTGAAAGGATTCTTATCTTGTGGAACCTCTTTTGCCGCCGGTTGCGCCTTCTGGAGTTGTTCTTCAAGGGTTTTTGTCTTTGCCGTTAGCTCTCCAATTCGTTGGAGAAGGCGACTTTTCCCTTTCTTTGCAAGCTCCTGAATTTGCTCTGGTGACAAATTCAACAGGTCTATGTCTGATTCCTCGGGTTCTTCCTCACCGATGTCATCCGTGAGTTCCTCCTCTGGTTCCGCAGATTCTTCCGATTCAGTACCTTCTGGCACTTCTTCTTCTTGCGGCTCCTCGGGAGACTCCTCGGTTTGCGCCGGCTCGTCATCACCCATTGCTTGTCGCGTCCGTTGAGCTACAAACTCCTCGAAACTCAAGCTATCATTTCCACTGGTTTTTACGTCTCCAGCGTCCGACGGATTTGTTGCTTTCATGTCTGATACACCAATTATACGCCTTGGCGGTGGCGAAGTGAGACCAGATAACTATGAAATTGCATATCTGTCAACTATGCGTAAAACAAGACAGGCCGCCGGGGATACCGACGACCTGTCTGACACACTAACCAAGGGAGGTACAATGAACAAAACCTCCGGGCGTGGACATACCACGATTCCGTGGATTTGTCAACCCAGCACGGAAAGAAGCTCGTCAATGGTGGCAATGCTCCCAGCCACCTTCATCACGTCATTGGAACTTTCGCACTGGCGAAGATCCGCAAAGAAGCGTTCCCGCTCATCCCGCATAAACTGCAAAACAACCTTGTATTCGTCTCGGTCTAGTAGGGTGTCAACCGCTTGCTGTAGTGTTGGTTTTGGTATCGGTGTCATAAGTTATTTCATGGATTTGCTTCCACGGCACTTCCACTTGCGTCTCGACAAGTTGTTCGGGCTGTTCGGGTCTGACTTCCAATCGCCTTTGATCTTTGCAGAACGAGCGCAGTAGGCATCGCCCTTGGATGTGCCTGGGCGAATCCGATCCCCGCCGTCCTTGGCTTTCCCAGCCTGCCCGTAACGGACTGTCCTAGTGCGCCCAGTTTCGGGGTTCTTCACCACCTTCTTGAACCGCTTTTGCATTAGATTTTTCCTTTCTGCTTAAGACGCTCTTTGCGTTGCTTGCGGAAAGAATCCTTATCTTTTTTGCGTTCTGATTTGTCATTCCCGCAACCATACGACTTCTCTTTTTTGCCAGTATTTTTCATAAATTACCTGTATGCTGATGTCTTCTTGGCAATCTTTTTAGGTTGCGCTACATATTGCTTACCTGCGCGATTGCCTTTTGCTTTTGCCCTATTGGTTGCCGCTTTCTCCGCAGGAGTCATAGCCTTCCATGCCGCATCTGGTAGGTAACGCTTCTTGCCCTTGCTGGGCTTACTATCGGAAGTCCGCCACTTCTGGTCTCCCCAACGCTTCAGGGACTCCTGTGATTTTGCTAGTGCCATTAGTTTTTGTACCCTCCACCCTTTTTCTTGTATTCACTAGCCAAAAGCTGTGCCTTCCTCGCGCTCCACTCGCCAGGATCACCACCTTTAGTGCCAGCCTTGATGCGCTCAAACAATGCTTTTCGCATACCCGGCTTGGTGTAGTTACCGGCTTCGTTAACCCTGCTCTTTGTTTTTGCTGTTTTTTTCTTCATAGACATCAGTATTCAATACGACCCTTGAGCTTCTGGCGCATTTTCCGCATCTTGGGGACTTTCTCAACAGTCGGCTCCTCCAGCTTCTTCTTTGCTGCTCGCAGCGCACGAGTGCTGGTCTTTGGCTTGTCTGCTCGATACTTCTTCATTGCTGCATTCCTTGGGTCTGGACGCCGCCCATGTCTGCCGGTGCTGTGCCAAGTCTGCCAATCTCGGCGTTCTGTGCTTGCTGTAGCTGGAACTGATACTGGCCAGCGTATTTCTGAAGCCTCTCTGCAAACGCCTGATCCTGTTGCGCCCT
>Ga0194129_10006150_pt1 | contig 14864 bp, 12 predicted proteins | sample TA2KigCa35mmetaG_FD_150862 | JGI IMG/M metagenome (GOLD analysis project Ga0194129, IMG submission 150862) | Freshwater microbial communities from Lake Tanganyika, Tanzania - TA2015038 Kigoma Deep Cast 35m | ecosystem: Environmental > Aquatic > Freshwater > Lake | place: Tanzania: Lake... | reverse complement strand
AAGGTGACAAAGCCGTTGTCATCAATCTTGCTGACTCGCGCGCCGAAGGTGAGGCCAGCGATGCCGAATTCGGGTTGGCAGGTGTTGGGCGCTCCGTTCTGGCCGGCTTGAACGGAGTAGTTGGTGATCAACTGCTCGCCGACAACCACAGCGGATTCGTTGGCGCGCTTTCGACCGATTTTGGGCACGATGTCATTGGTGCTGCTCTGCCCCAGGAAGTTTTCCGTGGGCGTGGTGCCCGATTGCGTATCTTGCGGCAATTCTTCCGCGTTTTCCGAGAGGATCAAGGTGGGGCTGGCCAAGACCTTGGTGGTACGCGATTCAATCGACGCGCGCACAAAATCAAAGAACTGGTTGCGCGGATATTGAAACGCGCTCGGCAGTTCGTATTCGAAGCTGGTGGGCGTTCCAGGGGTCGTCGTCGTCACCAGAACACCATCGACGACTGATTGGGTGGTCGATGGAGGGGTGCCCGGCGTTACCCTGGTCACTCCCGGCAGGCCAGGATTGGCATAGCTGCCAAAGCCGGGGCGCAGGGGTTGATTCGGGTCAGAGCTGGAGAAGGGCGTGGCTTGGTTGGGGGCGAACAATTGGTTGGAGAAGGAATTGCCATCGCTGGAGAGCCCGGGCAATTTGAAACGCCCCGCTCCCACGATGGGGGATGACCCCTGAATGGGGTCGTAGAGCCCCGGTAATCCCGCCTCGGGAGTGCCGGGGGGGCGCAGGGCGCCGAAATTGGCCACCAGCTCGCCCTGTCTGTTGACGATGAAATTGTTGCCCCAGCGAAAAGCGAAGCTGTTGTCGATGGTTTTGTCGTTGTCCAGGGTCACATCCAAAATCCGAATCGACAGCGCCACCTGTCGCTGACGGAGATCAAGTTGGCGGAGGTATTGCTCAGCATAAGCAACAAGTTTTGGCATGCCAACAATAGTAATCGTGCCAAGCCTTGGGTCTGTCGTTCCAGTCAAGCCCAGGAGGGGACCATCCCCTCCTCCGTAGGCCTGGATTATGGTGGAGGTAGTTCCAGTAGTAGTAGATGCGCTGGATGTGGAACCACCAGCTGCAGCGCCAGCGCCGACATTGGTGGATGTGCCTTGGGATGAAGTAGTGGTTGTGGTGTTTGGAACCCTGATGACAGCCCCGAGGCTGGCGAGGTACTCTCCAGCACTTCGTGCGCTGACTTGATTTAGTCGGTATACCTTTGAAGTCATGGAGCCGACGCGTGAGCTCAATACATCAGGGCCAACAAATATTGTGTCGCCAACTAGTTTGCCTTGCAACCCGGACCCAGCCAGAATCATATTGAAGGCAGTTGTAAAATCTGTGTCTCTGAAATCTGCAGACACTGGCGGGGATTTGACGGTTCTCGATTGTTTAGTGGTTGTAGTTTCGTCGAGAGAAACACCACTGCCGGATTGGAAAAAGCTTTTCGCCGTTGTCGTTTCTGTATTGTTTTTTGATGAGTAAACAAATCCATAACCTCTTTTGCTGTAAGACCCATTCGGCCATCCCCTTCTGGCCATGGCTTGCAATGCAAGATGGGCTGGAACATCATTAAAGGTCAGGGAAATGGGCGGGCCTTTTACATCCAAATAGCTGGGATCGGCTTGAGATAACGTCCCCACCGCCATGTCGCCCACGGGCGGGGCGGAGGCCCGCTGCCGCAGGGGCGGTGCCACATTGGGCGTGGCGACCGCCCCCGGCACGAGCCCATTGGGGCGCACGGTCTGCAGCGAGGGCTGCACCGGCGCCGGGAAGCTCAACACCAGATCCCGACCGTCGGCGCTCACCAGGGGCCGCGTCACGCCAAAACCAGGCGTCGGCGTCACCTGGAGGTTGTAGATCGTGCCGCCCCCCTCGATGCGGATGCTTTGCAGTCCCGCCTCCGGCGCGCCGATCTGCTGCACACCATTCGGAAGGATGGAGGGGCGGGACGTGTAGAGACGCCCTTGCCAGCTGTCGCCCCGGGTGGTCTGCTCCAGCTGAGGACCGCTGCCCGTGTTCTCAATCACCACCTCCACCGCATCCCGCACCCGGCGCACCTTCAACCCCAGAGGCGCGGGGTTCACCACCCGCACCGGGCCCGGATCATTGGGCAACCGCGGCATCTTGGGCGGAAACACCTCCTGGGCGCGCGCCACTCCCGCCAGCAAGACCATCTCCGGCAGGGTGAGCGCCAGCAGAACCGCACCGGCCGTGAACCGGCGACCACCGCTGATCCCCGCGCCCGAATCGACCGCCCGCCTCGGCATCGCCATACCCTTCGCCCCACAATTGCGGCTATTGAACCACTGAAAACTCTCCAAAGCTTTGTCCTCAGGACGGCTGCTGATCTAGCCGGGGGGCGCTGGCGGAACCGGGGGCGGAGGGGGTGTTCCCGCCGCAGGTTTGGCGGGTGTCTCCATCTCCTCCTTCGACCAGAGGGTGAGCGATAGACGCATGGTCACGATCGGAGCGGTGAGGGGCAACTGGGATGCGGGGGCACCCGCCTGAATCTCCTCCACGGAAAGGGAGAGATCCTTTTGCTCGACGAGAACATCCAGCGCCTCGACACGCCGAAGGAAATCCAGCAATTGGGGGTAGGTGCCCCGGGCGACAAGCACCAGCGAACGCTCGCGCAAGCCCGCCTTGGCCATCGGATCGGCGGGGGGACGATTGCCTGGCGGCAGGAGCGGCTGGCCACCCTCGGGCGGGGCGGCGGCCGGCGGAGGGGCACCCGGAGTCCTGGCGCGCGGATCCACCTTCCCTCCCGCCGGCAGAGGCTCATAGAGCTGCAGCTGCACCTTCGCCTGGTTCGCCTCCAGATCCAGCGTCGCCAGAACCGTGGCCAGATCTCCTCTCCCCGTGACCAGCCGCACCAATTGGTCCCCCTGCCGGCGCACCCGCAGGGTCTCCTCCTGGTTTTTCGCGGCCTGGACCCGCAACAGCGACAGCTCCTGGCGTTGTTGTTCCAGCTCCTGCAAGTGGTTCAAAAGCCGGCCGATCTCCAAGATCTGGGGCAGGCCCAAGGCCAGCGTCAACCCCAACGCCAACGTGCCGCCCGCCGCGATCGGCCCCCAAAACCAGAGTCGCCTCAGAGTGGCGGGAGAAAACTCCGCGGAAGCGCGGTCAGCGGTGGCTTGAAAATCGATCATTTCAACAGTCCCTCTTGTTGCAGCAGCTCCAGGCGGCGAGCCATGCCCTCCGCCTTCAGGCTGCCCATCACGCCCACCAGCTGGCCGGGGGGCAAGGGGGAGAGCGTGGCCTTCATCTTGAAAATCACCGCGCTGGGGAGGGCCACCTTGGTGGCTTTCACCGGCGCTCCCGACGCCAGGCCCTCCTGGGGACGAAGCTCAAACTCCTTCGCCGGCACCCGCTCCACCTTGTTGATCGTGACGCCGCTGGCTTGAAACAGAGGCGAGCGGCGCAGCATCAATTCCATCGCGTTCACCCGCCCGAAGCCCACGGGATCCCGCGCCAGTCCCTCCAGCTCCATCTCGTTGGGGCCGAGCATCTTCACCTTGGTCACCTGCACCCCCTCCGGCACCCGCAACTGCAGATCGGCCAGCAGGGCGGAGGAACTGCGCACATCGCTCAGCCGTTTCACCAGCTGTTGATTGGCCCCGCGCAGGCCCTGCAGGGTGGCGCCCTGCCGATTGATGGTCTCCCGCAGCTGGGTCGCCTCCTGCTGAAAACCCTGCAGCTGCACCTCCCGGTTCCGCAGCGTCTGATGGAACGCGAACAGGATGGCGTTGACTCCCAAGGCCCCTCCGAGGAGAAGGCCGCCGATCATCAGGCCGCGGCGAATCAAACCCGGCTGCAACTTCAACACCCCCGAAAGGGGTTCGAGCTCCAACTGCTGGCGGCGTTCCCGCAACAAATCGAGCGGTGGCGCCGTGGCCGTGACCTTGGGCGTGGCCGCAGGGTTGGCCTGGGCGGGACGGCTGAGGAAGGAGCGACGCCCCGGGGGCTGGGCTGGGGCTGAAGCTGGCGTCAGGGCTGCGGACAGCGCCGGGTTCAACGTGTTCGCCTCCTCCTCGCCGGTGGCGGCCGCCACCAGCTTGCGCATCAGAACGAGATCCGCCAGTTGGCCCACCCCGCAAAGCCCGAAGGTGAGCAGCCACAACAGGCCGGTGAGGGGCTTGCGGTTGTACAGGCGGTGGAGGCCGCACAACCCGAACAACGCCAGGCACCACAGGCCATAGCTCGTCCGCAATTGCTGTTGCTCTGAAAGCTTCTCCCCTTCAGGAGCGGGATCAAGGTCGCCAGGGGGCTGAGGTTGCCGAGCTGGCTCGGGGGGGAGCGCGCTCTTCAAGGCAGGCGCTCCGGAATCGCCAGGCCGGCCATCACAAGGGAGCCGAAGGGTTGAACCACCAACTCCCGGATCGGCTGACCCAGGGTGGCTTCCAGCATTGTCCGCTCCTCCATCGGCCCCTCCAAAAGCAGCCGAAGTTCTTGAACACCGGCGAATTCCTTGCGCAGAAAAGTAACGCAACGCTGAATTTCCGCAACCAGCCGGTCTCCTTTTTCCACCAGCACCCGCTCAAACAGGGGAATGCCCGCGCGAATCGCCATGAACGGCCGTCCCCGCGTTTCCTCCGGAGCGATCACCAGGACGAGGACCTGCGGGGGGACCGCCGCCAGCTGATCCCGCAAGGCCGCCAAACGACAGCTCTGGGGCGGCGCGAGCCGATCGAGGTTGAGGCCCGCCTGATCGAACACCTCGATCCAACCCTCCACCACTTGCCGGGAGGTGGCCGCCAACAACAGCTTGTTCCGTGCCTCCGGAAGGGGCTGAATGTCAATGGTGGCCTCGGAGAGGGGGAAGGGAAACCCCAGATCCGGATCCATCGCCCGCAGGGTGACGATCGCCTCCTCCGCCGCGGGAGCGCCCTCCCAGTCGAGCACGCGCCAATGCACCGCCTCCGGAGGGAGGGCGGCCATGACATGGGCCTCCATGAAGTTTTCGCGCAACATCAGCTCACCGATCGCATCCGCCAGCGCTTCGGTCTCAAGCGGCATGCCCGCTTTGCAGGTCTTCGCGGGGAGGGGCAGATCCACACTCAGAGGTCCGGCCTGGCCACGGTGGAGCCCCTGGCCCACCATGCGCGTGTCATGGAGCTCCAACAGCACCTGCTGAGGAAACACCTTGCTCCGCAGAGTGCGCAAACGCCCCTTGAGATCTTCCACCAGCTCGGCGACTTCCAATGGACGACGGCCAACATCTGGCTCGAAACCTATCCGAATCTCAGCGCCAGGGCTGCCCGCAGCCAACCGCTTCGCTGAGTGTTGCGAGGCCTTGGCGATCCAGCTGATCGCTCAGACCAGAAAGGATTCGCGGCACCAGGGTGGGTCCCTCATAGATCCAGCCGGTGTAGATCTGCAGCAGAGAAGCCCCGGCGGCGATGCGTTCCCAGGCCACTTCCGCCGAATCGATGCCGCCGACGCCGATCAGGGGCAAGGCCGGACCCGCCGTGGCCCGCAACCGCCGCAGCACCGCCAACGCCCGCTGGCGCAACGGGCGACCGCTCAGCCCTCCCTCTTCCTCCGCCAGGGAGCGACCGCTCTGGCGGACGATCCTCCCCCCCAGCCCCAACCGGTCCCGACTGGTGTTGACGGCGATCACCCCCGCCAGACCCTCCTCATAGGCCAAGCGGGCGATCGCGTCGAGGGCGTCGTCCTCCAGATCCGGGGCGATCTTCACCAGCAGCGGCGGACAGGCGGGCAGGCGGCGCAAACGCTCCACCAGCCGGCGCAGCAGCCCCTCCTCCTGCAGATCGCGCAGGCCCGGCGTGTTGGGGGAGCTCACATTCACCACGGCGTAGTCGGCCAGGGGCGCCAGGAGGGAGAGGCTGGTGGCGTAGTCATCGGCGGCATGGTCCAGGGGTGTCTGGCGGGATTTGCCCAGATTCAGACCCAGCACCGCCGGCCGGCGTCCTGGCGGGGGCAGCTGCTGACGCTCCAGCGTGCGTCGCAACGCCGCCGCGCCTTGGTTGTTGAACCCCATGCGATTGAGGGCCGCCCGTTCCGCCGCCAGGCGGAACAAGCGCGGGCGGGGGTTGCCCGGTTGGCCCTCGGCGGTGACGGTGCCGAGCTCCGCGAAGCCGAAGCCGAAACAGTGCCAGATGGCCGCCGCCACGCCGTCCTTGTCGAAACCAGCCGCCAGGCCGAGGGGATTGCTGAAGCGGCAACCGAAGAGCGTCTGCTCCAGCCGGCGATCCCGATGCAGCAACTCGCTCGTCAGAGCGGCGAGGGCCTGTTGCGCCCCGGGCCAGCGGCGGCGGAGGGCCAGCTGCTCCAGGCCGGTGAGGGTGAGACGGCTGAGCAGCTCCGCGTCGAGACCGTCATCCTGACGAAGCAAGGGCGCCAGCAACCGCTGGTAGAGAGCACCGCTGGTTCCACCCTGTCCCGCCACCATCCGCTCTCCCTCACTCCGCGTCGGCCCATCCTCCATCGGCGCGTCGCAACCGCCACCGCCCAGCGTCGAGGGGCTCCACCCGCCAGTCGCGCCAGCGCCAGGCTCCCTGGCGCCGCTCCAGCTGGGCGAGGGGTTGCTCCACCAGCTGCGCCAGCTCGACGGCCGTCAGCCCATGGCCCCCTTCCGCCAGGCGATCCGCCAGCTCCAGCCGGCTGAGGAGACGCCGCAGGGCGGGCGGCGCCGGATCCTTGGCGGGCTCAGCGGGCTTGGCGGGCTCAGCGGGCTCAGCGGGCTTGTCGGGCTCTGGCGTCCGGGGAGCGCCTGCCCGGCCGCCGCCGCGGGAATACGCCACGGCGATGGCGTCGCAGCGATCGTTCTCCGGGTGGCCACTGTGGCCGCGCACGTGGCGCAGCTCCACCCCCGCCAGGCGCGCCCCGTCCAGTGCTTCCCAGAGATCGCGATTGAGCACCGGCGCCCCCGCCGCCGTGCGCCATCCCTTGCGCTTCCAGCCCGGCAGCCAGGACTGCAGGCCGTCGATCAGGTAACGGCTGTCCGTGAGGATCGCCAATCGGGGATGGCGCGGCAGAGCGCTCAGAGCGCGGAACACCTCCAGAGCCGCAGTGAGCTCCATGCGGTTGTTGGTGGTGGCCGGGTCATGGCCTCCCCATTCGCGCACGGTCCCATCCTCAAAGCGCAACAGCGCCCCCCAACCCCCCGGGCCCGGGTTGCCGCTGCAGGCGCCGTCACAGGCGGCGAGCACCACCCGCCTCGCCGTCGCCCCGTCCTCCGTTGACTCCAGCCGTCCCCCCATGGATCCTCGCTCGGTTGGTGATTGGGTGTTGCCCCAGCCAGTGGGGTGGCTTAAATGGGCGACCCGCCCCGCCTCGCGGGGTTCATGCCCGTTCACCATGAAGCGACCCTACCTGGCTCTGGCCACCTTCGCCCTGGTGGCCGCGTTGATCCCCGGGCCGATCTCGGGGGTGCGGGCCAATGGACACTTCAACAGCGCGCCGGTGGAGGCCAACAGCTTCGCCGTCCTCGCCCGCCCCGTCGCCGCGGACGACTGGACCCTGGTGGTGCTGGAGCAATTGCGGTCCCGCCCGTTCTGCTGGACGCCCCGCCCCGACGGCCTGGTGGATCCCACCTTGAATCGCTTCGATTACACCGGCATCTGTGGCCGCTTCATCGACAGCAACGGCTACTCCCTGCGCATCGAGGAAGAGGATCTCGGCCACGCCTACCGCCTGCGGTTGGAGCGCCAGGGCAACACCTTGCGGCTGCTGGCCACCACGGCCTCCCGCGGGGCGGAGCTCGTGGTCGGTCGCGGCACCGTGGTGCGCCGAGAGCGGGATCTGTTCGTTCCCCTGCGGCTGGAACCGGGCTGGGAGCTGCGGCGGCGGACCTTTGGCGAACGCAGTCTCAACCATGTTTATTTCTCCAATGGTCAACCCCTCGACACCCTGATCGCCGCGGCCCGCGGTCGCTCGCCGGAGGACACCGCGACGCGTCTGGGCGCGGGGATGCCGTTGCCTCCGGCCGCTCCACCGCCCCTGCTGGCCATCAACGGCGAGCGGGACACCAGCGGAGACCCGCCCCGCGACGAGGCCCCCCTCAGGTCCCGGGACCGGCGCTCCAGAGACCTCCGCTCCCGGCAGGTCGGCCCGCAGGACACCAGCCCTGCGGAAACGAGACAACAAGCGCGGGGAAGCCGCATCGCCGCGCCAACCTCGCTGGACACCCCCGGCGATGTCCAGCCAACCGGCGTCATCGCCCTTCAGGTGATTCCTTATGAGGAGCGCGGCGCCGTGGAGGGCCGTCCGCGGAATGACGAACGCGCCGGCGTGGGTGGCCGTCCTCGGAAGGAAGAGCGCGGCGGCGTGGAGGGCCGTCCGCGGCTGGCCAGTGACAATCTGCCTTTCTCTCAAGGTCAATAGTCACTTTTGCGACTGACCTGTTGGCCCTGGTGTGGCATGGAGTTCTGGATATCTTATGAACGTGTGAGGAGTGCTGAACGCCACGCCAGGGTCGAAACGAGGACAGACTCCCGGCTAACGTTCAACCCCTGAGCCCCGCCTTCGGCGGGGTTTTTTTTGTGGGCGGTCAATCGCATCATTCCGCCAGCGCCGCCTTCCTCTCGCATCGCCTTCCTCTCGCATCGCCTTCCTCTCGCATTGCCTTTATCTCGCAATGCCTTCATCTCGGGTCGTCGGCACCTCCCGCTGCGGACATCTCGCGCCGGGGACGCCTCACGTTGCTGACAAAAAGCCGGCCCCCTGCGGGGGCCGGCTCGGTTGCGCCCCCAGGCGGGGGGCTCGCGACGCGGGGGTCACTTGATGGTGACTTTGCCGCCGGCTTCTTCGATGGTCTTTTTCAGAGCTTCGGCGTCCTCTTTTTTCACGCCTTCCTTGACCGCCTTGGGAGCGGCTTCCACCAGCGCCTTGGCTTCGCCCAGACCGAGGCCGGTGACCTCGCGGACTGCCTTCAGCACTTTGATCTTGGCGGCGGCGTCGAAGCTGTCCAGGATGACGTCGAATTCCGTCTGCTCTTCCACGGGTTCAGCGGCGGCAGCGGCCGGAGCGGCCATCACCACACCCGCAGAAGCGGCGGCGGAAACGCCGAACGCTTCTTCAATCTGCTTGACAAGCTCGGAAGCTTCCAGCAGAGAAAGGGTCTTCAGTTGTTCGAGAATTTGGTCGGTAGCAGCGGTCATGATGGGTGAGTCAGCAACAGATCAGGGGGAAAAAAGAAGGTCAGACGGGGCTGAACCAGCAAAGGCCTGAAACATCAGGCGCCGGTGCCTTCGCCGTCGGCGTGCTGCTTGAGCGCCCGGGCGAGACCGGAGGGCACCTCGTTGATCCCGACTGCCAACTTGGTGGCCACAGCGTTGATCGCGCCAGCGATCTGCGCCATGAGCACCTCCTTGGTGGGCAGATCTCCGATGGCCTTGATGTCCGCTTCCGAAAGCAGCTTGCCTTCAAACAGGCCGCCTTTCGTCTGCGACTTCTTGCTGTCCTTTTGGAAGGACTGCACGGCTTTCACCGCACCGCCAACGTCGCCCTTGATGAGCACGAAGGCGTTGGGGCCATCGAGGAGGGGTTCGAGGGCCGTCCAGGCGTCATCTCCATCAATGGCACGGCGCATCAAGGTGTTTTTGGTCACCTTGCAGACGCCGTTGCTCGCGGCCAACCGGGTCCGAAGATCCGTCAGTTCGCGAATGGAGAGGCCCTGATAATCCAGGACCAGAGCCATTTCGGCCTCACCGAGGAGCTGTTTGAGCTCTTCGACGATCTGTTGCTTGTTCTCCAGTGTGCGGCCCATGAGAGGTGGATCGAATCAAGAGGAACAAGCCGGGTTCGCGGCCCAGGAGGTCCGGCTCCGTCAGGAGCGGGATTCGTTTCCAGCCCGAGGGCGGAAAACGTCGAGGCCGCTGCTCTGTTCCAAGGTTGATCGCTCCTGTTTCCAACCCCCTGGACGACCAGGGGAGGGAAGAAGAAAAACACCTCGTAAAACTTGTCACGGCGACGCCGTGATTGCGTGCACCTCGGCAGGACTTACGCCGTTGGCCAAGTGGCAAAGCCGCTCGGTCTCCAGTCACCTGCTGTCTTGGGTCGGGCGCGAGCCCGTCTGGCCGTAGCCAGAAATTAATTTTACCCCATGGACCGCCGAGGCCAGAGAAGCGCTCTCGCAGGCCTCCGAGCCGCTGGCTGGCGCCGCCCACGCTGACCGTCCCCCCCAAGCTCCCCTGCCGTCCAGCGCCAAGATGCGGAAGGTCCTGGCTCTGGAGGGGCCATGGTCTTCAGCTCTCCTTCTTGATGTCCTGCAGCGCGGTGACATCCACCTGCACGGAGGGGCCCATGGTGGAGGTGACGTAGAGGCTGCGCCAATACCGGCCTTTGGCGCCACTGGGCTTGTTGCGATCGATCGTTTCCTGCAGAGCCTTGAGGTTGTCGAGCAGATTCTCGGCGCTGAAGCTGGCTTTGCCAAAGCGCACGTGCACGATGCCTGTGCGGTCGGCGCGGAATTCCAGCTTGCCCGCTTTGAACTCCGCGATGGCGCCAGCGAGATCCGTCGTCACGGTGCCAGCCTTGGGGTTCGGCATCAGACCCCGGGGACCCAGCACCCGGCCGAGTTTGGCCACCTTGGGCATCATGTCGGGAGTGGCGATGAGCAGATCGAAATCAATGGCGCCGCCAGCGATCTCATCGACCAGCTCTTCATCGCCAGCCAGATCGGCACCGGAGGCTTTGGCTTCCGCCACCTTCTCGCCGCGGGCGATCACCGCGATCCGCACGGTCTGACCGGTGCCGTGGGGCAGGGCCACGGTGGTGCGCAGCTGCTGGTCGGTGTATTTGGGATCGATGCCGAGGCGGGCATGTGCCTCGATGGTTTCATCAAACTTGGCCGTGGCGTTGGTCTTGACCAGCGCCAGCGCCTCCTCGGGGGCGTAGAGCCGGTCTTCGACCGATTGGGCCAGGGCGTTGAAGCGTTTGGAGGGATGGCTCATGGGAGAAAGGGGTGCGAACGACCCGTCAACGGGTCTCCCCCGGTGGGGTGAACAGTGGGTGGACGGAGAGGGCGGACGGCGGCTCAGTCGTTGACGACGACGCCCATGTTGCGGGCGGTGCCTTCAATGATGCGCATGGCCGACTCCACGCTGCTGCAGTTGAGATCGGGCAGCTTGGTCTTGGCGATCTCCTCAAGCTGGGCGCGGCTGATCGCACCCACCGATCCCTTGGCCGAAGTGGCGGATCCCTTGGGAATGCCAGCGGCTTTCTGGATCAGCACGGAGGCGGGAGGGGTTTTGGTGATGAAGGTGAAGCTGCGGTCCTCAAAGACCGAGATCTCCACCGGGATCACATACCCCGCCTTGTCCTGGGTGCGGGCGTTGTACTCCTTGCAGAACGCCATGATGTTGACCCCGTGCTGACCGAGGGCGGGACCCACCGGCGGCGCGGGGTTGGCTTTGCCGGCCGAGAGGGCCAGCTTGATCACAGCTACGACTTTTTTGGCCATCGGCGAGGCAGGGAGACTGGGCGGTGTGGGGCACTGGAGCGTCTGCGGATCCCCGGAATCCAGAGGATCGGGGGGCTGGTGGGACATCCACCTCGGGCCGCCCTCCGCAGGGAAGCGGCCACGACCCGGAGGTCAGTTTTGCTTGCTGACCTGGGAAAATTCGAGTTCGACCGGGGTTTCCCGGCCGAAGATCGACAGCAGGGCCTTGAGCTTGCTGCGTTCGGCGGAAACTTCGATCACCTCGCCCTGGAAGTCCTTGAAGGGACCACCGGTGACGAGAATCTGATCGCCCTCGCTGAGGTCGACCTTGACGACGGCTTTCTTCTCCGTGGCCCGACGGAAGATGCGCTCCACCTCCGAGCGACTGAGGGGGCGCGGCTTGATGTGGCCGCGGGTCTTGCCCGTGGCGCGACGCTCTTCCTGCCCGACGAAATTGATCACGTTGGGGGTGCTGCGCACCGCCATCATCGTGTCCTCATCGAGGATCATGCGCACGAGCACATAACCGGGAAACACCTTCTCCTCGATGGATTGGCGCGTGCCGTCCTTCTTGAGCTTCACCCCGGGGGTCTGGGGGATCTCGATGTCGAGGATGCGGTTGCTGACCCCCAGGGTGATCGCCCGCTGCTCCAGGGTGGCCTTCACCTTCTTTTCGCAGCTGGAGGCCACCTGCACGGCATACCAGCGCGCCACCTGGGGCTTTTCGGCCTCACCCGCCAGAGCGTCGACCGGAGGCTGCTCGCCAGCCGGGAGATCACCCGCCAGCGGGGCGGTGGCGGCAAGGTCCTCGGCCGCGACCAGGCCGGAAGCCGAAGGATCCGGGACGCTCAGCGCTTCGGGAACCTCAGCCAACGCCGTGTCGGTGTCGTCGTCGGTGTCGTCGTCGGCCTCGTCATCGTCATCGACGGCCTCGTCGCCGTCCGCGTCGTCAAGGTCTTCATCGTCAACGTCCTCCTGGTCAACGTCCTCCGGGTCAACGTCCTCCAGGTCAACGTCATCAGCGTCAACGTCGTCGTGATCCTCTACAGGAGCGGAGGAGGCCGGGGCCAACTCCTCCGCAGAGGAATCCTCATCCAGGTTGGGCGGGGAAGACTCGGTCAGGGCCATCATCATCGGAACAGGAGTTTGGCTCCCCAGGTGTAGAAGCGATCGAGGGCGGCGATCGCGGCGGCGGAGACCGCCACCATCACAATCACCGCCACCGTTTCGTTGAACAGCTGCTGGCGACTGGGCCAGACCACCTTGCGGAGCTCGGACAAGGTGGCTGCCGCGAAGCCGTTGGCCTGCTCCATGGCCGTGGCCGGTGGGGACACCTCGCCACCGGCGGGAGTGGGGCGCTCGGGCGCGGAGGTGGAGGAAGGGGGGGAGGGATCCACGGCAGGAAAATCGCTGGCGGCGCGTCGCTTGCCGGGCGTCTCCGCCCATCAGCAAACGACCACCCTACCGGACGCTCCCCCCCTCAGCGCGCAGGGGCTGAAAACACAGCCGCTCAGGCGCCTCCTCCGGTCCGGGAAGGATCCGCACCCCCCAGGCGCCGCTGAGGTGATCCTCCAAGAGCTCCGTGGCGAGGGGATTTTCAATCCAGCGGCGGATCAGACGGCGCAGGGGCCGCGCTCCGTATTCCGGCTCCCAGCCCCGTTCCGCCAGGGCGTCGACAACCGCCGCGTCCACCTCCAGGCGCAGGGGCTGCTCGGCGAGCAGCTGGGCCAGCTCCCGCAGCTGCAGATGCACGATGCGGCGCAGGTCCTCCTTGCCCAGGGGGCGGAAGCGGATCACCTCATCGATGCGGTTGAGAAATTCCGGCCGGAACTGCCGCGCCAGGGCCTGATCCACCTCGCTCCGCAACACCGCCTCCGCCTCCGGGCTGGCTTCGGGGGCGCGGGCCCGCTCGAGAATGGCCCGCCCGGCGAGGTTGCTGGTCATGATCACCACCGTGTGGCGGAAGTCGACGGTGCGCCCCTGGGAATCGGTGAGACGGCCGTCGTCGAGCACTTGCAGGAGCAGGTTGAACACCTCGGGATGGGCCTTCTCCACCTCATCCAGCAACAACACCGCATAGGGGCGGCGCCGCACGGCCTCGGTGAGCTGGCCCCCCTCCTCGTAGCCCACGTAGCCCGGCGGAGCGCCCACCAGGCGGGCCACGGCGTTGCGCTCCATGTATTCGCTCATGTCCAGCCGCACCAGGGCCTCCTCCTCATCGAACAGGGAGGCGGCGAGGGCTTTGGCCAGCTCGGTCTTGCCGACGCCGGTGGGGCCGAGGAAAAGGAAGGAGCCCACGGGGCGGGAGGGGGCCTTCATGCCCGCCCGCGCGCGGCGGATGGCGGCGGCCACGGCGGCGACGGCTTCCGGTTGACCCACCACCCGCTCCCCCAGGCGCGCCTCGAGCTCCAACAGCTTCTGGCGCTCCCCGGCCAGGAGCCGGCGCACGGGGATGCCCGTGGAACGTGCCACCACATCGGCGATGTCCCCCTCCTCCACCTGCTCGCGCAGCATCGGATCGTCCCGCAGCTCGGCCTCCAGGGCCGCCCGCCGCTGCTGAAGGCGCTGCAACTGGTCGTATTCGAGGCGGGCGGCGGTTTCCAGGTCGCCGTCGCGCTCGGCCTCGGCGATGGCCTGGCGCAGGCGCTCGTCCTCCTCCAGCAGAGCCCGCAGCTCCGCCAGCCGCTCCCGCTCCTGATGCCACCGGCGCTGCAGGGCCTCCAGGGCGGCGTGGGCCCGCTGGCGCCGCTCCTGCAGGGCCACGCGCTCCTCCATCGGCGCGCTCTCCGCCGCCAGCAGGTCGAACTCCACCCGCCGCAGCTCCGCCTCAGCCTCCTCCACCACCCGCGGTTTGGAGGTCACCTCCATCCGCAGCTGGGCGGCGGCCTCATCGACGAGATCGATGGCGGAATCCGGCAGGCAGCGGTCGCTGATGTAGCGCTCCGCCAGCCGGCTGGCGGCCACCAGGGCCTGATCGGTGATCGTGACTCCGTGGTGGAGCTCGTAGCGCTCGCGCAGGCCGCGCAGGATCTCCAGGCAGGTCTGCCGATCGGGTTCGTGGATCACCACCTGCTGGAAGCGGCGTTCGAGGGCGGGGTCCTTGCCGATGGTGCGGCGGTAGTCCTCCGGGGTGGTGGCGCCGATGCAGCGCAGATCGCCGCGGGCGAGGGCGGGCTTGAGGAGGCTGCCGGCGTCCGCCGCCGCCCGCTCGCCGCCCACGACGGTGTGGAGCTCGTCGATGAACAACACCACGCCGCCGTTGTCCCCCTCGGCGTCGCGCACCTCCGCCAGCACCCCGCGCAGGCGCTCCTCGAACTGGCCGCGGAATTTGGCGCCAGCGATCAGGGCGCCCAGATCCAGGGCCACCAGGCGGACGCCCCGCAGGGCTTCCGGCACCTCGCCAGCGACGATGCGCTGGGCGAGGAGTTCGGCCACGGCGGTCTTGCCGACGCCGGGTTCACCGATCAGCACCGGG
>Ga0194129_10006147_pt1 | contig 14867 bp, 10 predicted proteins | sample TA2KigCa35mmetaG_FD_150862 | JGI IMG/M metagenome (GOLD analysis project Ga0194129, IMG submission 150862) | Freshwater microbial communities from Lake Tanganyika, Tanzania - TA2015038 Kigoma Deep Cast 35m | ecosystem: Environmental > Aquatic > Freshwater > Lake | place: Tanzania: Lake... | reverse complement strand
CATCGACGTTCGAAGGGACAACAATTTTTCTCGCTTAGATTTCACCAAAGCCTCTGAAATTTTGTAGTCGTAGTTGAAATCGGCCATTTTGTAATCGGCCCAGGCTTCACGTTCCTTGATTGAGCCCTTGGCGGAAAGATATTCCTTGGCCCAATTCGCCTTGAACAACGCCTCTTTTTTCGCCGAGTCTTCTGCCAGTTTTTCGAACGCTTCCGTCTCCTGTTCCAACATGTCCATCATCCGCAACAATTCTTGTTCAATTTCGACTTGGCTTATTGGCTTCGACCTACCCATCAATTTTCCCCCCTAGGGCTTCATATAGTGGTATCCAATCTACCTTTTTCAAACCAAGTAATTGATTATCGGACCACCTAAACGAACATTCACCGATTTGGGCGTACCCCATTTGCTCAAGAACCCAGGCGTCGTATTCGTCGTCGCCGCAAGTTTTGGCGAACAACCCGGGAAAATTAGCGGCCACAAAAGCCATGACATCGCCCTTGCTTGCGTTGCCGTTTCCGGTGGCAAATTTCGCCCTGCATTTTGGCGGTACTTCCACGATTCTGAAACCCGCCAAATGAAGGCCGACCTTGACGGCGCCGCCCAGTTCACCGAGAGCGTGGGCTCTAGAAAATTTAGAGCCGTAAGAATAACCTTCGATTATCACGACAACCGGGTTTATTTTTTTTGCCGACTCAACTACCTGTTCGGATATCTCGACCAGCCTTTGTATGCCTTTGAGTTTTGATTTAATTGAAAAGGTTGTGCCACCGGCGCTGACGCCCGTAGACGTCAAAGATAAATCAAGGCCCATAAATACGAGATTTTTGCTACTTTTACTACCGCTCATGGCGAATAGATTAGTCGTTAGATTTATCGTCCCAATGATGCCTTGATAAACCCAGGTCAAATGCAAGTTGGGGATATTTGCCTATTCTGTCGTGGCATTTCCTGCAGACGGCCAACAGATTCGATTCATCCAAAATAGAGCCCCCCTGGGACCGTCGGACCAATTCGTGTATGTCTTGGGAGGGGTTTTTTTGATAAACGATTTTGCCGTCGTGCTCGGCAAAGACCCCACATGCCTGGCAGTGTGGATATTTGTCCAACATTTTTGCAACAAGTGGACGACGTAATTTGTATTCCGCCTCTTTTTTCTTGCTGCGATAACGCATTAAATATTGCTTTCGTTTAACTCCTCAAATGCCCAATGGTTATCGAGCACGCGCCACAGGGCCGAATCTATTCCGGTCGGCTCGATGTCGAATTGTTCGTAAAGCGAGCGGTGCTTCAGGATTGCTTTTTTAAACATCTCGGTATTCTCGTTCGGGCCGGACCCGTGGTCGGTGACGGAGTCACCTTCAATAAGTTTGGCGACGTCGTCAAGCCTTCTGTTGATGTGGAATTTGAAGCGTTCAATTTTCATGGTGCGAGTCGAATAAGCGGTTTCCGACTCTTCGAGCAAAACAGCGCCGTCGCTGCCCATTGCTCGGTACCGTCGCCTATCGGCTTCCCGGTCGCTGTTGATGTCCTCAAGTTGATTATCGACATTTTGAATCAACATCAGCAAGGCCCGTTGCCAGCGATTTCGAAAGGACGGATTCAGGAGAATTTGTTTTTGACGACTGGAAATTTTGTTCTTCACGTCCTCCGAAACAAGACGCGCGAATTCGTCATCTGATATATATGACATAAACTAATGGTTCCAAGCCGGGCAAATTTTCTTGTAAGAACACCAATCGCACAGTTTAGATTTTACAGGCTCGAAAGAGTTATTTTTGCATTTGTCATCAATTGATGCTTTGATGTTTACAATGCGTTCGACCGTCGCGCCAAGAATTGCCTGTGTAACTTCTTCCGAAAACTTGACGCCTTCTTTCAAATAAATTAGTTCAAGTTTGGTCACAGGGAAAAGTTGCGTTTCCTGCATTATTGCCGCGTAAATTCGCAACTGCTCAAATTTGTCGGATAGCCAATGAGCACGCGGTGTTCTGCCTGTTTTGTAATCAGAAATTATTATGTCGTTTGAATCGTCTTGGGTGTGCCTGTCAATAAAACCCTTGAGGGGCACGCCCCCGAGGCTGTAATTCAATTCGGTTTCCAAGCCAATTGGATTGATTTGTACCGGGTCCTCAACTTTCCACAAATTGTCTATGCAAAACCAGGCTTGCCATCGGAATTGTTTTACGGCAGATTCTCGGTGAAGCAACGACATGGCCAACTCGGAGTATTTATTGTAAAAAACGTCTCTTGCCAAGTCGCGTGCAGACGCTTTCGTTCTTCCCGCTGGCTCGAGTTTGTATAAACACTCAAGAACGTCGTGGACAAAATTTCCCAAAACGGCTTCTATCCCGGGCTTGTCGGGGATTGAGTCAATTTTGCTAAATTTGAACTTTAGGGGGCATTGCTCAAAAGTTGCCAAAGAACTTGGCGACAGATGCAATGGCGGGTTTAATTCACTGTCATGAATTGGAAACAACCGTTCCCCCAAACGAAGCAGCAACTGCCTCGGCCAAAAGAAAATCAAGCGTTTCGTTATCTACATCAGATGCCGACGTCGGTTTTGGTTTGTTGCCATAGGTTTGAAGCCAAGCCGAGGAAAGTTTGTCTTTTTGGGTCTTATTAAAAGACCGCGACATTCCCTTGAAATTTTCCCATTTCTGCTCGTGTTCCGATAGTGGGGTGCTTGACGCATCAATAACTTGCTCCATCTCCATGGCGTCATCACTTCTCGCAAGGTATAGGCCCACACCAAAAGACTGAGCGGCCTTTTTGAGTGCGTCGGAAATCGCGCCCTTGAATTCATCGCCAAGGTCCACAATGGCGCCCTGCTTGTTTCGTTTAATTTTTTGGCCCCCAAAACCATCGCGCGAAACACCCAATTTATTGTCCATGGACCAGTCAATACGCACATGTGCCACGACGAATTCGGGGTCTGTCGCGTCTCGCTGACAAAGCAAGATTCTGAACGACCAATTTGCAACTCCGAGCACTTTGTTCAATCGGTTGATGACTTCGCTTACAGGGATGTAGGTAAGATTTACGCCACCCTTATTAATTGTCTTTTCCATTTCTTGCGGAAATTGTTCTGATAGCCGTGCGTATATATCACTCATTTGTTTTTGTCTCCTAATCTGACAATGATATTTGTTTTATGTTCACCTTGTTCGCAGTAAATGTCGGGATTGATTCCCAACTCGCCGAGTTTGCCCACCCGCCAATATGAGACCGCGGCGTAATCGAGCAATTTTTGAATCATTTGTTCTGCCGTCATAATTCTTTCGCCCGTGTCCATGTCGATTGACATTTCCGAAAGACGCTGCGCAACCGCCGAGGCAAGTTCAGCATGCATCCATTTCTTTCGGTCTACTGCGCTCTTTTTTTCGACTACGGCGCCGGAGGCAGTTTCAATGAATCCAAGATTTCCCATCAACTTTGCGACTCCGCCCGAAAACGAATCGTAGACCACGGCCACGTCTCGTTTAAGAACATTGAGTTGGGCCAATATTTCCGCCGCCTCAGCCAGGTCTGGCGATGTTTCCAAATATTTTGAAAGCAAGGTGTCTGATTCGTGCAGCAGTTTTGAAAATTGTTCCAAGATTGAAACATCAAACTTGTCCATTTAGCGTCCCCTTAATAATAATAAGATAAATAACAACTGTCCTTAAATGACGATACTGACTTTTCTCCTCTGCGGCAACCCAAGACCGGTTAAATAATTAAAGGCGCCGGTTGCCGAGTCAACCTGGTCGTCATGGGGGCAAGCCTCTGGAAAAGCCGAAAATTCGTCAAGCCACTCATTGAGCCAAGAACCACGAACGAGCCTTACGTTTCCATTAGCCAACGCGGCGGCAAATGGTCTTGCTCGGGTAATTTTGTCGCCCGTGGACCTGTTCGCGCCAAAATCAAAACCCGGCAGTACGTATCTTGCAAATTGGTCGACAATCGCCTTGCCCGAAGAACCCGGTTCTTGCTCCATTCGAATCGCTACAGCCACGCCGTCTTCGTAGGCCGTTTGGGCGATAAATTGTTCTACCTTGTCGGATTTAATTCGCTTTTTTCTGACATCCAAGACGTAGGCGATTCCTTGGTCAAACATCATTAGGGTGCCGACCGTCCAGTCGGGGTCTGGCGTTGATTGGTTGGGTTCGGTTGCCGCCAAATCCCAAAATCGCACAACCCGAGAAGCCGATGTACCCACCGGAATTTCGTCGTTATCTATGATGACGACAGAAGTTCTGTCGAACATGGTTCCAAGGGTGGTTGACCACCAGTCGCCTTCTTCGAGACGCTTACGCTCTATAGGGTCCAATGCCGCCAGGGCCTGCCTATAGGAAACGGCATCGATTCCCGGGTTGTCGGTAAGGCGGGAAGGCACAAATATTCTGCCTTTTTCTTTGCCTTCGACTATAAAACGTTGACGCACCCAGTTTGGGGCTGGGTTTGAGGCGCATCTCATCCTGAGGGGTACTTCCGAAAGGGGCCCGCTGGCTGGGCGGCGAAGCCGTGAAAACAGGTACCTATAGTCATTTTCTCTGATTTCAGTAACTTCGTCCATACCTATAAATTGGTATTCGGAACCTTTGTACCTTAAATAGTCGTTTGAATTATTGAGGTAGCCAAAACCTATTCTGGCCCCAGATGGAAAGGTGGCGATAAAACTATTATTGTTCCAGTGAACGTCGTCGTGAAAAGAAACCCACGACCTAAACCTGTCCATTAGCGCGCCAGGTAGCGCAAGGTCGGCAAATGTCTTCCTAAATAAAATTGCCGAATAACCCGGTACGTCGACATATTGCAAAGCGGCCATCAGTAGGGCGGATGATTTGCCCCCGCCCGCCGCACCACCGAACAAAGCCTCAATTGCGTAAGTCCTGAGAAAAACTCTTTGATTTATTGACGGCTCTTCAGGACAGAAGTGAGGGCTTTTGGGTTCGAGATATTCTAAAACTTTGTTCCAGTCGTTCATACAAAAGCCACTGCATTCAATCGTAGACCAACAAGTGCGCTAGTTTACTACAGCATGAAAAAAATTATTGCGTTGCTCAAACCAAAAGCAAATCGGGTGACTGTCGCTCACATGCTGATGGCGTCATTTATACTGTTTACTGCAATAGGAGGCTTTCTCATAGCGCCGCCTGTCGGCTTTATTATTGCAGGAGTCAGTTGTGGTCTTTTCGGATATCTATTGGGCGCTGAGTAATTTATAAATGGCCTGGAACTCGTCAAACAATAAATCCCTTGGGAATCAAGGAATAAAGTCTTTGGGCCCTGGCCTGCCGGTCAGCATGGACCCGGGTCGTTTGGGCAGGCCCTATCACGACATGTGGGATATCGAGCGCGCGTATCGCGAAGGTTTCCAAAAAATTACGTGGGTACAGCGTTGTATTGACGCCATTGCCGGCAACCAGGCGAGGCTCTCAATTATTCTTCGCAAGGACAACTCGAGGGATGGCCAAGTCCTCACAGGACGTCGAGCGTTGCGCTCACCCCTGATTGAAATTTTCAATACAAAATCGAACGACGCCGAAAACGCTTTTATCTTCAGGTACAGACTTTCGTCCCAGTTGTTGATGAGTTCGCGCGGCGCATTCATTGAAAAAATTAAAGGTCGCGACGGTCGTCTCATTGGTCTAAGTCTTCTGCCACCGCAGTTCACGGCACCGATTCCACACGAGAGAACCTTTGTCGCTGGCTACGAGGTAAATTTGCCGAACGGCAACAAAATCTTGATGAAAAAAGAAGACGTCCTCTGGGTTCGGCGTCCCCACCCCCTTGACCCGTACCTGTCCCTGACGCCCATGGAGTCTGCCGGAATTGCAATCGAGATTGAAAATCTTGCAAAAGTTTACAACAGAAATTATTTGATAAACGACGGTCGACCTGGCGGCATTCTGGTCGTAAGGGGCGAAATTGATGACGACGATAAGGATGAATTAAGGAACCGATTCCGCGGCAACATTGGGAGGGCGGGCCACACAACGGTCATCTCATCGGACGAGGGCGTTGATTATGTCGACACTTCAGCAAACCCGCGCGACGCGGCCTACGTGCAAATGCGGCAAATTCAAAAAGAAGAAATCCTCGCCGCCTTCGGAGTTCCGGAATCAGTTATCGGCAACGCATCGGGCAGAACGTTTGCAAACGCGGCCGAGGAACACCGCGTATTTTGGAATGAAACCATGTTGCCCCACCTTGACTTGTTGGCCCGGGGATTTGACGAACTCGACGAAGTCAATTACGTCGATTTTGACGTCTCTAGCGTGCCTGTGTTGATTTTGTACAAGCAAGAACGTTCTCGTTATTTCATGGACGAAGTTCAAATGGGATTGATTAGTACAAACGAATACCGGGAGTTGACAAGCCGCAAAAAAGTGGAGAGCGACCTTGCCGATTCTTTGTTGATGAACCCGAACCTGACGCCGATAGCGAACACGGAAAAGAAAATGGAACAACAACCTCAGGCCGGGATGGCGCCGGGCATGCCGGGCATGCCGGTTCCGGGCGCAGAAGGACAACCACCGATTCCGGGGATGCCTGACGCCCAGGGCAACATCCCCAGCCCACTCGACCCAAATACCATGGCGGGCTCGCTTGCCGCCGCGGGCCAAACTCCAATGCCGCCCGAGCCGAGTCCGCTTCCGGCTGATGCGGGCGTGCAAAATACCGCGCTCGCCCCACAGCAGCAGGCGTCCATCGAACCTGTTGGTTTTATCGAAACCAAGGAAGACAACGTATCGCTTCAACGGTGGACTGCAATTTTGAACCGTGCTTTTGAAAGATTAGTGGAGCGCCAACAGAGGGTCACCCTAGAAAAATTAAGCGGCACAAAGTCAAAGCGCGCGATAGCGGGCAACGGTTTCGTGGTTGAGAGTATTTTTAATTCGGACATTTGGGACAAACAATTCGATGAAGACATCCGCCCTGTTTTGTCGACAATCATTTACGATGGTTTGGAATTTTCGGAAAAATCGCTGAACAAAATTGACATCGTCGCCCAACTCGACGCGCAAATTGAAAGATTCAAGCAAGTGAATGACATGTTGTATCAAGGTTTGAATTCCGCGTACATATCGAGTTTGCACACCAAAGATGCCGACAAGAGAAATATTGATTTTCGCGCAAGGTGCGTGGCGATGTTTTCAAGCGTTCTCGCCAAAACCGTGAACGAGGTCTCCGTCGAACAGGCGCGAATTGCTTGGAGTTTCGCTAACTAATTTCTGTATTTAATTGAGCAATACAGAAATACCTTCAATGGATTGAGACCGGGTTCGTTTATTATTGCTTAGTCGCAAAGGAATGGCGAATGCAGGACATACAATTCAAGTCGAACAACGGCCAATTCAACATTGACGAAGCCCAGGGAATTGTTGAATGTTTCGTAGCCGGAATCGGCAACAAAGACAGCGTTGGGGACATCGTCGTTGCGGGCGCTTTCCAAAAAAGTCTTACGCGCAGGAAACCGCGCGTAGTTTGGGGCCACAACTGGAACGACCCAATCGGCAAGGTACTGGAGATTTACGAAGTTCCACCAAACGACCCGCGCCTCCCGCAAAAAATGAAAATTGCCGGCATCGGTGGTTTGTACGCCAAGGTTCAATTCAATTTGAACTCAGAAAAAGGCAGGGAAGCCTTTACCAACGTCGCATTTTTTGGTGAAGAGCAAGAGTGGTCTATCGGTTACAAAACTCTTGATGCGATTTTTGACAACAGTAGGCAAGCGAATGTGCTTCGAGAAGTCGAACTGTATGAGTTGAGCCCGGTGTTGCACGGCGCCAACCAATTGACCGGAACAATCTCGGTCAAGAGTGAAGAAGAAAAAGTCCACATGTACCCCATGGGCAGTATCACGGCGGTCGCGGTGCAGGAACCCAAGGCGCCAAACGACCCGTTCGCCCAGGGAATTGCGCAGCCAGCCGACAGCGACCGAATTTTGGCGCTGCAGCAGGAACTCACTTCCCGCACCGGGGGACCAATAAAAGTTATGAAGGCTACGGAAAGTTCCGTTCTTTTCGTAAAGCCCGGAAAAGGAATTTTTAGACTCGGTTACTACTTTGATGGCAGCCAATGGATGTTTGGCAAACCAGAGCAAGTCACATCCCCAATCATTATGGAACGACCAGCACCCGGCATGCCGACGATGAATCCGGGCATGAAACCTGCGCCAAAAATACCGAATTTCCCGAACGTACAAAGGAAACCAAACATCCCGAGCACGCCGCTCATTCCCGTGAAATACGGCGACTCAAATACGCAAAGCGGTTTTTTTGATGCATCAAAGTCAGAATCAGAAAATGAATTAGATGTAATTTTCAACGAAAAACTTGCCGAGCAGGAGCAAAAACAAATAGCACAGCAACTTCTCGACATCGCAAATTCGTTGCAAAGTTTTGTTGACGTTAAAACCGAGGAAGATGCATGGCTTATTCCGTGCGCGCCCGAAAATGCCTTCGAAACAAAACAGGCTCTTGACCCCCTCTTTGATTTTCACAGAATTGAAACCGTGGTGACAGAAGATGGAATTCTCTTGGTTTCGCCACTAAACGATGATGCTCAGGAAGCGCTTGGTGTTGCAACCAAGAACCTATTAGGGCGAATTGGTCGCGGGCTTTTGCCGGGTGGTGGGGGAAAAGTCCGGCGCGGCAGGACCGCGCTCGCTAAAATCAGAGGGGAGTTAGACCCCAGAAAACGCCGTGATGTCGACAACGACGGCGTAATTTTTGACGGCACCTGGCGGGAAATGCCGGCACCAGCCAAAACACCAAGTTTAGGGTTGGCCTCGACAACCAAACCCGATGGTGAGCAAACAGGGGGTTCCCGTTTTCCAACTAAAAAATGGTGGCAACAATGGGCGGAAGAGAAACCACCTCGTAAGGTGGTGCCTTTTTTTATACCACGCGTCGCTAAGCCAAAAGTTATCCGAATGTTCGAGAAATTTATGGAACAAAACGACATGTCGGATTTAGGAATTATTGCGGAAGTAGCAAATTTGATAAAAACCGCACCACGACATGACAATGCAACAAATCTTCCAAAAATGGATGAAAAAACATTTGAAGAATTCAAACAAAAATGGCCACAGGTAAGAGAAAAATTTGCTGCAGTGGGTGGCAAGTCTGGAAGCGAAAAAGGTAGGACAGCATTCGAAATGTTGGACACCCTTGTAAATACGGGTGAATATGAAAGAAAAAATGTTTCAAAGGCGCCAGCCAAGACCACGGGGAAAAAGCGAGTCACGCCTAAAACAAATGTCGACTCCAAACGAATTGTCGGCCAACGAAGATTATTTGGGGGAATAGACACACGTGCCGGGCAAGCGGCCGCCCAGAGAGAGAAAAGGACTGGTTATCCGAAGAATCTGGAAAATCCACCATTCCGCATTGAACCGGACCCAATGCAAAGCAGTAGAAAAAAAATTAGTTACATTGACAGAGGTCAGAATTTACTTAAACCCTACATAGATATAGGAATATTCCCAGAAGATTTTGACAAAATGGATTTTGATACTCAATATGCCTGGTTCGTAAAAAATCGTGAAGCCTTAAAGACACGAGATAGGGGTATAAAATGGCAGACCTTTCTCGAAAAATTTGATGACTATTTGTTGGACGAAAGTCTCAGAAGAGAATCGGGAGCGGGTCTTCGCGAGATAGAGCGCGAAAGACGCCCAAGACCGCAGGTGTCAAATCGGGAACCGGCCAAACCGGATACCCCAAAGCCCGAAGAGAAGAAACCCACACCCAAGGCAAGCCCCCGAAAATCCGGGATGAGCAAACTCGAGAGAGATTTAAATATCTACAGAGAGGTATTTGCGGATTTCATAAAAAAACATCAAGCCGACAAAGAAAAGGTGGGCAGCGATTTTGAGACTGTATTAACAAACCTTATGGACAGAGTCATCGCGTTGGCTTTCCCGGACGATGGCGGCGATAACGACCAGCCCAATCCAGAGTCGGTCAAAGAAGCCCTTGATGAATTGGATGAGGGCTTGCGTGAGATTGCAAAACTGAAAAACGACGTCAGAAACAACAAATTCAACAAGCCAGAAGCGGCTATACACAACAAGTTGTTCGAGATGCGAGCACTTCTCGACGATTTTGGAGGAGAACGGCGCAGTGATACCCAAGAAGACCTGGGGGAAGAAGACATGATTAGCGGCGCCGGAGCGTCGGGTAGGCGACTTGATAGGTCGGGCCGTCTCGAACAAGACGACGACGACCCTGACGAATTTGATGTTGGTCGTGATGAGGACAATCTTGATTATCGCTTTGACCTTGATGGTCGCTCTGGCGACGGCGACGAAGATGAAGACGACGACGACGATAGCCCCAGAACACCTAAAGGTAGTTTGTCTAGCAGTACGACATTAAATAGTTCAATAAGCAAGGCCCGTCGTTTCCAAAGGACACAAAAACTCCAGAAGCAGGGCGGCCGAGGTCTGTCGTCTTCGACGACTTCGCCAAAGCAGCCGAGAACCGAGGTCACAAATGAATCAACCTGGTGGAAAAAGGTCAACGATTCGCTTGGTAAGGAAATTCGAGAAGCGGAGTCCAAAGCGACCAAAAAGGGTTTGACAATACTTCAAGAAAAAATCCAAAAAAATGATGCCGCCGCTTTTACGCCCAATTCAAAGAGAACAAATGTGGGCTCAATTAAAATTTCCGCGGACGAGGCCGACCAAATCCTTGATGCCGTAATGGAAGTTATTGACAGGCAAAAAACTGCAGGAAAAGGTGGTGGCGTGGGAAGCAGAGGTGAAATATTTGCCGAATTGCTTGAAAAGATTGCATCGGCGGCGATGTCTACATTTGTCGACAAAACTACAAAACCAATCGACGACGCGTGAAGTCGGAAAAATCCTGTTACTTCACGGCAAAATCAGTCTGTGAAGTATAATTTTGAAAACGAATTTTTATACAACGGGCCGACTTAGCACCTGCTATTGTCGTTTCGTACCGCAATAAGGAGCCTAAATATGGATTATGACAAGAATGCAGTCGTGAAATTGGATGCTGACGGTTCGATTTTGAAGTGCGCCAAGGGTGCCGACGCTGCAAGTTGTGGTTATATGCCGGGGGCCAAAGTTTGCGCAAAATGTGGCGCCATGCCGATGATGATGAAGGCTGTTCCGATGCAGGACGAAGAGGAGATGAGCGAACAGGACGAAGTCGTCGCCCCAGAGGGTGAAGAAGAGAAAATGTACGGAATGGCAAAGAAAAAGAAGATAAAGATGAAGGCATCCGATTCTTCTATGGACGAAGACGACGAAGACGAAGAAGAGGAAGAAGGCGAAGAGGAAGAGGTCGAAGAGGAAGACGAAGACGCGGAGGAAGAGGATTCCGCAGACGCCATGGAGGAAGAGGAAGAAGACGACGAGATGGAGCAGATGAAATCGCGCCGTCTCAGGACAATGGGTTACAAAACAGCAGACGTTGGCGCCCGGGGTTACCTTTGTGGAATCGACCGAAAGGTCTACCCAGGCGGCCAACCGGTTTGTGACGATTGTGTTGGCGGCTGCGTTTCCGAAAAAGGTATGCCCGGGTTGCTCCACGTCGAAGGAATCGCCGAGGAGATGTTCGACGGGAAGGTCCTTGACTCGGGATACTCTGCCGAGGCCGATATGTTCGTCATTGACGTCGAAGCCAAAGACGGCAGACCAATCGAAGTTTTTGTTGACGGCACGACAGCCGAGGTGCTCGGTTGGCACAAACTCGACAACAACGCCTTCGAGCAGAAATCTCTTGCCGACGACATGATGCTTATTGATTTCAACGATGCGGCGGAAATCGCGACGAAATCTATTCAAGGCAACGTGGTCGCAATTGAACCCGATATTTTTGAAGGGTACGATTCGTACGCCGTTGAAATTGACGGTTTGGACGGCAAATCCTACGACGTGTTCGTATCGCTTGACGGCGAAGTGCTTGGTTACGACAAGTACGAAGAGGAAGACGCGGAAGAAATTGAGGCAGAGGCGGCAGAAATCGCCCTGAAGCGCGCGTTCAGCGATGACGAGCGTGCCAAGATGGCCGAATCCGGAAGCGCACTACCAGACGGGTCTTTCCCGATTGCAAACAAAGAAGATTTGCAAAACGCCATACAGGCGTACGGAAGGGCCAAGGATAAGAGCGCTGCCAAGGTTCACATCATGAAACGCGCCAGGGCCCTCAACGCCGAGGCGATGATTCCCGCAAATTGGGTCGCAGGCGGCAAGTCAGCAGACGAGGCGAACAACTCCAATGCTGACGATAATTTCATGTCGCAATTGCTGGAGTTTGAATTGCTCAATTCTGAAATTGCCGAGGAGCAAAACAAAAAACAATAATTGTGTTTTTTAGTTAAGAAAAGGTGTCTGGAATGCGGCAGAAAAAAATAGTCGCGTCTCGTTTCTTAACAAGCAAAAGATTTGCGCCAGCGCAAACCAAATCAATTGAGCAACGCGTAAAAGAGTTTACTCAGGTACAAACCTTCACCAGTATTTACCCCTTCTCGCCGGACTACGCGGTCAAGGCGGCAATGGGTGGGCGCAACCGAAATGCCGCGGCCGACAACAAGGAAAAAAGAAAAAAAGATTCCAACCTTCGGCGCCTCGGCATCTATTGCTACGACCCAAAAGCCAAGAAAAAACCGAATCAATATTTTGAAACACGGCCACGATTCAACCTTGACGGCCTGCTTGGTGACGTGCCCAACATCGGTTGGATTGACCCGCCCAAAACTGTAACGGCCGAAAACTACAACCAAGAAGTTGTCAAATTCCTGCAATCCCAAACCGGACCCAAAATAATCGCACGTCCTGCAAAAATGAACAAAAGAACCGGTCAGTTGAACGTGAAGGCCCTCGGTCCAAGCATCGGCGGAACCGTCGGCAATCTCGGGCAAGCAGCGGCACGGGCGATAGGAATCATTATTGACGCAAACGGAAGAATGCGTTGCCCGCCCGGAGTGCCGGCGGCGAACCAGTTTACAGACGACATAGGCAGCAACTGTTTCGACTTTACCCCGGCAATCGGACGCGCCGTAATGAAAGTCATACAGAACGTCAACGAAGAAATTTTCCAAGGCCTTAGAAGTATTAATCAATCAGCACCCACCATAAGGGGCGGTTCGGATGAAACCCTGATGGCGCCACCGGCTGTGGCGAACCGAATTCGAAGAGGACTTGCGTCTGCGACCATCAAGGGTCCAACCGGGGAATTGCTCGGTCCTGACGGTCGCCCGTTGCAAAGACCACCCGCACCCCCGAGCCCAGAATTCGTGAGGGACGTCGAAGAAATCAGGGCCTCCGCAAAAAAAATTACGCCCGACATGTACGAGGAAGAGTTTGACACCGCGATACGCGCGGCTTTCCCGGACAAGGGCGAAGCAGAAATAAGGACGTTGGTAAAACAGGCCGTCCAGCGTCAGCGATTCAGGGACAAAGCCGAGTTGGATGTGCAAGAAGTCCTTGATTTTGCAGCGGACCTTGGGGTGATGATTGACCCGACCAACGCCGAGTCTGTGCAGGACGGTTTGACCAAAGTTCTCCTGCTTTTGAAGCAACCTGAAAACGGAGGATGGGGCCTAAATCTTGAAGATTATTTTGGTACAAAAATCGGCAAAAATTTTGCGGCGGGGATGGCGAGTCATCGCGCGCGACAGGCGCAACTTGTCCTAGACGTACTGCTCAATGAACCAAGCAACTTCGGCATTGATACAAAAACTTTGCGAGAAATTGTCGACAAAAAATTTGGCGGTGATTCGGCGCGATTGAAAAATGCCTTGCTTGAAGTTTTAAGCGGAACCAAATCTTACGCAGAAGCATTTAAGGGCGACCCAGAACTTGGAAAATTAGCCCTCAAGGCCCAGCAAAAATTCGCCGATATGCAAAAGTTTGAGGCGTCTTATTTGGTGGGGATAATCAACCAGAGACGACGAAACCCAAATTTGATGGACAACCTGAAGTCCATTAGATATTTGAGCCCGTTTGAAGAACGCCTGGGAGGAAGTGACGCAATTTGTTTTTCGTCGCCCGATGGCGGATTTCAGGTCGCGTTAAATCCTTTAAGACCGCTGATGAATAACGGTTTTGACCCCAAATCTGCTGAATTTTCTTTGTTCGAACCCGAAACTTCGGTGGGGACCGAGGTGGCAAAGTTGCAGGCTATTTCGTCGTCGCTCGACAGGGCCGGTGCGGAAAAAATCAAAAACGAATATTTCGATGAACTGATGAACCTCGAGGCGTTAGAGCAGAGGGTTGAACAAGGGGAATATTATTTACAGCATTTTATACGCGACAACATGGGCACGATGGGCCAAGGAATATACATCATTAACCACGAATTAACCCACGCCCGACAAATTTTGCTGGTTGAAAGATTCCTGAAATCAATCCCTGGCGCGACGGATGGCCTGACAAACGAACAAATAATGGAACTTGTTGAGAATTTAATCTCTGGCCAAGAAAAAATTCGGGATGTTTTTGGAAGAGATTGGGACTATGCGTCAATTTTGAGCAACCCCGAATGGTTGTTGACGGCGGTCGATAATCTTCCAGAAATAATGCAGGTTTTGTTGAGCAAAAACGCCGGTGGCAAATATGCCATGTCACATTATTATCAGGCGGCGTTCATGCAGCCTTTTGTTGATGGCAGCATTTCTCGTGTCCAAGATTTGCTTGCGCCCCTCATCCGCTTGAGAAATCAAATGCAAACCATGGAAGATGGGACAAAAAAAGAAGCAGCATTAGAAGTTTTCGAAAGAATGCGAAAAGTTTATGAAACGGCAGATGCCGATTTTTTCAGAGAGACACAAGGGTATTTCCAGCAACAAGCCGCATTGACCATTGCGGAAATGCAGGCCGAACTGGCTGCAGGCGTCGAATCCGG
>Ga0194129_10006144_pt1 | contig 14873 bp, 13 predicted proteins | sample TA2KigCa35mmetaG_FD_150862 | JGI IMG/M metagenome (GOLD analysis project Ga0194129, IMG submission 150862) | Freshwater microbial communities from Lake Tanganyika, Tanzania - TA2015038 Kigoma Deep Cast 35m | ecosystem: Environmental > Aquatic > Freshwater > Lake | place: Tanzania: Lake... | reverse complement strand
TGATTTAATAAATTGTAAAAAAATGGCAAATGAAAATACTATTTTAATTATGGATGATGTTATACAGGAAAATATAAATTTAGCTACTGGATGGACAGAAGGGCCAACAAAAGCATGGAAATATTGTAAAGATAATAATATAATATCTGAAATACAAACATTTGAATGGGAAAAAGGTCATGGAATGACAGTAGGTAAATATTTATATTAATGAAACAAAATATCCGGACTTATCATAATCCTTGCTCCTGAATTTTGACGTGCTTGAATGTGAAACGCTCTATGCTCACAATCTTCATACCGACCATCTACATTTATTTTACCATCCGGTTTATAATACTTTTTAAATACTAATTTTGATTTGGTAATTTGTTTATGAGCATTTAGATGAGGTTTTGGTATTAAATCCAAACGTATTCTGCCATCGTAATATGTATTCAAAAATGCAGACGTTCTATATAGAGAGAAACCATTAAACGATGAAATACATTCTACTAACTTATTGTCCGCCTTCGCATTGTTTAATAATATATCAACATAAGTCTGTATTTTATAATAATTTTGTACATTGTTTTCAAAGTGATTATAACTAAAACAAAATGGATAAATAGAGAGACCCCATATATCATAATATTTTGGTGCCGTATTAAATGATAATCCATCCCAATCATTTCGATATAAATATTTTTTCAAAATGTCTATATCTACTTCTTTACAATTCACATCATCACAATCCATCATAATAAAAAAAGGAAATTTCTCTCTATTATCCCTCACATATTTCAAACAAAAATTCCTTGCTATTGAAATATTATGGGTTCGAAAAGGTGATACGGGGTTTTTATTAATATATAACATCATTTTAGGATTAGCAGATTGATATGATTTTAAAATATCGAGAGTGTTATCAGACGATTTGTCATAATAAAGTACTATTTTATAATCATCAAAGAGAGAACCTATTTTTTCCATATTAGCCAAAACTTTACGTAAATAAGGTCCACAATTTTTAACTGGTCCACAAATACAGCAATTCATATAAAACTATAATATTATATTATAATATATTTAATGCATATTGATAAATTAACTGACGAGCATTTTTTGTTACAAATAAAAGAAAATCCAAAATATACATATGAAGAGGCTAAACAACATATAATCGATAAAGAAAGACAAAAATTAAAATTAAAAATTACTCATTTTAATAGTAATATAATATATAGTTATGATTTAAATGGTATGCCAAAACTAATCCATTTTACATTAAAAGATAAACATAATATTAATAATTCTATTTGGAGTGATTGTTTACAGGAATATAGAAAATTATATCCTGATTATAAAATTATATTGTATGATGATAATGATATTTTTAATATTATAGATTATTTCAATAAAAATAAATTACATATTATAAAAAATATAAAAAAAGGCGCCGTTTTAGCTGATATATTTAGATACTTAATCTTATATGTAAGAGGAGGCTATTATTCTGATATGGATTGTTTCCCACAAAAAAGAATAGAAGAATTATCAAATACACAATATCATGGAAACGACAAAAATTTAGTTTATATATGTAATCAAAAAGATGATATTACTCAATCTGAATGCGAGTTTTACAAAAATCCGTGTACAAATTGTAAAACAATATATACAGCTAAAAAATCTATTGATAGAGTTCAAAGCATTCATAAATGTCTAGGTCATAACTATATACATAATTCGACATCTATTATTGTGGGATATGAATTTGAAGAAACATGGCATCGCGAACTTATTTGTAGTAGTGAAAAATATTTATGGACTGATAATGATGTCGGAATATGTCAATGGTTTATTGGTGCTAAACCTGGCGAAAAATTATTTCTATCAGCTTATAAAAATAGTATTAAAAATATAGTAAATATAGATTTGAATGATCAGCAAAATTTACATTTTAATGTGATTAATTCAACCGGGCCACTATTTTTCACAAAAATGATTAATCGATATTTGGAAAGTGAAAAAGACTTTAAAGATAAAATCTGTATTTTGCCATGTGATTATTTTTGCTGTGCTAGCTGGCATAATAAAGTACCCACAACTAAAAATAAATTTATTCAACATAAATTTACCGGGACTTGGTTAAAATAGTTATGGATGTTACACCGGTGTAACAAGAAGTAATAAAACGACACAATTAAAATATCACATATAAATAATGATTATCGAAGAGTGTTGTTGTATATGTGGAACTGTTAAAAATTGTGCCAAGTATTTAGATAATGTATTTGCTAATATAAATAAAATAACAAACAGCTTTCGGGATTATTATATTATTATTTATTACGATGATTCGTCTGATGATTCATTACAAAAATTATTGTATTATAAAAAACGGTTTAAGATGCATATTTATGCCAATAAAACATATAAAAGTAATTATAGGACACACCGAATAGCATTTGGTAGAAATTATTGTATAACATTTATTAAAAAAAATTTCTCTCTTTATAAATATTTTATAATGATGGATTTTGATGATGTTTGTAGTAACAAAATGAACATACACGTATTACATAAATATTTATTAAATGATGAAGACTGGGATGCAATTTCATTTAATAAACCAAACTATTATGATATATGGGCTCTCTCTATAAGACCCTATGTTTTTAGTTATGCTCATTTTAATGATACTAATAAGGTACTTACTACAATGACTTCATATATAACTAACAAATTAGCTTCTTTACAAGAACATGAAATCTTACGATGCTATTCGGCCTTTAATGGATTTTGTTTATATAAAACTGATGTATTTAAGGATTGTGTTTATGATGGTCATATACGATTTGATTTAATTCCTATCAAATTTTTGAAAGAAACTATTGCGCATAACCATTCTGAAATTGTATTTAATGATAAAGAATGGTTATCTGCCAAAAATGAAGATTGTGAACATAGATCGTTTCATTTTGAAGCTATTCATAAAAAAAAAGCGAGAATATGTATAGCACCAGAAATATTAATAAATTAATATTTTTTAAATAAAATAAATATTAATTATAATGAATAAAGACGATTTAAGTATTTTTTCGGATATATCTTCGGCTATTTCTAACTTGGAAAATGTTAAAAAAATAGATAACTTGAACAATGTACAAATAGATTTAAATAACATTCAATCACATAAAAGCATTAATAGTAGTAATAGTAGTGGTAGTAATAATAGTAGCGGTAGTAGTAATAGTAGTAATAGTAGTGGTAGTAGTAATAGTAGTGGTAGTAGTAATAGTAGTGGTAGTAGTAATAGTAATATTCAAAACTTATCTCAAATTAACAACGAAATACTAAATAAAATATATATAGATGTAGCAGTAATTCATGAAGATTATAATAAAATTGAAGTCAACTGTGATTATCATACTATCGATTTAGATGAAATCGAAATTCCTATAGAATTATTCCAAATGATGTTTTATCCATATAAAGATCAGTTTGGTATTAATAGGGATTTTTTTATTCAAAATACAAATATTTTATCGCTTATTTCATTTTCAAGCGAGTGTAGGACTGTAAAGAATAAAAAATTCTATCTTTTAGAGGAATTATTAGGCAATATTGAAAATGATTTATGTATTTCAAGAAATTGTTTTACAAAGGAATCGCTCGTTGCCCTGACCAACGAAATAACTATGATTAAATCTCTCCTTGATATTAAATGCTGTAGTGTTTTATCCGCTTTGTCTTGGTCAAATATATTAGATATTATTAATAATTATAAAAATATAAAAGATAATTCTAAAATTATACCTGTTTTAAATGTAAATATTGTGTTTAGTACGCCTACTGTCGGTGTAAAAGATACACTTATACGATTTATGTATAAAATAAATAATATGTAAAAGGTGTAAAAATATTATGTGATTACATACTATAAATGAGTCAATTAGATTTAAACTTGGAAAATTATAATTATTATGAACTGCTTGGAATGTTTAAAATTGACAATGATGATAATAGAAATAATATTATGTATAAATTGGAAAAAAAAATTAATACGTTGATTGAAAATAACGTAGACGATTATATTATTCATTTTTTTAAAAAGGCCAAAAATATTATTGTCGTTATTAGTGAATTATTAACAAAACACGATATTTCTGAAGTTGAAATAGAACCATATATGAAGTCAATTTATAACATAGATAAAAGCGAAAACATCACATTTATTACACCTATCGATTTATTAAATAAAATCATGAATTTACATATTGAAAACAAAACTATTGTTAAAGATACAAATACAACCAATAATAATGACACGTATTACAATGTCAATAAAATGGAATATATATTGAAAAACCAGACTAATCCCGTATTTAATGTTGCCTTAAATGAATTATCTCCGGGTGATTTAAACTCTATTAAACGCATAACACAGTTGCTAAATTTAAATATTAACAGTTGTTTTAGACATAACTATTATCAAAGCAGTCCGACTGATTTTTTATACAATTTGCCTATTGAAATAAAAAATGTCTCCTCCATGCGTTTGGTATCTATTGAAATACCAAATTCATGGTATTTATTCTCTTCAAAAAAGAAAAATAACATATTCTATATTTCTGTCTATGATAAATCGACTAAAGTCACAAAGGATTATACGATTGACATTCCAGATGGAAATTATAATTTTGAACATCTAGAACATTATTTAAATACAACCTATTTTTATGAATCCAATATAGACTATCCATTAAAATATATAAAATTTTCTATCAACCAAAATAGTCTTAAAAGTTCATTTGAAATCATTGACGATGATATATTATATAATTTTAGCTTATCTTTTTCAGTTGATACAAATCAAAATGTTATGAATACAGCTGGATGGATTTTAGGTTTTAGACTTGCCAAATATTTTAATATTAAACAATTGACATCAGAAGGGCTTTTTGACGCAGGAGGCGATCGTTATATATATGTAAGCATCAATGATTTTCAATATAACAACAATACATCTAATATCGTTTGTTTTGATAGCAATATTTTAAACGAAGATGTTATAGCTAAAATTCCGATGGAAAATGGTAAGCTTTCATTAGTTTTAAATGATAATAATAATAATTTGGCGAAAATTAGACGATATAATGGTCCAATCAATTTATCGAAAATACAAATTAAATTATTAGACCAGTTTGGGTGTGTTATTGATTTAAATCATATGGATTTTAGCATGACCATCGAACTACAAATTTTATATGAAAATTTTAATTTCAAAAATGTCACTGCTTAATTTATATATTTGTCATGTATATTTTCACTTATCTTATCATAAGTCGTGTTTGGATTTAATAATAATATTTGTATGTCTTTAATTATGGTTTCGTTATATGTGGCAGGTTTAGTAGGCTTACCTAATATGCTGTTATATATTTCATATTCGGGTAAAATTTGAATTTTGGTAGTTTTGTATACCATATTGATAATATTGTTCTTATCATAAGTTTGTGATATTTTACTCTCTAAATGATTGATCATTTCATTTTTGGTAAATAAGATTTTTAAAATATGTAATAATTCTATATAAACTGATAACTCATCTAATTTATATATTTTATGATACTCGGATGCTCGAGAAATTGTCTTGTCTATAAGTATTTTATTATTATGAATAATATGCCATTGTTCTGAATATAATGGTATTATATAATTTGATAATATATATTTCTTTAATTCGCTTATTTTATATGACGGTTTTACGTTGGAATTTATTTTACCGGTTAATGTTAATTTATTATCACCGTTATTTCCTGTTAAATGAATAGTCATTATATAACCATAACAATTTTATTTTAGATAAACAATGGTTTCCTATTTTTACAAATACACTTTATATTAATATCATCTGGCGGTATATATGTGGGAATATTATTTATAGGCGATTTATTATTACACCATTTACATAAATATAATTTAGTCGAATAAGATGGACTTATTTGTGTTTTTTCTATGATATTACCATATGGATATAAATATTGATTCGTTGTACATGATTCATAAATCGGATTATCGTCTGTTATATTTTGTTTATCAATAAAACTTTGATTGGCTGAATATATATTTTGAACATATTGAACATCAACAGTATTATTGTCTATATACTTAAAATAAGATGTATTTAAAGTTTGCCACATATTATAATTTTTAAATCTATCTAATATTGCTATATTATCTTCTATTTTTATGCTCTTTAATATTTCACAACCATTTTTTATTTTGTTATATTGTATATAATCTATTCCTAAATAATCATTCGCAAATATTCTTTTTGAACACATATTATAATATATAATTATAATTATAATATACGATTATACAATTACCATCTTGAAGAATCTAATGAAACATGTGTTTGATCATCAACGATTTTGTTAATTTCTTTCAAATTATTTACAGATTCATTGTCATTAAATTCAGACACGTCATCGCCGTCATTTTTGTAATTATTTAAATAAGACATGATATTTTTTGTTTCACCAGTTAAGTCAGGGCAATTTCTGCAGTGTTTATCATTACTATATGGTGGGCACCAGTCATCACAGAAGTTTGTATTCTTATAGCATGGAATATTAGTCAAAAATGAAAAGTTAACTACAACACAAGTATTAAGTGGTTTAAAACAATATTTATATTGAATTACAAATTTAACTAAAGCTGATGTCGTAGCATCACCAGGAGCGATTTCTCCATTACTCAATAACGTTTCAATAGCTTGATCTAGGGTCAATGATACAGATGAAGATGCGTTCAATAAAGATCTAATACCAAACGTTTCTTTGTTTAATATTATGTTGGTCTTTGCTGGCAAATTATCTACAGTTGTTTCACATTTAGTAGCCCATGCGATTCTAATTTGTTGAGCAAGATTTAGTCTTAATTGTTGACTGGTTGTGTTGGTAAATGTTTGGTTAGCAAAATTAATAGCACAAAAATTAGAATTAGCAGGATTAACACTAAATACGTTATTAGCGCGATAAAATAAAGTTAAAAAATCACACCAATTTAATGTTGTAGAATTTAAAAAGATACTTAAATCAGAATTACAACTTTCTTTAACATTTGATAAAAATGCTATATCTATAGTTGGAACTTGTTGTATAGTATCAGTACAAGTATTTTGATAACTTGATTGAGAGGATAATACTGTATTTATTGTGCAATCTGTTTTACAGTTTTGATCATCATTGGTTTTACAATCACAACGATTACCGCATGAAGGTTCTATATGAATAGGCAAACGAATTGGGGGACAATTATCCGTCATTATATATTTAATAAATAAAAAAAAATAATAATATAAAAAAATGCTAAATATTTAGGATTAAAATATCTGTAAATATAAAATGAACACTGATTTATTAGAGTGTATCAAAAATTATAAATATTTTAATATTAAAATAACGAATAATAAAGAATCTACTAAACTAAACAATATTGTACGTAAAATATATGTGATTAATTTATACGAAGATTTACATAAACGCAATTACATTTATTTATTATTTAAAAAATATAATATTGACTATAATCTTATTGTTGTTGATAAAATAGATAAAACTATATATGATAAATTGTGTAAAGATAAACACATTTCTGAATCTGAATTAGGATGTTGTCTAAGTCATATGTGGTGTCTGCTTGATATACTTAAACATGGTTATGAAAACGCCATTATATTTGAAGACGACGTTATTTTGTCTAAACATTTTGTAGACGAATTTATATTATTATATAACGCAAACCCTAAAATGGACTTTTTAATGTTAGGAGCACACGATTATAATTTTTCACGTCAACATTATAAAAATGTAAATAATTCTATATACAGACCTAATAAACAATCTAGACAATTATTTGGAGCACATGCTAATTATTATTCTAAAGATGGCGCAAAAAGAATGTTTTATATACGCGCAACCAATTTATCTTTTTTTGACAATGAATATCATTTATTATTTGACACATTACCTAACTCGTATATATGTTATCCAAATTTGGCTATTTCTAATACTACTGAAAGCAGAATAAACCATGAAAAAACTATTTTGTCTAAATCGGAAATAGGATATTATTCGCTTTGTTTTGTCAATATAAATTTAAATAATTATCATTTACTATATCATAATTTATTAGATATTTCACTACTTAAAAAAAATGACACGGTTGAGACATTTATAGAAAGATGTTTACAGCACCATATTCATGACCCCGAGAAGGTCAAACTAGTTAAGCAACGTTTTTCATTGACTATTTTTTCTCTCGATGAACTAAAAACTATTATTGGTCATCACAATTTAATTGAACCGAATAGCCTTTCTAAAAAATGTATTGGAGAGAAATCATGATTAATCGAATTATTTTCATATAAATTATTCAATAAATAAGATCTATAATTATTATTTTTTATAAATTCTAACACTTTATTAAATACTTTATTTTCCGTATAAAAAATAGTTCCTATGACAAATGAATAATGTTCATGAATATAATTTTTATATTTATCTTTTAGTATATTATTATATTTATCTTGTTTCATATTACTATATGTGTCATTTGGACCAATACAATTAGAATAAGGTGTTTTATCTTTAATTAAATTATATAAAGGCTTTGTTAATAAATAGTTTGTTAATTTATTATATAAATCTGATATGCGTTTAGTATGAAATTTAAGTATATGTTTAAATTCGTGATTTTTTATAATATCATTATACATCAATAATGTAGGTGTTATATCTGTTCCAAATTCTTTTGAATAATATATGGCGTAAAAGTCAAAATTAGTATTGATTAATTGTTTAATAACTTTTATTTTTTTGATAGAATTTCTATTAATACAAAACGCAATATTAAATTCTTTATTTATTTTTTTATAATTTATAATTCTATTTATTAAATCAACACCTAAGTCTTCATTTCCTATAAATACTAATAAAATTGTATTATAATTATCATTTAATATGTCAAACTTTTTTTCAATTAATTTATCTGCTATAAAATCAAAATTAGATGTATATATATATCTGTTTACAAAATCTTGTATTGTGTATATTTGCTTACCATAAAACGTATAAATGTTATTCAAAAATTTATAAAATTCTAATTCACCAAAAATATTGAATAATTGTTTTGGATGATAAATAAATCCATCTAATCCAATTTTATCTATATAATCTAATGTAAAACTATCATTAATATATTCAATATTATTAACACAACAAAAAAATTTTAAATCTATATCAAAAGCATTCGGAATTATATTTGTATTATTTAGTGTTATATCATAATTTTTAAAATTTAAATACTTATTCAATCCTGATTTTGGAATGTATTTTTTATATTTGAATAAATCTTTTAAAAAAAATTGCCAATTTGAATTGGAAATCCAAAATTTATGACCACCAAAACTATTTGGATTAAATATTTGTTCTGACGAGAATTCGAATGATGTATTCCAGTCTGCTACATCTCCTATATTATATTCCTGCATATTTTTAGAAAAATAAACATCTTCTGGTAAATAGCTTAAATTAAATAATTCCATATAATATTTTGTAGATGAGTTAATATTTGTATTTTCCACTTTACATTTATCTATTACTTCTAACATTTTACACTTTGTTCTTAAACTTAAGCCACCATTTCCTACACAATTCGGTGTGTCATTTGTCGTTTTTAAAAAAGGCGCGCCAATAAAATCATAATTAAAAAATGGTGAAATATTATCATGAAATATCAATGAATCTTCTTGATATATTAATATCTTCTCTCCATAAAATAAATTCCAAAACTCCTTTGATGTTAATAGTTTTGAATATTCTGAATTATTTACATTATTATAATCTAATCTTATAATTTTGATTTTTTTATCAATATTATCAACTATATTATTTATATATTCATAGTTATCATTACCGCAAATAATAGTATATGACCATTTTTTACCTAATTTTAGTATAGCATTTCTTATAATAAATTCTATATTAGGCAGTGATCGAAAATCAATAAATACCGCTTCATAAAAGCTTTGTTCTTGAATAGTCGGGAGGGGTATATGTTTCATAAAATAATTAAATTTATAACAAATATATCTAAATTTCCATATATTAAAAATTTCCAGATCATTAATATCATAATATAATTTACTCATTTCTTCAGCAAAATTATTTAAAATATAAAGATCTATTTTAGACATTATATTTTAATTATATTTTTAAAATTATATTTTACTTTAAATAATATTTATATATATTATGAAAATTTTAATCTATGGACATAGAGGATGGATCGGCAAACAGTTTCTCTCTATTTTAGAGAGGAATTCAATTACTTTTTATAATGGTTATGCTAGAGTTGATAATATAGTTGAACTTGAAAATGAGATTAATACATATAAACCATCACATGTTATTAGTTTCATAGGAAGAACTCACGGCAAAATCGGAGAGAAACAGTTTACTACTATTGATTATTTAGAAGAAGGGAAATTGTATGAAAATGTTCGAGATAATTTATTCTCTCCAATTGTATTAGCAAATGTGTGTGCTAAGCATAATATACACTATACTTATTTAGGAACAGGTTGTATCTTTAAATATGATGATGAACATCCTTTTGGTGAAGAAATAAATGGATTCACAGAAAATTCTACTCCAAATTTTTTTGGTTCATCTTATTCCGTTGTAAAAGGATTTACTGATAAAATTATGAAATTATACGAAACCAACGTATTGAATTTGAGAGTAAGAATGCCTATAACAGGAGAAGAAAATCCACGTAACTTTATCACTAAAATCGTTAATTATGAAAAGGTTTGCTCTGTTCCCAATTCTATGACAGTATTGCCAGAATTGTTGCCATATGTATTAGATATGATGAAAAATGGTTTAACCGGAACTATGAATTTAACAAATCCAGGATTAATTAGTCATAATGAAATCTTAGAAATGTATAGAGAAATTGTAAATCCATTTTTTACATGGACTAATTTTACCCAAGAAGAACAATGCAAAATATTGGCAGCAGATAGATCTAATAATTTTTTAGATACAACTAGATTAACTACTTTATATCCTACTATTAAAAACATAAAAGAATCGGTGCGAGAATGTTTACTTAATTATGCTAAAAGCGTTATTAAACCAGAAATAAACCTATTAATAACAGGTGGTTGTGGGTTTATTGGTAGTAATTTTATCAACTATTATTTTCCAAAGAATAAAATAAATAACCTTATAAATGTAGATGCTATGTATTACTGCGCAAACGAAACAAATGTAGATGAGTCAATACGCAGTTCTAATAATTATAAATTGGTAAAAGGGAATCTATGTGATCAAGATTTAATAAATCACGTTCTCAAGGAATATAATATATCACATGTCATACATTTTGCGGCTCAATCTCATGTTCAAAATTCGTTTGATGATTCGCTAACATTTACTAAAGATAACATACTCGGAACACATATTTTATTAGAATGTTGTCGTCTATATGGCAAAATTGAGAGATTTATTCATGTATCTACAGATGAAGTATATGGCGAATCTATGAATACTGTAAATGAACAGCATAAAACAGAACATTCTATATTATGTCCAACTAACCCATATGCTGCCACAAAAGCGGGTGCTGAATTGATAGCGCAATCATATAATCATTCGTATAAAATGCCTATTATTATTACACGAGGAAATAACGTGTATGGACCTAATCAATACCCTGAAAAATTAATACCTAGGTTTATAAAATTATTAAAAGAAGATAAAAAGGTTACCATACAAGGTGAAGGAAAATCGGTTCGCGCTTTTTTACATGCTTACGATACCGCATCTGCGTTTGAATGTATATTAGAAAAGGGTAAAATAGGTGAAATCTATAATATTGGTTGTGATGAGGGAATGGAATACTCTGTAATGGATGTGGCAAGGCTGTTAATTAAAATGATAAAGAATACAGAAAACTATGATGAATGGATAGAATATATTGAAGATAGACCATTTAACGATCAGAGATATTATATTAGTAATCAAAAGTTAAAAGATTTGGGATGGATTATAAAAAAAGAATTTTTTTCAGGAATTAAAGAACTTATTTGATAAATCAAATTATTATATTTATTTTTAAATATATTTAAAAATAAATATATATATTACTTTTAAAAATGAAGAATGCACTTATTTTTGGTTCTTGTGGTTCAATAGGTAGTTATATTTTTAATAAATTGGACAATAACATTTATAATGTATTTGGTACAACATCAAATAAATCAAAAGCAAATAATAATATTTTATATGTTTCTAATGATGATATGAGTGAATTAAATAAAATATCAGATATAGATATAATAATATGGGCTCAAGGAACAAATATTAATGATAACGTAATAACTTTTAATAATGAATTATTTAAAAATATAATAGACGCAAATGTCGAATTTATTTTAAATAGCTTGAATTATTTATTATTAAATAATAAAATACTTTGTGGTGCTAAAATGGTTATTATTAGTTCAATATATGAATTTTGTACAAGAGAAAATAAGTTATCTTATTCTATATCTAAAGCGTCATTGAGAGCATTAACAAAAAATATATCTTTTAATTTATCGTCTAAAAATATTTTAATCAATAATGTGTTACCAGGCGTTATTGATAATGAAATGACTAATAAAACATTATCTCATGAAAATATAGAATATATAAAAAAATATATGAATTTTAATAGATTAATAAACTTGGACGACGTTTTTAAAACTGTTTATTTTTTAGTGACAGAAAATAGTGGAATAACTGGGCAATCTATTTGTGTTGATCTCGGATTTACCAATATTATAAAATTTTAATATTAATACTTAAAGAAAACAAATAATATATTATATGGATTTTATCACAAATAAAAGCATTAATACTTTACGTATTTTATCGATTGACATGGTTAATTCAGCAAATTCAGGGCATAGTGGAATGCCACTTGGTTGCGCTACTATGATGTTTATACTATGGACAAAAATAATGAATTTCAACCCAGAAAATCCATTGTGGCATGAGAGGGACCGATTTATTCTATCAAACGGACACGGTTGTGCACTATTATATAGCATTCTTTTCATGTTAAATTTTCCATATACATTAGGAGATTTAAAAAATTTTAGACAACTTCATAGCAAAACACCTGGACATCCTGAATATAATAAATCACTAGGTATAGAAATTTCAACTGGGCCATTAGGCCAGGGTATAGCAAATGGAGTAGGGATGGCAATATCAGCAAAAAAATTAGGATATAAACATAATATTTACGTGATGTGTGGAGACGGTTGTTTGATGGAAGGTATTTCTTACGATTCGGCATCTATAGCAGGCCATTTAGGATTAAATAATTTAATTTTATTATATGATAATAATGGAATAACTATAGATGGTAAAACAGATATTACATTTACAGAAAATACTAAAGATAGATTTTTAGCTTTAAATTGGAATGTTCTTGAGGTTTTGGATGGTGATAATGACGTAGATGATATATATAATAAATTATTAATTGCTAAATCGTCATTAGATAAACCAACCATTATATTTATTAAAACAACTATCGGTTATGGCTCTGTACTTGAAGGAACAAGCGCAGTACACGGAATTGCTCTTGGTTCGGAAAGAACAAAATTATTGAAATCTAAATTTGGATTTGATACAGAAAAAACATATTTTATTGATAATGATGTAAAACAGTTTTTTGATGAAATTATAAACCAAAAAATCAAAAATTATAGAAATACAAAGTATTCAGACAAATCTTTATTAGATGTGAAATATGTTATAGATAATATCAAATGCATAAAAAATAAAGATAGAGATTATTCTACTAGAGATTCTTCTTTTATTGTCCTCAAAGCAATATCAGAATTGATGGACAATATTATTGTTGGTAGTGCTGATTTATCTGAGTCAAATAAAACGATGATTGATAAACAATTTATAAGTAAACATAATTTTATACCAAAATATATAAACTATGGTGTCAGAGAACATGCTATGTGTTCTATAGCAAATGGAATGTCTACATATGATATTCTCCCAGTTGTTAGTACATTCTTAGTTTTTATTTCATATTGTTTATCGTCTATAAGAATGTCTGCTCTTTCAAAACACAAAGTTATTTACGTATTTACACACGATTCTATTTTTTTAGGCGAAGATGGACCTACACATCAACCTATTGAGAGCTTAACTATCCTAAGAAGTATTCCTAATTTATTAACAATTAGACCTTGCGATTTAACAGAGGTTTCATCCGCTTATCAAATTGCTTTAGAGTATGAAGGACCTTCTGCTATTGTATTATCAAGACAAACATTACCAAATATTACAACTAGTTGTATGGAAAAAATGAAAAAAGGAGCTTATATTATTTATGAACCAGTAAATACACCCGAATTAATAATAATTGCGACTGGTTCAGAGGTATCGTTAGCATTAGAAATTACAAATAAATTTAAAAATATACGAATTGTTTCAATGCCTTGTTGTGAATTATTTGATTTACAAAATGACGAATATAAAGAGTATATTTTACCCAAAAATATTAAAAAAATAAGTCTAGAAGCTGGTTCTACATTAGGATGGTATAAATATGCTGATTACCCTTATGGAATAGATACATTTGGAGAAAGTGCGAATATAATAGATTTAAAAAAGAATTTTGGATTTACTTTAGAAAATTTAGAAAAAAATATAATTAGATTATTATAAAAAATATTTAGTTAGTTATATTATGAATAATTTAAAAAATATTTTGCGAAAACTCAAAGAAATGGGTTG
>Ga0194129_10006141_pt1 | contig 14878 bp, 12 predicted proteins | sample TA2KigCa35mmetaG_FD_150862 | JGI IMG/M metagenome (GOLD analysis project Ga0194129, IMG submission 150862) | Freshwater microbial communities from Lake Tanganyika, Tanzania - TA2015038 Kigoma Deep Cast 35m | ecosystem: Environmental > Aquatic > Freshwater > Lake | place: Tanzania: Lake... | reverse complement strand
GTAATTTCTTTGCTATAACAAAAAACTTTTAATAGAATGGTAATAAACAAAAAACTTTTTTGATATTTCGAAAGGTACTAAAAATGAAATTTTTACATGGATTACCATCTCATATGCACTCTATGGAAGCAACAAGTATTTTACAACCCACAACACAAACAACAAAAAATACTAGTGTTGCAAGTCCCACAACAACAACAAGTGCTAAAGATACAATTACTTTGACACCATTGTCTAAGACTACAGCCACTACTGCTACTACTGCTACTACACCAACAGCAACAACCCAACCAACAAACACACAAAATACTATCAATAGTAGTAAGGCTCAAGCTACAACTACGACTATTAGACCATCCCAAAGTGCGAGTGCGATTCCACAAGCTATCAAGAACATTCAAGGGAATGTATCTACAACAGGGTCTGCTAGTGCGAATTTTGTTCCAAGACAACAATACAATGACTTGAATGTAGAATTGAACAAATTGAGGGCAGAGCATAGAAATTTTGGAAACCTTATCAATCGTTATAAGGCTGATAGTGTTAGTAAAGACAAACAAATCCTTGAACTACAAAAGAGATTAGATATTCTTAGTTCAACACAAAACGATGCTTCTAAAATACAAAGATTGCTGAATGATTGTGAGAAAACTGCAAAAGAAAATACCTATAATCTTAGATTATTAGAGGGTAAACTACAAGAAAAAACTGCCACTTGTAATCAATTAGCACAACAAATTGATGCTCTATCACAAGCTAATTTAGGTAATCAAGCCAATAGCAATGTGCAAGCATTGCTAGATACTTGTAATAGTCAATTGGCATTATTACAACAACAAATCGCTGATTTAACAAATAGAAATCAAGCATTGTCAGATGAAAATTCTGGCTTGCAAGCACAAGTCCAAACAAATAATATGCTTACAAATGGCAATTCACCTATATCAAATCAACGATTTAGTGTAAGGTCTTTGAGTGTAGATGCTTTAGGATTAAATGATGATGGCGATGGGTTTGAAAGTGATTTAGTAGGAAATTTGTATCTTGCATTACAGCAAGACCCATTAGATGCTGATTCTATTGTAAATGGCTTGAGAACGATAGATGAAGAAATACAAAATCTTGAAATATCCAACTCCTTGAAAGAAGTCAAGCTAGAGGATGATAAAGTCAAAATTGCGAATTTGACAAAAGAAAAAGATGCCTTGTCTAGCCAATTAGGGATTGTTCAAAAAGCACAAACGAGTAGCTCAAGTGATTCGGATGCCAAACAAAAGCAATTAGAAAAAGATTTGGAAAGTGCAAGATTGAAGGGTAATATTGGATTAGCAGCTTGTGGTGTTGTTTTAGGCTATGCTACATACAAGTATATAAAAACACCTAAATAAAAAAATGATGAATGTATGTGATGCCATATACTTTTTTAGTAGTACAAAAAGGCATTGTAAAAAAAACTAAAAAAATTGCTTATGTAAAAGTTTTTTTGTTAAAATGGTATTAAATTATATTTTTTTTATTTTAACGAAAGGCTTTGAAATGAGATTTATGCAAACAAAAGGGTATGGGCGATATAATGGTTTGGGGGCAACACTTATAACTGAACCAATATCCATTACAAATTTAAGCATTGCTATCAACACAATGGAATCAGATTTGAAGCAATTAGATTTGTTGATCAACACATATAATACCAAGCTATACCCAAGTGGTGCTGGTACTGCAAGTGTATGGCAAGGTGTTGTAGATCAATACAACAAGCTTGATTCTAAAAATGCTGCATACCTAAGCACACTATTGAGTGATTTACACTCATTTGTGGCGAGTGTTTCTAAAAATAGAGATACCTTAATGAAAGGATTTATTGCTATTAAGGATTTTTATTTCAATGCAGTCAAGCCAGAATACATGATGCTTTTACAGCAAAAAGCTGATTTAGAATCTAGTGTTTCTAGCTTAAATCTACAAATACAAGCACTACAAGCATCCATATCTAAGACATATACACAAGCACAATATGATGCTTTGGTTGTGGAAAACACAAAGATAAAAAATGACTTAGCATCAGCACTTAATGAATTAGATGCTAACAAGACAAAGATTTTAGACTATGAAATTCAAATCAAAAATCTAAATAGTCAAATATCAAGTCTACGACTAGATACAACTAATCAAATTAGTGCTTTGAATTTGAAGATCAATGATATGCGATTAGTTGTAGATGACTTGACTAAGAAATTAGCTATCAAGGATTCTACAATCACTAATTTGACAAATATCAACACATCTCTTACAGCAAATCAAGCAAACCTAAATACACAAATAAAGACTTTACAATCCCAAATCGCATCATTACAATCTCAAATTACAAGCTATGAATCGAAAATCATAAGCTTACAACAAGGATTAGCAGCATCTACTAGTCAAACTCAATATGATGCTTTGAAATTACAATATGATAATGTTGTAATTTCATATCGAGATTTACAATCAAGCTATGATGCCAAGATGAAGGAACTTACAAGCCTTACAAGTGCTAATAGTAGCTTGATAACCAATCAAAAGGCACTAGAAGCACAAATTGGTAGTTTACAAATACAATTGAAATCAATGGTTGACAAAATCACCTTATATGAAACAAAAATTGTTGATTTAACAAATGCTTTATCGAATGGGTCAATATCCAATGCACAATACGATGCCTTGTCAAAAACCTATAATGCAACAATGATTGAGTTGAATAGCTTAAAGACTAAATATGATTCAGCATCGAAGGAATTAGACATATTGAGAAAAGAATATGCTTTAACTCAAGACAAAGCATCTAGCTTACAACAATCTAATACAACACTTACAAGCGATAATAAGAGTTTGTCTGATAAAATTATAGTGTTGAATACAACAATTAGAAGCTTGAATGACCAAATAGCCACATTGCAAAATTCTATATCTATTCAAGAAAGCAAAATAAAAGCACTTGAAACTAAATTAGGTGTATGTGTGAGCAAGGATGAATATGAAAAGTGTCAAATGCTATATAACAAAACGATGAATGATTACAATGCACTTTTGATAGAAAGAAATAATTGCTTACAAAGAGCCGATGAACTAAGTGTAAAGCTACAAAATCTTACACAAATCCAAAGAGATTTATCTACAAGTAATGACAAGCTATCTAGTGAAAATAGAAGTTTAGCTAGTGAGCGAGATTTGTTGAAACAACAAATACAAGATGGTGGTTTGGATAGAGATGGCTTGATTTCACAATATACACAGCAATTAGATTCACTAAGACTTGAAAGCCAAAATGCAATACAAGACAAAAATCAATGTATGGCATCACAAGATGACAATGCAAGTATGATTCAATCCTTGAATGATCAAATTGTTGGCTTACAAGCACAAATAGAAGAACTACAATTACAAAATCAAGAAATCGTAAACAATACCCAATCCATGACTAGCCAAAGATTAGTTACAATGGCACATATTGATTCAAACACGATAGATACACCTGTGCTAGTAAATCTTAAGGATGCAATAAATGCAGATAACAGCGATAATGTCAAAAAGTTTTTAGAAGAAGCTGATGATATGATTGTGGAATTAGAGAAAGCAAAGGCATTAGCATCTACACAAACTAGCACACCTATTGCTAGTACTCCACCAAGCGATACCCAAGATAGTAAAGCGAATAAACAAGAAGATGCATCTAATTTTTGGAAATACTTATCATTTGGATTGGGGGCAAGTATTTTGGCTTATGGGGGGTATTCTATTTACAAAAAGAAATAATTTTGAATGGCTATATAAATTGATTGTTATTTTGTATTGTTTGGATTTTTAGTTTTTTTGTAATATCTCCAATAGGAATACCCCATAATTGAACCTAAGCCTAACAAATATAACCACAATAAGTTTTTTGAATCATCCATCGCTTGTTTTTTTAGTGGGGGGTTATACATGGAATACTCTTCTTCCATATCATTACTCATGGGTATCATTTCTCTTTGGGGCATTTGTATATTTGGTATTTCAATATGTGTATCGACTATTTTTCTTTGTAATTTGATTGTAGATGCTTGTCTTGTAGGTTGAAATGATTGTGGTTTTTCGATCAAATCTATTTTATAGTCTAACAAGTCAAAAAACCTTTCTAATTCAATAGTTATATACTTTGGCTTTTGGCTTATGTTCAACAATTTTACTTGTTTTTGTTCTTTGAAATAAGGTATGTAGACAAGACTATTCAATTCTTGACCTAACATTTCTTTAGACAGCTCATTCGCATCAAACAATAGAGATGCTTTTACATAACAGCTAGGAATACTTTGCCCAACAATATTAGAAGCATTGATCTTCGAATTTTGAAACTCATTACTAGATGTAAGAGGAAAGAAACCTTTTAAATTATAATTCCACCTATTTGTATTACTATCAAAATCAACATTCAATAAGCCATTACTATAGGGGCTTTGAATGAGTAGGGTATTTTGATATTCGTTTGTACAATTATAAATTGGGGTTCGTGTGAACAAAGAACAACCATTTAACCATGTTAAGTCATTACAAGCATTGTTTTTGTTTACAATGTTGTTGGCATCATATGTATTAACTTGTGGTTGAACTAATGGGTAGATTTGAACATCATTTTTATTGAATATAGGATTGATATCACTTGGGATGCTTGTGAATCCAAAGCCTACAACATTAGTTCCATCTTGTACTACATTGGGGTCTAATATACTACCCTCAGCTATGTGGAAATAGCCAAAGCATTCTTTGATATCAAATCTATGTTGAATGAGTTTGTTTCCCAACAAATCTGAAGGCTTTAATTTGAATGTTTTTGTTTCAAAAATATTTATTTTTCGTGAATCAATCGACCCTATGTATTCTTCTAGGTATTTCAAAAAATCATTTTTTTTTTTTTTTTTTTTTTTTTTTTTTGTATCGATAAAAGCTAAAAAGCCCTTGAAAAAAGCACTATCGATAGATGAGTTTAGCAATTCTTTGATTTCATGAGATAGAACCTTCATTGTCAATTTGTAGGTTCTTTCAATGTTTGCTAAGGGTTTTGCTTTGTTTTCAGGGTTTCTTACAAATTTAATACTATCTATACTCAAAGCCATGCTTTTTCTACAAGAATTGTACAAGGAAGATAATACATCCATTAGCATTTGTTTGCCTATAGCCTTGTTTTCTGTATTAGTGCTTGTAGCTATTGGAATTGTTGTTGGTGGATTTGAAAATTCAAGATTCCACAAAACACTATCCTGTGCTTGTGCATTGTTAGTATTGCCCTCTCGTATTAAAGCATTATTGTTCGTTTTAGACATATCAACACAATATTTCAAATCGCCATACAAAGACCAAGCATATGGTGCATTAGGATTTTGATTCATTGAATTTTTTACTAGATTGATATCCGATTGATAGTCTTGATTCAATTGTAAAATAGGTATAGTAACTCTTGTGTTACCAAAGCCATTTTCTCTATTTGAAAGAAAAAAACCTTTGTGACTTTTTCGAGATAGGATAAGTGCTAAATCATTTGAAGCACAAGCATGATATGTCCAATTACTATTAGGATTTGTCATTTTATAAGAACTCACTAAATAAAAAAATGTTTGTATTGTTATCTTAAATTATACAAAAAAACTTTTCAATAAAAATAGATTCATTTGAAATATCTATTTCAATACTTACTCAATCACTTAGCACAAGATAGCCAGCAAATACCAAACCAATACAAGCTGCAGAAAAATAAATTGTTTTTTTGTCAAATGATTCTACATTGGATGAAATCCTATTCGCATTTGTGGATTTCAAAAGAACAATCTCACCTGTTTTTTTATCTATTGCGATTTCTTTTTTCAAAAAAGAAAGTAGCACAAATTCTCTAATTGTAGCAACTAATACTCTTAAAAGTATTTCTAAATCACTAAAAAGATTTTTGTCTATTTTGACAATATCAATGCTTTGGCTTTTCAAGAAATCTTCGCTTTCTATTGCATAAAACTCAGGTTCTCTAACGATAGATGAACTATCTATGATTTTCTCAAGCATTTGTAGGAATGTTAGATTCTTGTTTTGTTCAAAATAGTATTTCAAAAATGCATCAAAATTGTTTTTCAATGGTTCTAAGCTACAAGCACGACTATCAATTTCACTAGATATAACACTTGTTGTCTTGTTTTTGATAGATGGCTTCATATATCTAATGTTAGCATCCTCTGGGGCAGAACTTAACCCCCATATGCGAAGGTCAAAAAATTTGATATGCTTGTCAATAAAGTCTTTGATTGGCATTTTTTCAAATGCTTGTAGGCTTATTCCATAGCTAGAATAGATTGCTTGAAAAAATGTGTTGATTGATGTTTCATTAAATTTAGAATCTAAAAATGCTTTGTTTTTACAATAATCTTGCACACACAATATTTGAATAGACATGATGTAGGCAACTAATCGCCCCATATCCATTGGGGATAAAGGTATATTTTTACCAACTTTTTTTTGTATGCTTGAAATAAGTTCTAAAATACTAGAGTCTATTGTTATTTGGCTTAATATACCTTGAAATCTTACTTGTATTTGATACATATTAAGATTTGCTAGATATAGTGAAAATATAGATTCAAAGCTTAAAAAGTTTTTTATATATTTACTAGCATCACAATCGAATTTGAATTCACTATTGAAGGCTTTGAATATGTCTTGAAATAGCTTCATCTTCAAGTCTTTGGTTTCAGTTTCAAGGATAGAAACATAAACATCTTTAGTATTTTGTTGTATAATACTTTGGTTTGGATCAACAAATAGCAATTGTTGATCAATCCAATGTCTAATAGATGATATTTTGAAAGAACCAATCCTAGCTAAAAAAAGACTAATGCCACAAACACTTAAAAATATATTGAGTGGCATTTTGTTTCTATCTATGTTTGATGAATAAAAGCTTTGTATTTGCTTGGTTATAGCTTCGTTGTTTCTATTCTTCAAAAATGCTTGCATTTTATCTAGTGCAACAATCCTAATCGCTTGTATGGGAAATGCTTTGAACATTGTTTCAAAATAGTCTAAATTCAATGTGATAGTGTCATTGCTTTCAACATATATATTAGATATTTCAAAATTTCTATCAATGATAGCATATTCTTTGAATATGTTATTACCTATAAAGCTAGATATTGCTTTACTAGGCTTATCAAGACCTAGTGTTTGTATGGTAGAGAAAGAATCTCTATCAAAGCAAGCATTTGTCATTTCAAACAATATTTTGTATAAGGTATTGAAATCGATGCTTTTGTTATTAGTAATAGTAGACAAAAAATCAAAAAAGGATTTGCATTGTCCAATCGCTTGTATTTTTTGATTAGCTTTCATATTCCAATCCTTTCCTAAAAATGTATCTTTATTGCTTTTTCAACAAGAAATAAGCACCTGTCAATAGTCCTAAACCAAGTCCTAATTTGACAAAGGATGATCCATCGAATGTCAATGCAGATGATTCACCTCTACCAAGCCCCCCCCTAAGATCAGTAGAACCTAAATTCTTTTGTCTAATTACCTCAGACTCAACACTTTGACTTACTAAACCATAGTTGTAAACAATCCACTCTATAGCAAACAGTGCAAAGGCTGACATGATTTTAGGTCTTTGTGAGGCAATATTTTTAGCTATATCATCGTCTACCTTTGCTACTTGCATAGTAGCAGCTATTAGCATATCCAAAGCATCGCCTTGTTTAGTGTTTATACCAACTATTGATCCAACAATTGTAGTTCCCCATGCTGCAGCCATTTTTGTGGCTACTTTAGGCTTATATACCTTTTTAATTTCAGCATTATTAAGAGCATCGCTCAATTTGACTGCGAATGCACTAGCCATTACATTTGAAAACAATGCACTAAAATTGTTTGCTTGAGGAACAACAAAATCAATAGCTAGTTTTTGTGCTTTTATCAAATTGTCCTCTGTTATACCAAAACTCAATTGATTACTAGTTAATTGCTTTAAAATGGCTTCATTAGTAAACATATAATCCATTGCAAGCAATACTTTTTGACCATCCAATTGGTATTGAGTGATCATGTTTTTACCTGTTTCATCAAAAAAATCAGGTGTGGTAATCGTTGCATTTGCGAATGCAACAACTGCATCCTTTAATTGTTGGGGAATAAGAGAGTCGCCAAAACTAGCATATTCAGGAACTAAAAATTTTTCAAAAACGAATGCCATGATATAAATCCTTTCAAAATAAAAAAGTTTTTGTTATTTTATAGAATAACAAATCATTTTGATTTATCAAAGACAAAAAAGCAAAAAAGGGTACGATTGATAATGGCACAACAAAATAACAACATATTCAAGGATGAGATGTCAAAGCACATATTGTTTATTACATTGATTTTGACTGTAATCCTACATTTTGTCATTTTTTTGATATACATGAACAATAGGGGTGAACCAAAGAAAATCATATTCGATATTTCGAATGAGAAACAAGCAATCCAATTTATTGAACAAATCAAAAAAGACATACACAATATGCCCAAACCCAAAAAAGATGCTATTCTCGTTCAAATGCGAGAAATACTTATAGAAAACCAAGATTCTGAATCACCATTTATGGATGATGTAAACCCTACAACAACAAAGAATAATCTTAAATGATTTGATGTGTTTGATAAAAAAGGTATATTTTATGAAAAAACTTTTAGCATTATTTGTAATTTTGATTTTATCATTTTTGATTCCAAAGCTACTATTCGCTCAAGGTGTAGATATTCGTTGTTTAGCAAATGAAGGGGTATGGGTAAAATCAGATGGCACAAAGGTTTGTTTTACTTGCCCTAGTGAAAATGTGTTGAGTAATATTAGTCATATAGGTGTGAAAATACCTAGTGGTTGTAAAATGACATTACCAGGTGTTTTTTTGAAGGTTAGTGATTATAATACACTCAAAATCAATGAATCTTACTTAGATTCTCTTGAGGAATACCAAAAAAGCATTGAATCACTACATTTAGCTATTGATGATAGTCTTTCCAATACACAAGGCATTTTGAATAAGCAAATTGAAAAAAATATTCAATATGAATCCATTGTTCAAGAAGAGAAGGAAAAAAGAATACGAGAAGAGGGAAAAAAGAATACATATTTTTGGGTGTCCATAGTTTTAGGTGTGGTGGTAGTTGGTGAAACACTAGCTTTGATTTTTTGAAATTTCAAAAAAATGAATATTTGATTGTGTTTTTTATTTCTTTTTGTCATCCAATCTCTCATCCAAATGATTCATGTAGATATAAACTAAAATAGATGCTACAACAACACCAGCAGATGCTCCTAACAAAGCCTCTGTTGATATTTTTTTTGTAGCCTTGTAGGATTGGTACATTTCTAGGTTTTTGAGTTTAGCTTCCTCTTCATTGCTCAAATCATTTGAATATGTGGTTTGTAATGCAACATTGTTATTAGGTATCACAATCGAAGAATCATGTATAGCATTTCCATAAATACTCAAGGTGGGATCATTTTGCTTTTTAGTCCTCACTTCTTGTTTGAAGCTACAATAATCATGTGTCAATATTTGGATATCTGTGAATATGAGCTGACAAAGTAGTAAAACATTGTTTTTTATGATTTGGATTGTATTTTGATTCATACCTAGTTCTATGAGTAATGATTCTAGTATTGACAAATCACTATCTAAAAAATTAGAAATTACACCAAGTTTACTTGGATCAAACAAGGATAAGGGTCTAGTAAGCTGTGGTTTGTTCTTATCTTTACTTCTAATATTAGTCCAATAGCTTTCTAGTGAACACTCATAAACATCCATACTACAGCTCAAATCAGAGGTTTCTTTTACAAATACATATACCCCCTGCCAAAAGCTAACTTGGAACAGTTCATTTAGCTTGATATACAAATCCTCTAGTAAATCTAAAGGAACATCCTTTGTATTATTGAAGGAATTGATAATCTCTACAACATAATCAAAGGCTTCATTTGGAAAGAATGGGAATGGTGGTGGGTTTCTTTTTATATCTATTAGCATTTGGAAATACTCTTTCTACTATTCTTATGGCTCTTAATCATTATAATAGATAAAATACAAAAAAAGATTAAAATTTAAAAGTTTTTTGAATTAGACATCAAGACTTTATATGTGGCTTTGTAGGTATTGTTTGTGATAATATATCGTAAAAGAAAAAACTTTTTTTGAAATAATTATCATCATGTCTTTTGTAAACATCTACGAGTAAGGATTTAACCAATGAGTTCATCAAATGTTGGTCTATATCTATGTCATTTTCCTTTATTTGGTAATCCACTAATTTGTGCTCTGCCAATAGCTTGATAAATCCTATGTTTGAGTTTTTAAGTATGTATATGTCAATAAAGCCAAAAATAATCAATTTAGTAATATGCTCTCTTTGTGTGTTAGATAACATATATTCAAAATCTTGTTCAACAAGTATTTTAGTGTAGTAGGTGTTTGTTTCTCCCTCTATACCTATGGTATAGCTTTTGGTACATGAATCCTTGTTTGTTGTTATCTCAAGTTTTATATGCTCAAGAATGTGTGAATTTTGAAAGCCACACCAATTGGCTATATACAAGCAACAATCATCTAAAAGTTTTTTCAAATCCATTTCCATATTATCTCTCAAATCTTTGAATACATCTATTTGCATTTCATAGCCCATATCGTTTTTATCAAGCGTTTCATCTTTTTCCATTTGCATTATTATATTTTAGTGTAAACATAGGTAGCTAAACAAAACTTGCCTATTTGTACTAAAAATGATAATCCTATTATAATTTTTTCATTATAGCTATTTGGTCAAAAAAAACAAATCATAGAAAGGCTTTATATACAAATGCAAACACAACACACATTCATAGACTTGTTTTCAGGGATTGGGGGTTTTAGGTTAGGAATGACAAAAAACAATTTCAAATGTGTTTTCAGCTCAGAGATAGACAAAAATGCTTGTGAAAGCTACCTTTTGAATTTTGGTGAAAATCCCTATTGTGATATTACTAAGCAGGATGAAAAAGACATACCTGACTTTGATGTTTTATGTGCAGGGTTTCCATGCCAAAGCTTTTCTAAGGCTGGTAAGGGAAAAGGCTTTGAGGATGAAACAAGGGGAACATTGTTTTTCCATATTTTACGAATACTCAAACACAAAAAACCAAAGGCATTTATCCTTGAAAATGTACCCAATTTGGAAATCCACAATGATGGGCATACCTTTGACATCATCAAAAGTTCATTGGTTGATTTAGGATACCAAGTAAGCCACAAGGTACTAGATGCTAGTGATTTTGGTGTGCCTCAAAGTCGTAAAAGAATCATAATCGTTGGCACAATGAATAGACCCTTCGATTTTAGCAAGCTAAAAAAAACAGAGATATACTCTACCCTACCATTTCTTGATGATTTTCAAATCAAGGTAGATTTTTCAAAAAACAATACTATTCAAAAAAGTTTTTTGGATAAAAGTCTATATACTATCATTGATAATAGTATTAGGCAAAAAAGTAAGCTACATTTCATTGGGTATTTGAATGGTAAAAATATTAGGAAAGACCAAAGTTCTCACAAGCTAGACAAAACAAGCACACATAGACAATACAATAGAATTTATGATGCAAGTGGTGTGATGCCAACAATTCTTTCTAGTGAAAGCAGTGGTAGGTATTTAGTGCATTATCAAGGTAATGTTAGAAAGCTATCTATTGATGAGTGCTATAGATTTATGGGATTCCCCATAACATTCAAAAAGAATGGTAGTGTTGGGGATATGTATAGAAGGGTTGGTAATAGTGTTTGTGTAAATATGGTGGAGGAAATCGCAAAAGAGTTGAAAACCTATTTGAATTGATGTAGATTGACTTACTCATCGTTCCCTAATGCACAAATAAGGAAAAAGTATGCTGCCCAATGAGATATATTCCTTGAAGAAATGCTCGGACTCTTTGTTTTATGGTAAGGTTTCTAATGACTTGATTATCAAGCCTAGATATATTGTTCCAAGAACTAACAAGGATGGTTCTTATCGTTTAATGACTATGGCTGTGTGTAGTAGTGATGGGTGCTTAGGCACAATTCACCTATATGACAAAAACAATGGCTTTGAGAGAGTAGGTATTGCATATATTTATGTTTTGCCCAACAAAAGATTTTTCAAGATGGATTTTTGGGATATTGAAGATAATGATTACTATGTCAATGAGTGTCTTAAAAATGCACTCAAGGAAAAGAGTAGTCTTATAGAAATTGAAAGCACCTATTACAAGCTTTGCAAGCAGTTTGGTGTTGAGTCAAAATTTAATGAAATATACAATGAGCATTTATCTCAAGAGGCATATTTGAATGGCTTGATATCTGGTGCTAAAAACAAGGATCACTATAAGGATTTTATTGCAAATGAAATTTTACCACTTTTGAAAAGAGATTATGATATTCATGCAATCCCTATCAGTAATGTGGTAGATTTCAAGAATGACTTACAATGTGCATTAAACAAAATAGAGCATAGTGTAGATGAGATTTTGTTGATAGACAAAAACAACATGAGTCCATTTCAATATGTGATTTCATCTAATGATTTTACATACAACACAAGAACTATATCGAATCTTATCAAAGACAAAATTGGTATGCTTACAAACAAAATTCCTAGTATGCATATGACAAGATGGGGAACATCCTTCGAATCTGAAAGCGATTGGGAAGATTAATATATATTTAAGATTGATGCTTTGCTCTTGCTTGCTATTTGTTGTTTTATTTGAATAAAATGAAAAAGTTTTTTTGCTTTATAAAATTTACATCACATCGATCATATCAATAATAGACAAAGATTCTCTCACAATGTTAGATAGATTATAGCAATGTCTATCGCTAGAGAACAAGATTAACGATAATTCTTTTAGCTTGATGACGTCTCTCAAAGAATATTTCTCAGATGGGTAGTTTATTGCATGAATCAATGTTGTGCATCCATCATAAATAACTCTTAGAGTTTTCTCATCTTCATAATTGAAATCATCAGCTGCCAGCAAGTTTAATACTTGAGATCTATTGAGTCTACCAGTTTTTGGGTCATAATAATTTAGTTCTAATCCTTGTAATTGTCTAGCTAAATCAATCATAGACAACAAAAACAAACCACAAAAATGTGAAGATTTCACTCTTTGAAAATCAACGATTAAAAGGTTTTCTCTCTTTTTTTGTTCTCTCAAAGATTCTAGCATTTGTGATGACCCATTAAGATATTGAAGTCTTAATATTTGTGTATCTAAATTGGTGATGTTTTCTTTTATAGAAAAAACATTCTTAGTTTGGAATGAACTATCGATGTAATCAAAGAAATTGGTTTTAGGGGCGATAGATATTTTGATATGGATGAAACCAAACTCACCAATCACATCTTCCATTAATCCATAATATTGTGGATTTCCTAATGGGATAATCTCAAAACCATTTTGGTCTTCAAATGGGTAATTGTGAAAGCTAACACTACTTTTGTTTCTTAGTGTAGAACCTTTGAAGCTAGAATCAATTCTATGTAAGCTATTGATTATTTCATAGAAAAAAGCATTGAAAATATGGAACATTTCATTTTCTACCATACTATTAGTTGATGGTACAAAATCATTCAAAAAATATGATTGCCCCCAAATCATGCCATCCCCATCAAATGATGATGGATTTCTTCTTCTATTCCTTAATGCCCCATATTGTTTTTGGTGTAAAGATTTTGTTTGTACAGCTTTGCTGGAATCGCTCGAATGTTTCATACTATTTACCTCTCTTTTATTTTTGTTATTTTTTCCCAAATGGCGAAAAAAGTTTTTGCACAATTATCAATCATAATAATATATAAAGAATGTTATTGCTAGAAAAAAAACAAAGTATGTAAAAAAATGCATTATGTGATTTTATTATAAAAGTTTTTTTGATTTTTTGTAGTTTAATTTGATTGATATGATAATTGAATTAATGATCTTTCTACTTCAATATTAGATGCTTACCTTTTTATCATCAGGTAAATTCACTCTTTGGAATTTGGAGTGGAACTAATTTTCCTCCCCATGGTGGTGATGCCCCCATTAATGTATCCTCAGGTCTTTCCCCTTCACCAGTTGCAAATATCCACAAAACTGGAAATTGTGGTGGGGATGCTTGTTCGGATTTGTCCATACCAAAATCACCATCAGTCAACCAAACACAACAATCATAGGGTGCGAATTCAGAGTCTGTTGCATGTAATTTCTTGATGTATCTAGTTGCTAGTGTGAATTCAGTGCCCCCACCTGATTTAATCCCATATTGATATGGATCAAATTTTGGACTACTAATACTTGAGAACTTATCAACTTGTTGGACTTCAGTATCCGTTTGAACGATTGTGATATGCCATTTTTTGAATGTATCAAGAATGCCTAGTGTTTCTCGCATAAAGGGTCTACCAAAAGAATGACAGCTACCAGAAATATCCATCACAATGAGAAGCTTGAAAAATGGTGGCTCATCCATTTGTGGTAAAGCAGTTCTTCGATTTTCTCTAAATGGGTCTTTGATCACAATAACATTGTTTTTCTTGTTGAACTTAGAAAAGGTTTGTGGTCCACCTTTTCTATGCTTTCTTAGAAACATAGACAATTCACTTCGCCAATCTATTTTGTGTTTTTGTGTAACTTGCAAAACCCTTTTGCCTAATAGACCAGTATCAAGTCCTATACTTCTCATTTGTCTTTCAAGGGTTGGAACATCGATTTCAGGCTCATTTTTATTCGCCTCGATTTCTTTATCTTCATCACGATACCAACCAGGGTCTTCTAATTTAGTGTCATGTG
>Ga0194129_10006136_pt1 | contig 14887 bp, 15 predicted proteins | sample TA2KigCa35mmetaG_FD_150862 | JGI IMG/M metagenome (GOLD analysis project Ga0194129, IMG submission 150862) | Freshwater microbial communities from Lake Tanganyika, Tanzania - TA2015038 Kigoma Deep Cast 35m | ecosystem: Environmental > Aquatic > Freshwater > Lake | place: Tanzania: Lake... | reverse complement strand
ACTGGCGGATGAACGCGGCGTTCCGCGCCCGGCACGGCGAAAGCCTCGGGTGGCTGACCCCGTGGGTGTTCCTCGCCTACCTGATCGTAGAAACCTCGCTCGAGTACCACTACCAGCTCCATCTCGCGGCCACGCAGGGCTACGAGCGGCTGCCGACCCGCACGCGCAGCGACCGCGTCACCGTGCTCGCCATGCGTCACCGCGCAGCCGGCCGCCGCGGGCGCGGCGCCCTGCTCTACGCCTGGGCCGTGATCCTCGACTTCGCCACGCCGTCGCGCCGCTGACGCGCCCGCCCGCACGCACACCGCCCGCCCGAACACCTGCCTGCCTGCACGCCGTGAAGATCCTCTTTATCCACCAGAACCTCCCCGGCCAGTTCGCCCACCTCGCGCCCGCGGTCGCGGCGGACCCGCGCCACGACGTCGTCGCCCTGCGCGTGCAACGCGGCCCCTGCGCCCCGTGGAAGGGCGTGCGGGTGGTCACCTACCACCCCGCGCGCGGATCCACCCCGCAGATCCACCCGTGGGTGGTCGCCCTCGAGACCCAGACCATCCGCGGCGAGGCCGTCTTCCGCGCCTGCCGGCTTCGTGCCCGACGCCATCGTCGCCCACCCGGGCTGGGGCGAGAGCATGTTCGTCAAGAACGTCTGGCCCGGCGCGCCCCTCGGCATCTACGCTGAGGTCTTCTATCGTAGTACGAATTCGGATACGCATTTCGACCCGGAATTCCCCGGCCTCGGCGAGGCCGGGGCGCCGTACGTGCGCCTGAAGAACCTCAACACCCTGCTCCACTTCGGCATCGCCGACGCCGCGATCTCGCCGACGCAGTGGCAGGCGTCGACGTTCCCGGAGGACTTCCGGCGGCGCATCTCCGTCATTCACGACGGGATCGACACCGCGCGGGTCGCGCCGAACCCGGAGGCGGTCTTCGAGGTCGCCGCACTCGGCGGCGCGGGAGCCGGCGCGATGGCCGGCCCGGGGGCGCGGCGGCGCCGCTCCGGCTCACCCGCGGTGATAAGGTGGTGACGTTCGTCAACCGCAACCTCGAGCCGTACCGCGGCTACCACCAGTTCATGCGCGCGCTGCCGGAAATCCTCGCCCGCCGGCCGCGGGCGCAGGTCGTCATCGTGGGGGGCGACGACGTGAGCTACGGGCCGCGGCTGGCCGGGAGGCGGACGTGGAAGGAGATCTTCCTTGGCAAGGTCCGGGACCGGATCGACCTCCGCCGGGTCCACTTTGTCGGCAAGATCCCGCACCCGCAGTTCGTCGCGCTCCTGCAGGTCTCGACGGTCCACGTCTACCTGACGTACCCGTTCGTGCTGTCGTGGAGTCTGCTGGAGGCGATGAGGGCGGGAGCGGCGATCGTGGCGAGAGAAACGGCGCCGCTGCGCGGAGGCGATCACGCACGGGGAGACGGGTCGGCTCGTCGGATTCTTCGACCCGGCCAGGCTGGCGGGGGAGGCGGTGGACCTGCTGGGGGACGCGGCGGAGCGGGCGCGGCTGGGTGCCAACGCCCGGCGAATTGCGCGGGAAAGGTACGACCTGCGCGCGGTGTGCCTGCCGCGCCAGCTGGCATGATTCGCGGCCCTGGTCGGCCGGTCGGCGGCGCGGAACGGCGGAGCGGGCTCCGGCGGCGGCGGTCCCGGCTGAGGTTCTCCGGAAGCACCTCGCATCCTCGCCGCTCGTCCGCCGCCGACTCGCCGCTGCAGGAATGTCGGCTAAGGCTTTACTTTGCGGGTTGGCGGGCATGAGGTAGCGTCCTCGTTCTTCCCTATGTCAAACACCGCGCCAGCCGCCACTTCGGGCCAGGAAGGTCAGGAGTCTCCGGCCGTTCCCACGATCCCCCTTTCCAAGGCCCACCCCAATCATCTGGCGGCGATGGCCCGCCTGTTCGGCGTGCCGGCGGCGGACCCCTCGACCGCGCGCGTGCTGGAGCTGGGCTGCGGCACCGGCGCGAACCTGCTGCCAATGGCGGATGCGTTTCCGCTCGCGACGTTCGTGGGGGTGGATCCCCTGGCGGCTTCGATCGCGCTGGGCCGGCGCTTCGCGGAGGCGGCCAAGCTGACGAACGTGGAGCTTCGCCAGGAGGCGTTGGGCACGTTCTCAGCGCCCGGTCAGACGTTCGACTACATCATCGTCCACGGCGTCTTCTCCCGCGTCCCCGCAGCGACGCAGCGCCACCTCTGGGAAATCTGCCGCGCGCACCTCGCGCCAAACGGCATCGCCTACTTCAGCTACGACGTCCTGCCCGGCGCCAACATGCGCCGCTCGGTGTGCGAGATCGCCCAGTTCCACACCAGCCGCCTGCCGGAACCGGCGGCGAAGGTGAAGCAGACCCGCGCCGTCCTGAAGTTCCTCGCCGAAGCCGTCCCCGCCGAGGATCACGCCTACGGCGTCATGCTCCGCGACGAGCTCCGCTTCGCCTCGAAGCTCAGCGAACCGGTGGTCTTCAACGACTACCTCGCCCCGGACCGCTCGGCCGTGTACTTCCACGAATTCATCGCGCAGGCCGGCGCCCACGGGCTGCAGTACCTCTGCGAGTCGACCTTGTCCGACATGCTCAGCAGCAACTTCCCGGAGGCGGTGACGGGAACGCTGGCGCGCGTGGGCAACATCGTCGCCCAGGAGCAGTACATGGATTTCCTGCGCAACCGGATGATGCGGCAGACGCTGCTCTGCCCGGCCGCCCAGCGCATCCAGCGCGCCCTCAATCCGGATGTGCTCCGGTCGCTCGCGTTCCAAGGCACGTTCACCTCCGAGCCCAAGGTGATTGAGCTGCGCCCCGGCGTGCCCGTCGTGCTCACCAGCGCCTCCGGCCAGCAGGTGTCGACCGACAACACCTTCACCAAGGCCGTCCTCGGCGTGCTCGCCGGGCACGCGCTGCGGGCCGTGGGCTTCCGGGAATTGCTCGCGGCCGTCCGCTCCCGCGCGCAGCTGTTCGCGGATTTGGCCGTCGCCGATCCGGCCTTGGTCGACGAGGAAGGCGCCCTCGCCGCCACCCTGCTCAACCTGCTGACCAAGGGCTTCATCGACCTCCACGTCGAAGCCGGCGCATCGGGCAGCACGGTGCCCGAGAAACCCGAGGTGAGCACCTTCCACCGGCTGCAGGCCCGCGCCGACATCCAGCTCACCAGCCGCCTGAACGGCGGCATCCCGATCGACGCCCTCGGTCGGTCGATCGTGGGTCTCTGCGACGGCACCCGCACCGTCGAGCAACTGATCAACGTGCTCGTGCGCGAAGCCCAGCAGGGGCGTCTCAATGTCCAAGTCGGCAAGAAGCCGCTCCGCGACGAAGCGAAGCTCCGCAGCATCCTCGCCCCGCAGGCGCGCGCGATCCTCGGCAAGCTCGCCCGCGCGGGCCTGCTCCTCGCCCCCGCCCCGGCCGCCTAGGCCTTTCGTCCGGCTCACCTCTCGACCCAGCCTCTTCCCTCACCCCGTCTCTTGCGGCGTCCCACGCTGCGCCGCGTTTCCCGCCCGCCCCGTTCGTCGTCGTTCCCGCACCCTTCGGCTCCTTCCGCCATGAGTTCCTCCCCCACCCCGGCCACGTCCCAGCCCACCGGCGCCGCCACCTACGATCTGATTCCCTACCCGGCCGCGTCGTTCCCGCAGACGCATCCCAACCGCCTTGCCGGCATGGCCAAGCTGTTCGGTGTCGACTCCCCGCTGCCGTCCGCAGCCCGGGTCCTCGAACTCGGCTGCGCCGATGGCTCGAACCTCCTGCCCATGGCCGAGGCGCTGCCCGGGGCCACGTTCCTCGGGATCGATTACTCCGGGAAGCAGATCGAGACCGGCAACCAGATGCTCGGGGCCGCCGGGCTCACGAACGTCGAGCTCCGCCTCCAGAACATCCTCGATTTCCCGCTCACCGAGGGGAAGTTCGACTACATCATCGTCCACGGCATCTTCTCCTGGGTGCCCGAGCCGGTGCGCGAGAAGATCCTCGCCATCTGCTCGTCGTGCCTCACCGACCACGGCGTCGCCTACATCAGCTACAACGCGCTGCCGGGTTGGAACATGCGGAAGTCGATCCGCGACATGATGCTCTTCCACACGGCGGGCCTGACTGATCCGGTCGCGCGCGTGCAGCAGGCCCGGGCGCTGCTGAAATTCCTTTCCGACTCGGTGCCGACGGAGCGCAATGCCTACGGGCTGCTGCTCAAGAGCGAGCTCGAGCTCGTAAGCAAGTCCGCCGACAACTACCTGCTCCACGACTACATGGAGGAGGACAACACGGCGTTCTACTTCCACCAGTTCGTGTCGCACGCGGCGCGGCATGGCCTGCAGTACCTGGCGGAGTCGAGCCTCTCGCCGATGATCGCGTCGAACTTCCCGGAGAGTGTGGCGAAGACCCTCGGCCAGCTGGGCCAGATCATCGCGCAGGAGCAGTACATGGATTTCCTGCGCAACCGGATGTTCCGGGCCACGCTCCTCTGCAAGACCGCTCGCACCATCCACCGCAACATCGGCCCAGAACGCCTCCGGGAATGTGCGTTCCAGTCGCTGTTTGCCCCGCTGAGCGGGCCGGTGGATTTGACCGCGGGCGTGCCCATGGACTGCAAGACCCCGGCCGGCCAGCAAGTGTCGGCCACGGACCCCTTCCTGAAGGCGGCGTTCTCGATCCTGCTGGAGACGAATAATGCGGCGGTGGGCTTCAAGGACCTGCTTGCGGCGGCGAGCGCGAAGGCGGCCCCCTTCGTCAGGATCCCGGCCTCGCAGCGGGCGCAGATCGAGGAGGCGACCCTAGCGAAGAACCTGTTTAACCTCTGCTCGCGCGGCCTGCTCGAAGTGCACCGGGAGCCGGTGCGCTGCTCGCCGGCGATCCCGGCGCAGCCGAAGATCACGGCGATTGCGCGCCTGCAAGCCCGGACCGGACGTTCGCTGACCAACCGCCTCCACCAGCAGGGCGCGGCCGACGGCGTCGGGCGGGCGGTGGCGGTGGCGTGCGACGGCACGCGGACGGTAGAGCAGATCATCGATCACATGCTGGCCGAGACGAAGTCGGGCCAGATCACGGTGCAAGTCGACGGCCGCCCGGTCACGGACGACCAACAGATTCAGAGCATCCTGGCCGCCCAAGTCCGCTCCGCCCTGACCGCAATCGCCCGCGGCGGTTTCTTCGCCGCGTAGCCCTAGAGGGTCAGGCGGCCCCTCTAGGGAGGGGATTCACATCGGTAAGCCCTCGCGGGCTGTCCCTGTGACACCACCGGACGTGCGGGTCCGCATCCGGCGGTTCGGTGCATCACTAGCCGAGGCGGGTGAGAACTATTATAAGGCGCGCGTTCGCGATCCGGCGCGTTGAACGCGGGTTATTTGCGGCGGAGAAATCCCTCCGGAGCCACGGTAACCTGCAGTTTACTCTCCATACTGCGGTCGATCTCGAACTCGGGATGGCCTTTCAGCCACTGGCGTACCGCCGTCTTGGGATTGTCGCCGACATTCCAGGGGCGATCTGAGAAGAAGTTCTTGGGCATGTCTTCGACGAAGGTGTCGAAGACGACGCAATAACTGCCGGAACTGACCAGACCGGCATAGGCATCCAACTCTCCCATCACGTGAGCGTGCGTATGCATCGAGTCGAGGCACACCAGAACACGCTTAAACCCAGCCGCGGCTTCCCGAACCCGCTGCACGGTGCCAGACGCGATCGAGGATCCTTGGATCATTTGGATCCGACTGGCTAAGGGGTGGGATTCAATCCCGGTTCGGTTATGAGCCCGAATATCGATGTCGATTCCGATAACCTTGCGCGACGAGCGCGCGGGATCGATCGTCTTTCCTTCCTCAATCGCTTCACACAGATCCAAGAGCGCGAGGAGGGATGCGCTTAAAATCAGGGATCCCCCGTGCGCAATTCCAGTCTCAATGATGAGGTCCGGCTTAACCGTCCACACCAGCTCCTGCATCGCCACCATGTCCTGTGGGTACTGAATGATCGGGCGCCCCAACCAATCGAAGTTGTAGACGTACTTCTTGTGCATCGATTCCTGCAACCACTGACGCGACAGGTCGATCAGTCGGGCGTCCTGGCCATAAGAAGCGATGCGTTCACGTCGCTCCGCAGCGAAGTCAGCGATGGGATGGGTAGTGCTCATGATGAAGAGGCAAAGGGAACGTTGGGGCAGTGCTTGATGACGAGGCCCTAGCCGGTCGGGAGTTCGAGTACGCGGTGGCCACGACGCTCTAGCCACGGGTCCTCGGCGAGCTTTTGGGCCCGGTAATCCAGCCAGCCATAGTCGTCCAAAATGAGCGCGGCGCCGGGCACGAGTCGGTCGAAAAGCACTTCGCGCGCGCCAATCTCCGCCGCAGCGTGATTGAGGTCCAGATGGAGAAAAGCAAATTTTTGCGGCGCAACGCTCGCAAGGACTTCCGGGACCTTGCCCTGCGTCCCGGTGACATTGGGCAGGTGCGCGAAACGCTGACAGACTTCGCCGTAAAGTTTACGGCTGTGCTCCGGCATGGAGTAATGGGGCAGCGAAGGGTCGTGATCGAACAAATCGTAGAGGCAATAGTGGCGCGGGGCGTATGCTCCGAAGTTCACGGCATCGCACACGATGCGCGCGGTGGTGCCCTTGTAGCAGGCGCACTCCACGAAGTCTCCCTCCAGCTTCAAGCCGTTGCGCGCACCCCACAACACAGTCGACATCCGCCACGCGACCGCCCGCTCGACCGGCGTCTTTGCATGTTCGTCGAAGGCCTTCATGAAGGCCTAATCCTCAAGGAAACCGAGGTTACGACCGGACGTGAACAGGTTGTCGCCGCAGTAGATTCCGTCCTGCGGACGGATCATGTCGACTGCCTGCTGCAGGCCCGCGATGAACGCCGGCCCGTTGGCGACGCCGAAGAAGGCGGGATGGATGTGATTCATGTGAAGTCGTCGAGTGCGCGAAGGGCCGAGCCGGGGCGAAAGGGGAACTCCTCTTGAAAGCGCCGAACGGCGATGGGCGGAAACTGCAGCACCGGGGCATCCGCCTCGACTGCGACGGCGCAGCCAAAGCGTTGCTGTAGCGCCGAAATCCAAACTCCATGGGAGAGCGTGGTGCCGCTAGCGATGTTGTAGAGCGACTTCCGGCCGTGGAGAGCGACCGCGGCGAGCATCGCGACCGCGTCGCCCACGTGGAGATAGTCTTTGCTGCTGGCCAGTGCGCTTCGCAGCATGACTTTGCCCGACTTTGCCTCCGCCACGAGGCTGGTGAGGAAGCTCTCGGACGGTCGATGACCGCCGACAATATTGGAAAGACGAACGACGCGGGTGTTGGGTCGGCCCGACTGCAGAGTGATGGATTCACCCATGAGCTTGGAGAGATTGTAGAGATCCGAGGGATCGACCGGATCGACCACCAGAGGCGCGCTCTCGTCTCCACGTGCGGCGTGACCGTACACCCGAGTCGACGACAGATATAGGAACGAGTCAAAAATGCCCTCTCGGAGAATCCGGGACGCAAGACTGACGTGGGCCTCGACTGTTTCGAAGGGCTTGCGCCGAAAATCAGCCGTTAGGCCGACCGCGTAGACGACGTGACCGAGTGGCTGGCCGAGCACCGACACCATATCGCGAGCGGGTACGGCCACGCGGTGGCCCGAGGCCTCGAGGTGACGTACCAAGTGGCGCCCGACATATCCCTGTCCGCCCACGACCGTGAAGTCAGCCATGCGCGCTTCCCTCCGAAGGGAACGTGCGTTCCCCCCGCTTAGTGAGCGGATTACCCGCGTAAATGCCGTAGGCCTCGAGCTTGCCTCGTACGAGCGACCCAGCGCCGATGACGCAGCCGTCGGGAACCTCGGCGCCATCGAGCAGGACACAATTGGCGCCAATCCAGACATCGTCACCGACGAAAATGCCGCCCTTGGACGGACCGAAACGTTGTTCCCGGATCGTTAGGTCTCGCCGCTGATAGGCATGATTGACCGGCGCGAAGGTGCAGTTGGCTGCAATGGCGCATCCGCGCCCGATTCGAATGCCATTACCCGTGTAGAAGACGCAGCCCGAGTTGATGGTGGTTTCGGGGCCAATGATCAGGTCGCCGGTGCCCCCGGCGGGCTTGATTTTGACGAACGCATCGACGACGGCCCGTGAGCCGATCTCGATACGGGTGCCCCGTGTGCTATCCTCGATATCGGCGAGTGGAGAGATCCGGGCGTCTGGGGCGATGACGATCATGAGGAGGCGCCTTCGGATGTAAGTGGGAGCGAAGCATCGCGCTCCGAGAGAATGGCCTCAGCCGGGTTTGGCCAGGTGATCCCGAGCGCGGGATCATTCCAGCGCAGGCCCCGTGCCGATTCCGGGTGGTGCGGCACGGTCATTTGGTAGAGGATCTCCGTATCGTCCTCGAGCGTCTGAAACCCATGCGCGAACCCCTTCGGTATGTAGAGGGCACGATGGTCCTGAGCGGACAGCTCCACGCCAAACCAGCGATTTTGGGTGGCGGAATCGGGCCGCAGATCGACGATCACATCGAAGAGTCTTCCTCGCGTGACTCGCACGAGCTTCTCCTCGGCATGGGGAGCAGCTTGGAAGTGCAGCCCGCGCAGGACTCCCCGTTGACGGTTCCAGGACACACTCTGCTGAACGAACGTGCCGTTCAGGCCGTGACGGCGGAAGGAGTCGGTGCAGACGGTGCGGGCGAAAAACCCACGGGCATCCTCGAGCCGCTCAATGTCGACGAGCCAAGCGCCGGTCAGCGAAGTGGCGATCAGTTTCACAGAATACGGACGCTCGGGATTGGGACGATAAACCGACCTCCCCATTCACGGACGGCCGCCATCTGTTCGACGACTTCCTCGGCTAGATTCCACGGCAGAATCAGAATCTCGTCGGGCTTGGTCTCGAAGATGCGCTCGGGAGCCGCAACGGGGATCCGCGTGCCCGGGAGAAGTCGGTTCTGCTTAGTCGGGTTCCGATCGACGACGTAATCCAGGAAATCTGTCCCGATGCCGCAGTAGTTGAGCAGCGTATTCCCCTTGGCCGCGGCGCCGTAACCGACGATCCGTTTACCAGAGTTCTTGGCCTCGATGAGGTAAGCAAGCAGCGCCCGCTTGGTGGCACGAACCCGCTCGGAGAAGGAGCGGTAGACGGCAGCGTCGGCCAAACCGGCCTTACGTTCGAGTGCGAGGCATTGCCCGACTGCGGGCGCTTCCGGACGGGATGCCCCGCCATGACACACATGCAAACGCAGGCTCCCTCCGTGGGTAGGGAGCTCTTCGACATCAAAGACCCGGAGACCGGCGCGCTGGAAGACCGGCTGCAACGCCAGAAGCGAGAGGTACGCGTAATGCTCATGGTAGATGGTATCGAACTGATTGCGTTCGATCAGCCGGAGCAGGTGTGGAAATTCGAGGGTGACGACGCCCTCGGGCGTGAGCACGAGCGGCATACCGCCGACGAAGTCGTTGATGTCGGGGACGTGGGCGAGCACGTTGTTTCCGAGCAGCAAGTCGACCTTCCAGCCCTCCGAAGCGAGAGCGACCGCAGTGGAGCGACCGAAGAACATCTCGCGGGTCTCTACGCCCCGCTGGCGGGCCGCCGCGGCGGTGTTCGCCGTCGGCTCGATTCCGAGGCAAGGAACGCCGGCTTCGACGAAGTATTGCAGCAAGTAGCCATCATTGCTGGCGACTTCCATCACGCGGCTTGACGCCCCCAGCTGATAGCGTGACCGCATCTGCTCGACATAGCGCCGCGCGTGAGCGAGCCAGGACGTGGAGAAGGAGGAAAAGTAGACGTAGTCGGAGTGAAAGTGCAGCCCGCTATCCGTGACCTCTGCTAGCTGAACGAGCCAACATGCAGTGCAAACTCGAGTGCGGAGCGGCAAAAAGACCTCACCCTCGGAAGCCGTCTCCGGCTTCACAAAAGCGTTGGAGACCGGGGAGAGACCCAGATCGACGAAATCGAGCGTCAGGGCCGCTCCGCAGGAGCGGCAGGAACAGAGCGATTTCATCGAGCCTCCTCGAATTCACGGATTTGTTGCCGGCACAGTGCGGCCGCCTGAGTCGGATCGCCCAATACCGTGCGATACCAAAGGGCGGTCTCAGCCAAGGCACGCGGCAGGGACCAGCGTGGCTGCCAGCCGAGCAGATGCCGGGCTTTGCTCGAGTCGAGGTACAGAAAACCTGCCTCGTGGGGAGCACTCGGATCGGGCGTGGCTTCCCAATGCAGTTCCGGCCAAGAACGCTGCAGGCCCGACATCACCTCCGCCACCGAGCGGTTATCGTTGGCCTCTGGGCCAAAGTTGAACGCGGTGGCAAACTCGCGGCGGCCACGGAGCAATCCGGCTCCGAGCAGAAGGTAGCCGTGCAATGATTCCAGCACATGCTGCCAAGGCCGGGTCGCATGGGGTGAGCGGATGGCGAGGAGTTGGCCCTGCGTGACGGCACGAACAGCGTCGGGGATCAAACGATTCACGCTCCAGTCGCCACCGCCGATGACATTACCGGCACGCGCAGAAGCCACGCCCGGCCCCTGCTCACCAAAGAAACTGCGGCGATAGCTCTGGACGACGAGCTCAGCGCCCGCCTTGGACGCGGAGTACGGATCGTGGCCGCCCAACGGGTCAACTTCCCGGTAGCCCCAAGTCCACTCCTGGTTCTCGTAGCACTTGTCCGTCGTCACGACCACGACAGCCCGCACGCTGGGGCAATCTCGGACGGCCTCGAGCACATGGGCGGTGCCCATGACATTTGTACCCCAAGTTCCGAGAGGATCGCCGTAGGAAGGACGGACGAGGGCTTGGGCGGCGAGGTGGAAGACAACTGCCGGCTTGGCTGCGAGCAAAGCCTGCCGAAGGGTCGTGGCGTCGCGGACGTCTCCCAATGTCTCGCTGGCCAGCGCTGCGCGAATGTCTGCGAGGGTGTAGAGACTCGGTGATGTCGCGGGGGGAAGCGCGAACCCGTGCACCTCCGCTCCCAGCCAGGAAAGCCACAGTGCGAGCCACCCGCCCTTAAAACCGGTGTGACCGGTCAGAAACACTGACTGGCCTGAGTAGGCTCCCGACAGCGAAATGACGTCGGGCCTTGTGAGGTTTACCACCGTTTCCATGGGGCCTTGCCGGATTGCCAGAGGTCCTCGAGCAGATTCTTCTCCCGCAGCGTATCCATCGGCTGCCAGAAACCGGTGTGCTCGTAGCCCATGAGCTCACCTCGCTTGGCAAGCGTGCGCATCGGAGACTCTTCCCAACTAGTGCGATCTCCTTCGATGGTTTCGATCACGCCCTTTTGAAGGACGAAGAAGCCTCCGTTGATCCAGCCCCCATCACCGCGCGGCTTTTCCACGAAACCGCGCACGGCATCGCCCTCACGCTCGAGGCTGCCGTAGCGTCCAGGAGGCTGGACAGCGGTGACGGTCGCCAGCTTCCCATGTCGACGATGAAATGCGATGGATGCGGTGACATCGACGTCGGCGACACCGTCACCGTAGGTGAAGCAGAAAGGCTCGTCGTCGAGGTAGTTCGCGACACGGCGAAGACGCCCACCGGTCATGGTGCTTTCTCCGGTGTCGACCAGCGTGACGCGCCAAGGCTCGGCAAACCGCTGGTGCACTTCCATGCGATTATTCGCCATGTCGAACGTGACGTCCGACGTATGGAGGAAGTAATTCGCAAAGTACTCCTTGATCAGGTATCCCTTGTAGCCGAGGCAGATGATGAAGTCGTTCACTCCGTGGGCGGAGTAGATCTTCATGATGTGCCAAAGGATGGGCTTCCCCCCGATCTCGATCATCGGCTTGGGCTTGAGGTGTGATTCCTCGGAGATGCGCGTCCCGAGGCCGCCGGCGAGAAGGACTGCCTTCATGAGGCTTTGACGTGAAAATTGATGGAGCCGGCCGGAAGGGCGTCAAAGGCTTTTCCCAGAGCGCCGAAGAAGGCGTTGGCGAAGGAGGATTCCTGCATGGCGGGGGAGCGTTCGAACTGGGAGCGGAGATGTTGGCGGATGTGGTTAAGCGCAGGGATGTCGGTGGCAAGGGAGCAGGCGATGGAGACATAGGCGTCATCAGAGGAGGCGATCCACTCCGGGTGGCCACAGCCGAGCAGAAAGGTGCTGCCCATGCGGCCGACGAACGCATCGGTTTGCCGGGTGACCAAGGGTACACCCATCCACAACAAGTCACAGGTCGTTGTTCCCCCATTGGCTGGGAACGGATCCAAGGCGATGTCGATCTCGTTGTAGACGAGATATTGCTGGGATGCGTCGCGGTTAAGCAAGCGCAGCCGATCCCGCCCGATGCCTTGGGCAGTAAAGCGCGAGAACAACTGGGCCTGCAGCTCGGGCTGCTGTAGCCCCGGGGCTTCGATCAGCAGCTTAGAGGTTGGCATCTCCTTCAGCACCCGGCTCCAGACCCGCACCACCTGATCGGTCAACTTGGCAAGGTTGTTGCAGGTTCCGAACGTAATGTAGCCATTGCGCAACGCTGGGGCTGGCTTTACAGCGTACTCAGCGCTCTCGCGCGCCTCGGGCCGGCGGATCATCGGCCGGTAGCAGCAAAACACCTCCGGCAGCCGCAGTAGCTTCTCGGAGTACCGGTAATCCACGCCTTGGGGATCACAGACGGCATCGGTCATCCGGTAGTCGATCGCCCTTAGCCCCGTGGTATTAGGATGCCCCAGCCACGTCACCTGCATCGGAGCGGGCTTGTAGGCAAATGCCACCAGTCGGTTCTTTCCCGTGTGACCGGAAAGGTCGATCAGGATGTCCACCTGATCCCCATAGACCCGCTGGGCAAACTTCAGTTCATCCAACGAGGCAACATTCACCCATCGGTCCGCCTGCTTGGCGAGCCGCCGGGAGATCATGTCCTCTTGCACCGCGCTGTAGTATAGCGTGACCTCAAACTTACTCCGATCGTAGTTGGCTAACAGCGGCTCGATAAAGTACGCCACCGAGTGGTTCCGAAAATCTCCCGAGACAAATCCCACCCGCAGCTTCGCTGGCCTTCCCCGCTCGTGCCGGAACGGCTCTTGCCCCCGTAGCAACTCTCCTTCCACGAAGTCTCCGAACACTCGATGCTCCCGTGCAACCTCGTCTGTATCCACACCCTCTGCATATTGCAACGCAAGAAGGTAGTTGGTGATGTAAGTGGCCGCGGGCCGCAGCTCCTTGGCCTTTCGATACCAAGGTAGACTATCGGTGATCCGACCTTGGAGCTTCAACGCATTAGCCAGATTGGTGGCATACACCGGGTCGTCGCGCCCCAGCAGTCTGATAGCCACCTTGGCGTGGCGTTCGGCCTCCCACGGAAGGTGGCATTTAAGATCCAGGCCGCTGAGATTGATCCAAGCTTGGGGCAACGAAGACTCTAAGATCGTCGCCATGTGTCCTATGCTGTGTGTCTCGGCTGTAACGCGGTCGAGTTGAATCTGGCCGTTCATCAGATCGATGATCAGAGGAATCGAGCAGGGGAAGGCAAAAAAGGCCTCGTCGGCCGAACGCTCAAATTGGTCAAGTTGCCCCGTTAGCGCGTGAAGGTACAACAGCCGCCCGAACGCGATATCCCCAGAGTCGGGATCGCCAATCCGCTGCCTCATCAGCGCAATACCCTCGTGGTAGAGCCTCTTCTCTAGGAGGCCGCGGAACGTTAGGTCGTCCACCTTGGCAAAATCTGCCTTGCGCTCGCTGGGCCGCCGTAACGTGCCCCCCGAAGGCACATCTACGGCAGGATCGGTATTCCTTTCCTTCGAAAGTTCGTTTGCGGAACCTCCGCGAAGCCGCTCGGCGAGCTCCAATGTTAGGTTTTGAAAAACGATCTTGGCGACCATGTCGCCCGAGGTTCGGACCGCGATCGAGGCCGCGAGACGCCCGGCGCGAAGCATTTTACGGTGGGAAAAGATGAGCGCCAGCTTTGCCCAAACCCCAGATCGATTCTCCACACGGAGCGACTTGATGTACGAACCAACGGCGTTGGCGGTGCGACCCCTGAGGAAGAGGGCATCACCGTCTTGCTCAAACGACTGCGCGGACTTCTCCAAGGTAAAAAAAAGCAATGCCCCCTAACGAGGGCATTGCTTGATTGTTTGCTCGGCACTTTAGGGGCAACCGCGATCGGTTGCCCCTCACCGAGAGCGATACGATTAGGGACGCGTAAGGGTGTTCGCGCCCGCGTCGAGGGAAGACGTCGATAGATCGACGAGCCCAGTAATCTCAACCACAACGTCAGTTCCGTCCACAAACGTAGTAGCGGCAGACACATCGATAACTAGGTACGTGTTTCCGTTGAACTGGAACCAACGGATAACTCCATTGGTGCTGCCGTCGCCCGCCGCTGCCGCGTTCAAGTAGTCATTGAACGAGGCAAGAGACGATAGGGTGATGCCCGTCGTGTTGAACGTTTCAGTGCCTTGGTTGGTGAACGCTAGCACGTCCGTGGCGGAAAGATCGGTGATGCGATCCGGTGTGAATTTTGAAGCCGGGGCGGCACCTATGACAAATCGATCAGCGCCCGCGCCACCCGTCAGCGTATCAACGCCACCATCACCAGCGAGCGTGTCATTGCCAGCACCGCCAGAGAGCGAGTCATTGCCTGTGCCACCAAAGAGCGAGTCAGCGCCTGCACCGCCACTGAGCGTGTCGGTACCGTTGCTGCCATTCAGAGTATCAGCACCCGCACCACCTATGATGTTGAAGATGGTGGTCGCCGAGGCCGCGTTGTTAGTAACGGTGACCGTATCGGTGGTGTCCGTAATGACCGAGGCGTCAATGGTGATCGTCTGGGCGGTGGTAGCAGTAATTGCCGCGAGGGTGATGACGTGCGCATCGGCGGTGGACGTGTCCGTGCCCGTGCCGTCAACATCCGTCAGTACGATGGACTCAACGCCGGTCGCGCTGTCGAAGTCGATCGTTGCCGCGACGGCGCCATTATTTGTGATGCGGATCGTATCGGTTCCCGCGCCGAGGGCGAGGGTGTC
>Ga0194129_10006135_pt1 | contig 14887 bp, 13 predicted proteins | sample TA2KigCa35mmetaG_FD_150862 | JGI IMG/M metagenome (GOLD analysis project Ga0194129, IMG submission 150862) | Freshwater microbial communities from Lake Tanganyika, Tanzania - TA2015038 Kigoma Deep Cast 35m | ecosystem: Environmental > Aquatic > Freshwater > Lake | place: Tanzania: Lake... | reverse complement strand
GTCGATTGTGCGCATGATTTGTCCTTGGTAAGGTGCGGTCGTCGTGGCGGTCTCGGTGGCGGCTCCGTCAGTTTCAGGTTCCGACCCCACAGCAGCACCTCCAGAAGACTTTTCGATAAACGTAATCACGTCTTGTAATGAGAGGTCAAATTCGGATTTGCCGCTTCCGCCTCCGCGCCCACGACCACCGCCACCGCCCAATAACGGTTTCAAAGAGATATTCATACTTCCCCAAACAATATACGCTCCATACTTTCCGCTCTTGATGATGATATTTTGTCCTTGATATTCTCCCATCAGGCGTCCGCCTCCAGCGATCGAGACAGGGGTAGGCGCAGCTGCGGCTGCGGTGATTGCTCCGGTTTTGGTTCCGGCTCCGCCGTCGTTCAGCTCAGCTTCGCCAAGCATATATGCGAGAGAATATTCGCCACGCTGTATTTTGGAGTATTCTAGGTCTGGTCTCACACTTTTAAATATGAATTTCGGTTTATTTTCAGCAGATTTAGGGTCCTCCGCGTCGGTTTCTGCGTCGCTGTCGTGGTCATCGTCATCATCGCTTTCTGCATCTGAGACATCATCCGTCATGCGACACCTGATAACCGGCCCGTTTTTCCCTATGATATACGAATGCCGGTCGTCGATTTGAATCTCTTCTTTGATGACTCCGCGCTCTTTCAATTCTTGTAATTGCGTCGTTACATCAAACCAGCATTTATAACATAGCTCATGCCATACCATTCCGCCTGTTGCGATTTCATCAAGCTGATTCTCCATATTCTTTGTGAATTCGTATTCAAAGAGGGGCGCAAAATGTGCGAGGAGGAATTCAATCACGATGATTCCGAGAGGTTGAATGACGAGCTTCCTTGTCTCGCCGCCAATCTCTCGAACTTCCGTTTTTGAATCGATGGATTTGTTGTCTGAAATCACAAACTCACGACATTCGAGAGATTTACCACGAACATCCTGGAGTTTCACATATCCGCGTTCTTGGATTTTATCCACTAGACTTGAGAATGTTGAAGGGCGACCGATTCCCATTCTCTCGAGCAGTTGGACGAGACCTGACTCTGTATAATGTGATTTTGAATTTCGGAGAGAACATTTGGTCATGATACGCTTGAATGGCATCGTGTGTGCGGTGGATGCGGCGGTGGTCGCAAATGACGCAAAATATGAGTATTCTTTCGCCTCTTTATCATACCCACCAGCTACGAGTTTCCAACCTGGTTTAATCACTTGTTCGGCGGTGTAACGATATTCACATGACTGTCCTGCGACAGCGACAGGCGACGCAATCGCCATGGTTATGGTTTGACATATGGCTGGTGCCATTAAGCTCTCGAGCGTATTTCGATGAATCATAGAATAGAGTCGATGTTCTCTCGGATGACAAGATTGAGGAAGTAATGTTCGAGAGATATCGGTGGGACGTATGGCTTCGTGGGCGGCTGTGCCTTTCGTCGCCGAGAGATTTCCGAGAAGAAGATCATCTGTCGATTTTCCTTCACCACCAAACCGTTTGAGAATATAACTCTGGGCCTTTGCCACGAAATCAGCCGAATACACCTTACTATCGGTTCTCATATACGTAATATACCCTTGCTCATATAATTTCTGTGCCACAGACATGGTGTCTTTTGGTGAGAGATGGAGTTCATTACTTGCCGCCTGTTGAAGCGTACTGGTGGAATAGGGTGACGGTGGTGCCTTCGTTGCTTTTTTAGGCGGGCTCACGGTCGCTCGGAACCCGGAGTCAGGCGCCGCTGCTGTTTCACGAATGAATGTTTCGAGACATTCCTCACCGGAAGAATCCGCGGCGGATGATTCGATTTCTCTCGAGAGATGGAATGTAATATTAAGTTTGGTGAAGATTCCAGAGACTGTATAAACCATGGTTGCCGTAGATGCTTCAATCTCTTTGTAATTCTCATAGATGAGACGCAGAGCAGGAGTTTGACAACGCCCTGCCGAGAGATTTGTATGTGCGACATAGGTCCATAGAACAGGAGATATTTTATACCCGACCACGAGGTCAAGCACCTGACGCGCTTGTTGAGCCAATACCAGCGACATATCGATGGTGCGGGGCGCGGCGACAGCTGCCTTTAGCGCAGGTTCTGTGATTTCATGAAATACGATGCGTTTGGTGGTTTCTACCGAGAGATGGAAGACTTGACAGAGATGCCATGCGATAGCTTCGCCTTCACGGTCGTCGTCAGTGGCGAGGATGACCTCGGCGGCGTCGGCGATGGCTGTGCGGAGTTTTGTGACTTGGGCGTGCTTTGATGACATGATTGCGAACTTGATGGCGAATTCGTTATCGACGGCGATGGATTTCAAGCCATCGGCAATCTCTCGGATATGTCCGAAACTAGCGAGACACATGTATTTATCCTTGCCGAGGTAGGTCTCGATTTTCTGACACTTTGCGGGGGATTCCACGATGACAAGCGAACGACCTGTCCCATGGGGGCGAGCCGCAGAAGCAGCACAGGCAGGGCGAGTAGCGACGGCGGCAGCAGAAGGCTTGATTTTAAAATTGGGAGGCATGTCAGTTGTGTATATTGTAAATGATATACAACATACACATTCAATTTTATACTTGTTTGTTCAACAGTGGTCACCACCCCGCTTAAACACATCTCTCATATATTATCTAAAGATGTCCATTTCTGTATTTATTCGACTCGGTGTTAGTGCGGGTGTTCCGTTGGAGTTCAATACAATCGACACCATCCAAAAATTATTCGAGAAGCATAGTGTTTTTATCTATGGTATTCGCGACAAACCCGTCGATTATGACGAGCATGACGAATGCTTTGATAAAGGTATCCTAGATGTGCTTATGCGAACGAAGAGCGAAGACGAATTCAAAGCAAAACTTGCTGAGATTGCGGAGTTGAGAAAAGACGAGAATATAACATGTCTGCGTAGAAGAAAAGAATATGTTGCGCATGACGAATACGCAGCATATAAAAACGGTTTTATTATGGACGATGACGATGACGCCGATACCGCTGTGAAATACAACCCATTCGATCTTGGCGAACTATGGTTTGAATTTTTCGACCACTGTTCATCGTTGGACGCTGAATTCGATAGTGACGCAAAATCAAGTTATAATACGATAGGTAGCGCACATAATTTTATGGCACGTATAAAGGAAAGTGTCGAATATTTCAAGGATCTTGGCATTTCCGAAGAGCATATCGATATTACACATTATAATGTGTTGAGTATATAAATAAACATGGATTCCTCATCTGCGTGGTATAAATCTCTCAATCAATCCCCACTCACCCCGCCGAGTTGGGTCTTTCCCATCGCATGGACAATTTTATACGCCCTTATTATTGCCTCTGGTGTGGTTTTTCTCTCCGCAACGCCGACCATTAGCGCGGGCGTTCGTTCCGTGGGCTTCTTCTACTATTGCGCGGCGTGGGTACTAAATCTCTCGTGGTCTCAAATCTTCTTTCGATTCCAGCGCCCGGATTTGAGTTTTGTGGTGATTCTAGGAATGCTCACTTTCATCGCTCTTAATATCCGCGCGTTTTATCCGGTGAGCCGTCTCGCAGCATATTTACTCGTTCCATATTTAGCGTGGGTTTCCTTTGCGACATACTTGAACGGGTATATCGTATTTATGAATCCGGTGCTTCCGCCGAGCCGGCCTGCGCAGCCTTGAATTCCGCCCAAGTCAGCTTCTTCTCGGGAATCGCAGGTCGTGAGGTCTTCGCCGCTTTCGCCGCCGTTTTCTTATCCTTCTTTGCCTGCTCTGCGTCTAAATTCTCAGACCGTTTCAGCGCACTATCCACGTAAATACTCTTCAAAATTTTACCAACTTCGAATGATCCTTCATGTTGGTCCAATTTACCATCCTCGATCTTTCGCAAGATTTGTATCATCCGCAATAGAAGTTTTAGGTCGATTTCACCTGATTTCAATTTGTTGAATAAATCTGTATAGAACTTAAAGAGAAAAGCACATCGAGAGACACAAATGGCATCAAATTGTTTGGGGTTGGATTTGGCTAAACGACCATAATCATGTTTTAGTTTAATCATAGTTATTACATCAGTGTAAATCTGCGAACTGTGTTTGACACGACGGATCACCTCGGTATGATCCTCGGTTCCATTTGCGTCGATAAGCTTTTGTAGGTGAATGCGCTGTTCGTCGTCCATGGCGGGTTTGTTGGTGCGGTCGGTGTTGATAATGATAATGTATATATTACGCAGATAGTATTTAGACTTCTTTCAAACGCAAGCTTGCCGCCGATTTTATTCGCATGTATATATATCAAGAGTACGTTTAAAAATATAATGTCACTGAAGGTTCAAGAAGCGCCACAAGCACCAAGTTATGCGGCGGCAAATATTCAAGTTCCGGCGAGTATTGCGACACCGCAAGCAACGATAGAAAATGTGAAGGCACAACAAAGCGAATTGAATTCGGTAAATACACTATCTGGAGGCCGACGTAAGAAACATACCGCAAAACGTGGTAAGAAAAGCCGTGAATATAAACACAGGTCGTTTATTCGCACATATAAAGGGCGACAATATCAGCAATTGCAACAGCAGAAAGGAGGCGCGGGTGAGAGAATTGCGATTCCACAAGTTGGTTCTACATGCACTAGTGGCACTCAGTGTGCTGGCGCACAAAATGCGTCATTTACGGCATTACACAATCAAGCACAATCAAATAGTATCAACGATGCTTATGTTGCCCAAAGTGGCGGCGGCAAACGAAAAACGATTCGCACATCTCATCGTCGTCATCATCGTCATCGTCATCACAACCAGTCACTCTCATCTATGATAGCATACAACATCAAAAAGGTTATGCGTAAGGTCTTCACATAAGATGTGAGAAAAATGTCGAGGATAGCAGCGGCGTAAGCCAACGTATAGATATTATATGCGTGTAATATAACTGAAGACGTGTTATATCTCGTCGGTTATTTCGAAGTCGTATTGAATGAAATCAACAGATGTCATTTTTTCAATCATAATTATTGTTGTTTTTTTAGGTCTATACCTTTCGAATATTTTAGCGATAGGTATGAAAAAAGTGAAGGATAATTGGCCGTTATATCGATGTAGTCCAGCGGTGATGCCGTTTGCCAAATTATTCGGTCATGATGTGGGAGATAACTTCATGCAGTGTATTCAGACAACCCAAAGCAGTTATATGGAATATCTTATGTTGCCGTTAAATCACGTGATTTCGTTGGTCGGAAGTGTCGCCACCAAAATCGTGAAAGACACGGAAAATATTCGCGGATTTATTGGAAAGCTCCGTGACAAGATCTTGTTTGTTGTGAAAAACATCTTTGGCGTATTTTCGAATATTATTATTGGATTTCAACGTATTATTATTGCGATGAGAGATTTAGTAAATAAATTGGCAGGTATTTTTGCCACGTTAATGTTTGTGATGTCGAGTGCGCTTATGGTGATGAAGAGCTTATGGGGCGGTATATTTGGACAAATGGTACGTTCTCTTGGCCGAAAATGAACCTCATGATTTATAATCTAGTAACATAATATAACAAATACAATACAATATAATGGCTTACGAACGAGGCTCGATGATGCTTATTCATGCGGCGATGATTGGCGCTGTTATTTATATGACGATGCGATACATTCTTAACCAGTCGGCATTGGTCGCAGAAGATCGTTCCATCGTTATTGCGGCGTTTGTTCTTATTTATATGGTAATGTTTGGTCATGGATTGCCGAATCAATTAAACCGAAATCTATCGTTTTTATCATAACAAAAAGTCTGTAATATACAAACAAAAAGTCTGTAATATACAAACAAAAAGTCTGTAATATACAAACAAAAAGTCTGTAATATACAAACAAAAAGTCTGTAATATACAAATATATCTAAAATATATCTGTATATACGATAAAGTGATGGCAGAGACTGCCATAACCATCATATTCAATAAATTAAATAGTTATCTAATTGATTTAGGAATCGTATCACGTGTTGTAAGTGATAAGGCTTTAGGTAAAGTTATAAATACGACTCGTGATTCAATCTTATCGTCATTACAAGATTATGCGAAACAGGGGACTTCTGAAGCCGCTGAAAAACTTGAAAAAATAAAAAAACAGCCGTTGTTTGAAAGATTGAATTATTTATATGGAGATAAAACATTCTCTCAGCGTTATGGTATTGATATCATTAAGGTATGTGTCATTATTTTTATTTTCATGTCGGCAGTGACATATTTCCAAATACAGAATAAATTACTTGATGTAAAACGTGACTGGCCTGAATACCGATGTCGTCCAGATGTTATGCCATTTGCTGGTTGGATCAACGCACCAGAAGGTGTAAGCCCGATGGACTATACGAAACAGAATTTTATGGAGTGTAGCACAAATAGTACTAAAAGCGTTTTTGACAGACCGATGAGTATGGTGTATGTCATATTCAACGTCATCATGGGAATATTCAAAAACATTTTACAAGTGATCGAGAGATTTCGATTGTTGTTCAACCGAATAAGAGAGACGCTCAAAACCATATTTTTAGCCGTATTTAACCGAATACAAAATGTGATTATTCCAGTTCAAAATATGCTTATTAAGATGGTCGATTATTTTGAAAAAATAAAAGGTATTCTCGCAACATATTTATTGACATTCGTTGGAGCATTATGGTCATTTTACTCTTTAATCGGGTCGATTTATGAGCTTGTTATTATTATTTTAGTCATTATGATTATTGTCATTATTGTTCTTTGGTATATTCCATTTGTTGGTTGGGCTCTTGCTATTGCCGCAATTGCGGTTTTTTTGACGATTGCGATTCCGTTAATTATGTTAGGTATTGTTTCTCGACAAATCACGCGTCAAAGAACAAGTCGTATACCTTCGCCTGATGATTAATTAGTTTAGGAAGATTATAATCTATTTATTTATTATAATTGTATATTATTCATAAAATGAACTACAAACTGGTATTACTCGTGATTGTCGCTCTTTTTATTGGGGCAAATTTGATGTGTAGTTGTTGCCGATATCCGGTGTTTGACTACCTAATGGGACGCGGCGGTTCTATTTTTGAAGGTGCTGAGAACCGTGACGCGGGAACTCCCGGTTCTGATACATCGGTTCAGTCGGCATCAAAAGACGCACAAGATATTATTAAGAAGAAACAGCCAGTTCCGGATATTATTGCTGCGACTGCCGCAACTGTTGAACAAGCGAAAAAGGATGGAATTACCGGAAATAAAGAAGGATTTATTCCAGACTTATTTAAGACCGGAATGGATGTTGCGTCCAGAATCACAGAAGGTATGGGACCTTCTCCTCGTGAAGAAGCGATTCAAGTGAAAGGTTCGGGTGCCGGCAAGGAAGGGCTTGCTCTTATGGGATCTGACTTGAATGAAGTTCAAAACGGCGACGTCGCATGTATGTGGGTTACCAAAGCAAATACCTATGCGTCCGAGTTCGGATATGGAGTTATCAATAATACCGGAAGCGCATATACTGCCGATGAGCCTCTTAAGAATGGTGAGTTAGTGCTTTTTGCGAAGAACAAGTTTAAGCCGGAATGCTGCCCTGCACCATATTCATCAAGCACAGGATGCGTTTGTATGACACCTGAACAAATCAAATACTTGAATACTCGTGGTGGCAACCGCACATCGGATTCAGGGGTTTAATACGACTCTGTGAATACATGTATTTTTCATATTGGTTCGTATGGACGATCAATATGAAAAAAATTGAAATGTTTTTTAACCTTCTCTCAGGCCACAGCGATAGCAAAGCAAAGCAAGAGACATAATGAGCAGAAAAATGACGACGACTGTGAGAAGACCGACCGCAACCGCAGGGAATACATTTATGAACTACGTGAAAGGTGCGAAAGATCTGAAGGAATATATCGACTGGATTTCTAAGTTGGTGGTTGATGTTTCACATGAACTTCAACGTGACCTGAAAGAAGAAAAGGCGACTGTTCAAAGGGTTCAGTTGTGCCGAGGAGGACCTGACTTTTCAGCGGAAATGTGCGCAATCGCACATCGTGACCTTGTCAGTCAGATGACAGAGCTCCCACAATCAAGTAAGTATCTTAAAACGACTGGAATTATGCTGTCAAGCATCCAACAGTTGGAAAACATTCGAAAAATGCTTGTCACCAACAAGCAGCAGAAAAAAACCGCGATTCGAAGAATTCGAAAAATCATCAACATGGAACGTCGTAGGTCCGCAGCAGCAGAAGCGGCAGCGAGACAGATTGATCAAGATCATGATGATGGCGGTGACTGCCTACTAACCACCGGCGAAAATGATGACGACGTCATGATGGTTGAACTTGAGCTTCGCTCTGCCAAAGATAGCGAAACTGTCAAAGAAATGTACCAGTTGATCGAAATGATCAAACAAGACCACCGCACGATTTCAAAACGATTGATTGAACATCAAGTTCGCCCGATCATAATTGCGTTGCGAACTCGGCATGTTCTTGCGTTAAAACTTGCCGCAGAAAATACCATTTGCGAAATCATTCATCACGCTGAAAAATGTCGAGGGTTCATGTTACGCTGCCGCTGGCTTGCTCTTGTTGAGTTCTGCGCATCATCGTGGTGGTTTGAAACTCAAAAAGATCCGATGGATCATTCATATTACTATGTTTCTGCGGTAATCGTCGGCGAGGAAGAAGAAAACGAATTCAAGAGATTCAACCCGAAAAAACATTACCCGACAATTCTCGACCAGTTGATGAATGCCGAGATTCGGATTGTTGTTACGGGTGATGACAGTCGAATCAGAGTCGCAGAGTTTGACTTGACGAGCGAACTGTCAGAAACGATTTTCACAGAAGACGCAATCAACGCGTTTGAAAACGCACAAAATGATCTTGTCATCCAACAGTTACAGCGAGTGCGAGAGTATCAAGAAGAGCAGTAATGAAACACACGAAAGCCAAGCCAAACCATGTGGCGTCATGATCATATCAGGTAATCTCAAGTAAGTATTTTTTTTACAGAGGCAAGGATTTCATCACAAATCTCTCCAATAGGCCGAATCAAAACCGGTTCGCGAATAATATCGATGAACTCGTCATTTGTCATATCTTTCATTCGTTGGATAATATCAGCCACTTCCTCTTTTGTTGGTTGTTGGCTCAGGTGGATAAAACGCCGAGGGTTAAAGAATTCTGTTACACGTGACGACCCCCAGTAGATTGGAATAACACCCGCGCGTATGCCATTTACCAGCTTCTCTGTAACATAATACGGCTTGTCGTCATTTTCCATCGTAATCGCGAATTTACCTCTTCTGTAAAAATCAACCATATCGTTTGAGTTGTAACTGCCAGGAACAACAAAACCAACATTATTATCGTGCTTACCTCCAGAAAATACTGGCATCTCTTTTTTTACAGTGTTGTAAAAGTTTAATCGTTCTTTTCCATGATACGCGTTTGATAAAATAATCGAAGCAAAATTCGGCGGGATTTCATCTGGTATTGGTCGGTTAGTGTTTTCAATTTCTTTCATGATACGTATGTTTGTAATAAGAAAAATAACAAAGAAAGGACACGTGACAAAATTCGCGCGTGTTTCTTCAAATCCTAATACGCAGTCATATTTATCAACATCTTGTGTATTCGCATAGTCGGACTCACCCGTATAAAGGATCGTTGCGCGCCATTTTTTGTAATTGAGATAAGAATGATTACCAAATATCGACTCTACTAATACTGTCGCATTATCGGGACGATTGACAACAAGAATTGGTGCTTGATAAGTTTTTTCTAGTAACTGAACGAAAAAAGTACAGTCCATGATATCGGTTTTTTCTGTAAATCCAGGCCAGAACTTGTTGAAAAATACGTGAATTGCGGTTGATGACATGGCGTGGATATGTATAATCTCATAAAAAAATCTTTATTTACTTTTCCACACATTATACACAATTATACACACAATATACACAATCAATCGATGAACAACTAACTACAAATACAAACTCAAATTCATGCGCTTGTCGTCGTTGGCCTGCTTCACCAGCTTATCCACAACCTCGTCCGTAACTGAAAACGGGAACGTAACCTTGAGTGACATCTCCTTCTCGAATAGTGGCGTGTCTGGCTTGATCAGACGATACAAGTTCAACTTGCGATGAACGACTTCCAAACAACGCTTCAAATTGCGAACACCTTGCTCGCCTTCTGTGTAATTTTCCACCATATGTTCGATCACCGAATCCGGAATCACGATATCGCCTTCGCGAAAACCAACCTGTGCGCAAATCTTGGGGATCAGATACTTCTGCGCTATCTGCGTCTTGTCCTTCTTGTTGTAGCCGGTTGTGTTGATTCGGTACATCCTGTCTAGAAGGATTGGATTGACCTTGCTTTCATCGTTGTAGCTGAAGATGAAGAGACATTTGCTCAAATCAAAGTCGATCTCGGCAAAGTAGCGATCATGGAATTGGGAGTTCTGACTCGTGTCGGTAAGGTGTGTCAAGATACCGACGATTTCTTCGCCCTTTGCGGTCTCGCTGATTTTGTCAAGTTCGTCGAAGTAGATGACTGGGTTCATGGAACCGCACTGGATGATGATTTCGACGATCTTACCCCATGTGCTGCCTTCGTAGGTGTAGGAGTGACCTTCCAAGAAGCTGCTGTCGGTTGCTCCACCCAGCGCGATGAATGCGAAGTCGCGACCGAGGATCTTGCTGATACCTTCTTTGACGAGTGAAGTCTTTCCGGTTCCCATCGGACCTTTGATTGCGATAGCACTACCCATCGCACCTGGGTTGGAAATCCATTGACCGACCATCTGCATAATCTGGAGCTTCGCGTCGTTGAGTCCATACACAGCGGTGTCGAGTGTTGTCTTCGACGCTTCCATGAACTCGCTACAACGCGCCAGTCCGTCTTCAATCGTAAGCGGCAGGTTCTTGGTTTTGTTGAATGGAATCTTCATGAAGGTATCCACCCAGTTCTTCACCTTGTAATACTCACCGCACCCCGGCTCCATGTGACGCAGCGAATTGATTTTTCGCATGGCGATGGCCTTGAATTGGACCGGAATGTCTGTTTCCAAAAGGGAAAGTCGGTATGGTTTTTGAATGATACTTACCGCGTGGATTTGTTTCAGGTCGGCGATGACTTTCTGCTGCTGCTCGGGTGTCATGTGGCGGCGGAAATAGCGAAGGTCATTCGTAGAATTCTTCTTCCTGAGAAGCGTTTTGAATTCTTTGACGTTCAACTTGTCGCGCTTCTTCTCGTCGTTGCGGAGTTGCTGTTCGATGTCTTTTTGCTTTTGCTTCATTTCTTCGAGCTGCTTCTTCATGAACTTGTTGGCCGCAAGTGAAGCGTTGGCCGACATCGTAGTTGTCAGCGACTGAATCGTCTCTTTGATTTCAGCGAGCTTCTTCTTGTTTTTCTCGCAACGTTGCTCCATCTCCTTTTGATGCTTCTTGTGTCTTGCGATTTCAGCTTCGCTGCTTCCGTCGCTGCTGTCGCTGTCATAGTCGTCGTCGTCATCGTCGCTGTCGTCATCGTCGTCTTCGTCGTCTTCGCTGTCGTAGTCGCTATCATCTTCGTCGTATTCGCTCTCGTCGTCGCTGTCATCTTCGTCGTCTTCGCCGTCGTCTTCATCCTGTGAATCTGCGTCTTCGTTGTCGCTGTCGCTGTTTTCGATGGTTTCATCTTCGTGCTCGCTCTCGTCGGTGTAATCATTCTCATCTTCTTCTTCATCGTCGTTGTCGTCTTCCCGGCGGCGGTTGTTGCGACGGCGGCTGCTGGTGCTGCTCTTTTTTTTGTCTTTTTTGCCAACAATCGCAGCAGCAATCACCGATGACGCAAGAGCTTCTGCGATTTTTCCAACAACCATGTTGGCCGCATCTGTTTTGGTTTTCTTTGTAATTTTTTTTCCATTTTTGCCGGTAATACGACGCTCGTGCTGCTGCTGCTGAACCGAAACAGACGACGCCGAACTCTCACCTTCTGAGTCAGAACCCGACCCGGTGTCAGATTCAGGAAATCCTTTGTTGTCTTCATCATCACGGTGCTTCTTATATGTAGGCTTTCCACCGCCAATCAGACGGAGGACTGTGCCACTATTCTTCTTGTTCTTCTTGATAGTAAAAGGTGACATTCGTTATTGTTCTTGTAGTTGTGCTCGATCGCTGACGTTCATGATGGATGATGAAAACCATTTCAATTTTTTTGGATGAGATCGAAATTGGATTTATCATTCAAAAAATCGATGTTCAACAAAATTGAAAACAATCTAAATATTATAGTAGGTATATAAGAAGACCAAACACCAACGGTTTCAAAGCAATGGCGTCATCAACAACAAATATTCCTGTTTCGAAAATCATCGGCATTCAATTTAGTATTATGTCGCCGGAAGAAATCCTGAAGGGATCTGTTGCCGAGATTACCAATCGTGAGACATATGTGAATAACAAGCCTGTGATTGGTGGATTATTTGATCCGAGGATGGGACCAATTGATCCTGGTGTGATTTGCCCGACAGACGGGTTAGATTATATGAAATGCCCGGGTTACTTTGGACATATCAAACTGGCTCGCCCTGTGTTTTACTATCAATATCTAGGAACGATCGTGAAGATCTTGCGTTGCGTTTGTATCAAATGTAGTGCGCTTCGAATCAGCAAAAGTGCCAACAAACAGTTTCTGTCGTTGCCTGCTGATGAAAGGTGGTCTCAGGTGTTTCGTATCGCCAGCAAGATTAAGAGGTGTGGTGAAGACACGGAGACCGGATGCGGCTGCCTTCAGCCAACTCGGATTACGATGAAAGCCGGACTCGGTAAAATATACGCAGAATGGGACAACGTGAAAGGAATTTTAGAAGAGACGACGCAAGCCAGTATTGCGGGGAGTGCCGCGGAAGCGGATAAGGACGGTTCGCTGTCGATGAAACTGACTCCCGAAATCGTCATCAAAATCTTTCGCAGAATCAGCGATGAAGATGTAGAATTTATGGGATTTAGTCCTGTATTTTCGCGTCCGGATTGGATGGTATGTCAAGTGCTTGCGATTCCACCCCCCGCTGTCAGGCCGTCGGTGAAGATGGATGGTTCACAAAGGAGTGAAGACGACATTACACATATCATCGTGAATATTATCAAGGCAAATACGACACTTCAAGACAAGATCAACGAGAATGCCCCTGCGAATGTGATCGACGGTTGGCATATGATGCTCCAGTATTATGTCGCAACACAAGTGAATAATAATATACCGGGATGCGCACCTGTAGCCCAGCGGTCAGGTCGCCCCTTGAAATCGATTCAAGAACGCTTGAATGGCAAGACTGGTCGTGTTCGTGGAAATTTAATGGGAAAACGTGTGGATTTTTCGGCGCGTTCTGTCATCACACCCGATCCGAACTTGTCGATTCGCGAACTAGGTGTCCCGTTGAAGATCGCAAAGAATATCACGAAACCGGTTGTTGTAAATGATCGCAATAAGAAATTCTTGCTTCGGTTGGTTCGTGCAGGTCCGGATGAGTATCCTGGCGCAAAGATTCTGGAGCGGAAGACCGGCGAATCCATTTCGCTGCGTTATGCCGACCGTGCAAACATTATGCTGAACAACGGCGACATCGTTCATCGTCATATGATGGATGGCGACGCGATTTTGTTCAACCGTCAGCCGACACTTCATATGATGAGCATGATGTGTCATATTGCGCGGGTGATGTATCAGGGTGATACGTTTCGTATGAATGTGGGTTGTACTAAACCTTATAATGCGGATTTCGATAAACATCTCTGTCGGAAACAGGAGGCGTGAAAAGCGTGTTACCTCCTAGTCAAAAGTTGTTAAAGTTAGTTACATATATTATATTAGTAATGACGTGCCATAATACAAACATACAATTATCAAATGAAATTTTACGTGATTCATCAAAAAGATATTGTGAGATTTACAAGATACAAAACAAAACCACAAATAAGGTTTATGTAGGCCAAGCAGTATCTCATATATTGAACCATAACAAATATCGACCATACGGTCATATTGGGCGGTTTAAAACTCATATATCTGAAGCATTTTCAAACAAAAAACATCAATCGCATTATTTGAATAATGCTATTCGTAAATATGGTAAGGACGATTTTACGGTAGTTATTTTAGAATATTGCGATCTTGAAAATGCAAACGAAAGAGAGAAGTATCACATAATTTCAAACAATAGCATATTTCCGTATGGATACAACCTGAAAATTGGAGGACAATCTGATTTTACACATTCAGAAGAAAGTAGAAAAAGAGTGTCCAACGGGTTGATTAATCATTACAGAGATACAAAATATATTCGTTTTAAAGATATTCAATTGTCTTCATTCAAAGAGAATGTAGATGATATGATAAAACCTTTGAAACGGTATAACATTCAGTATGGATGGTATGTGTATATTAATAAAATAAAAAGTGATTTTGGCGGGGTTCATATAACTTTGGAAGAAAGTAAGAATATGGCCGTTGAATTCATATATTGCTTAAAAAAACAACTTTTGGCGAAACACCTTGTTGCTGGAAACCCCTTAGAGCCTTTACTACCACTCTCGGACGGAAACGTCTGCGAGGAACTCGTTTAATTGACGAACCCAACGGTAATAATGTAAAGGATTGGGCAATCAGCAGTGTTACTTCCTACGGTCGAATGGCAGACTATGGAGGGCACTCAGAGACTGAACCGGTGTTGGTGTGCGATGAAGAACTAGCCATTCTGAGCGCGTCTATGATACAGTCCAGCCTCTTGGGAAACCTTGAGGATATTCATCGGGAGATGAAATGAACCTTCACATGCCGCAGGATGATGAGTCCGAGATTGAGTTGCGCCACTTGGCCGCAGTTC
>Ga0194129_10006134_pt1 | contig 14888 bp, 13 predicted proteins | sample TA2KigCa35mmetaG_FD_150862 | JGI IMG/M metagenome (GOLD analysis project Ga0194129, IMG submission 150862) | Freshwater microbial communities from Lake Tanganyika, Tanzania - TA2015038 Kigoma Deep Cast 35m | ecosystem: Environmental > Aquatic > Freshwater > Lake | place: Tanzania: Lake... | reverse complement strand
CTTCCGATCCACTCTGCGTCCCATGAACTACCTCCGTTGCCGATGAAAAAGGTCCACCGGCCGAAGCTATCAGGGGATGCAAGAGTGGTTGTGGTGTGCGCACACCGTGAGCAGCAGCAGCAGGGCGGTCAGCCCGAATCCGATCGCCGGCGAGATGAGCAGCGCCAGCCCCACCTCCGTCGCCTTGTGCCAGTTGATGCCCTTGAAGGCCGAGCCCTGCTCCATCCAGGCGTTCATCATGCCCACGCCCATGATCGAGCCGATCAGGGCATGGGAACTCGACGCCGGCAGGCCCCGATACCAGGTGGCGAAGTTCCAGATGATCGCCGCGCCCAGCAGCGAGAACACCATCGCCAGGCCCCGGCCCGTGCGGATGTCGACGAGCAGGTCGACCGGCAGGAGGTGCACGATGCTGAAGGCCACGCCGATGCCCCCCGCGTGGACGCCGATGAAGTTCCAGATCCCCGACCAGATGACGGCCGGGGTGGGCTTCAGGCTTTTGGTGTAGATCACCGTGGCCACCGCGTTGGCGGTGTCGTGGAAGCCGTTGATGCACTCGAAGCCGAATGCGATCGCCAGGGCCACGAGCAACAGCAGCGTCTGGCCGCTGGTGAGCGAGGCGAGGGATTCGAGAAACTCCACGGCGTCGTCCTGCCGTTGAAGACGGTGTCACCCCGAAAAGCCACCACACCGTAGGCTCTGGCCCGGGGCCCAACAAGGACGTTGCAGGGAACCCTGGGCAGGGCCGAAAATACGGCAGTCGAACCCGCGGCCCCGCGGCCGCGTACTGGATGCTCAGGAGGGCTACGTCCGATGGCGCGAGGGGACCGTCTGGAGGTCGAGCACCGGATCGCCGGCACGACCGTCACCTACCTTCATCATGGAGTCGACGTGGGGGACGGCACGGTGGTGCACGCCCGGCCGCACGACTTCCGCAATCCCTTCGGCGGCGGCTGCGTGGTGCGGACGAGCCACGCCGACTTCGCCGAGGGGCGGAGCGTCCGCGTGCGGAACGATCCACCGGCCGCGTTCCCGCCGTGCGACATCGTGGCCCGGGCTCTGGCCCACGTCGGCCGCGACGGCTACGACCTCGTGATCGACAACTGCGAGCACTTCGCCACCTGGTGTGCGACCGGTCGGCGGTCGAGCCGTCAGGTCGACATCGTCGTCGGCCGGATCGCGGCCGGCGTCTCACGGGCGGCGGCGGCGATGTCGGCGCGGGCCGCGGTCGGCACGGCCGAGCGGGTCGCCGTCCGCACGCTACTGGGCACGAGCGTTCGCGTCGGCCTCAAGACGCTGATCCCGGCGGCGATCGTGGGCGAGGCGGCGGCCCTGGCCGCCGAGTGGACGGCCCATCAGCGTGGGGCGAGCGAGCAGGCCAGTCGCAAGGCCGGCGAGGCGGCGGGGCTTGCGACCACGAGCTTCGCCTTCGCGGCCGCGGGAGCGGCCGCAGGCCCGGTCGGTGCGGTGACCGGAGCGCTGGCGGGGGCGACGGTGTGGCTCGCCGGGTCGGCGGCGGCCGCGGCGGCGACGACTGCCGCCTGGCAGGTCGCCAAGCGGGTCGCTCGTGGGTGAGCCGTAGTGAACGGGTCGAGCTGGAACTCCGGCTGCAGCGGAGTCCGACCGCAGCCGAGGCCCTTGCCTCCGTGATTGCCGATTGATCGCCATGGTTCCACGCCGAGTGGAGTGCCTCAAGGATCCGACCGTCGGCCGTCGGAGTTGCCGGGATGTCGAGGAGTCTCGCCGGGCAGAGACCCGAATCCAGCCTTGCGCCGGATGCGCTCGACGGTGCGACGGGAAGACTCCTCGCTCTCGTCGAGTTCGAGCGCGGCAGCCGTGGGCCAGAGCGGCCGCGTGGACTCGCCGAGGTCGTCGATCGCCACCAGCGCCGCGACGCGCACGTCCGAGTCGGCGGCCTGGATCTCGGCGGCGAGCGCCGCGAGGGCGCCCCCACGGGCCGTTTTGGTGCCACAGCGGAGGAGCCAGGTGACCGCGGCGATCCGCACGGCCGGATCGGCATCGGCCACGAGCGGCGCGAGCGCCGCGGTGGGATCGCCGCCCGTCTGCTTCGCTCCCCAGCCGGTGCCGGCGACCGCCCACCACCGGACGGCCGGATCGGGGCTCGTGAGCCATGGGAAAAAGACCGCGGCGTCGCGGCCGTCTGCGACGGCCCAGGCCGCCTCCAGGATCGCGTCGTAGCGGGTGCGGGCCGCGGCAGGGTCGCCGCCATGAAAGATCGCCCACTCGCTGCCGGCCTGGCGAGCCTCGGCCCGAAGGATCGGCTCCGGCACGATGCCGGTGTCGAACGTGTCGCGCATCCACGACCGCACCGCGGCGCGGACCCTTTCGAGATCGCCACGCCAGGCTGGATCGCCGGCGAGGTCGTGGAGCTCATCCGGGTCGGCGCGCACGTCGTAGAGCTCCTCGGCCGGGCGGGTCGAGCGGGAGAACCATGCCGCGCCGGGGGGCAGCGTGCCCGCCGCACGGGCCGCGCGGAGTTCGTTCGTGATCGCCACGCCGGCGGCGTAATCCGGCAGGTCGTCGCCATCGATCCAGGGCAGGAAGGTGCGGACATAACGAAACCGGGCGTCGCGGGCCGACCGGCCGAAGCCGGGAGACGCATCCATCCGGTCGCGGGCGGCGATCACGACGTCGCGGAACTCGGCGTCGGGGCCAAGAAAGCAATGCCCCTCCATCCACCCGGGCCGCTCGACGCCGGCGAGCGCGAGCATGGTGGGCCCCAGATCGAGCAGGCTGACGAGCACCGCCGTCACCCCGGCAGGGGGCGTGTTGTCCGGCAGCGTCGCGAGCCGCCGCCACGTCTCGGGCACGCGGACCAGCAGCGGCACGCGGAGACCGTGCTCGGTGAGCGACCGCTTGCCGTGCGGAATCCCCTCGCCGTGATCGCCCCAGAACCACACGATCGTGTCGTCGGCCAGGCCGTCGGCGGCGAGGTCGTCGAGGATGCGGCCGACGTCGGCGTCGAGGGCGGCCGCGAGGTCGAGTCGCTGGGCCAGCGCCCGTCGGATCACGGGCGTGTCGGGGTACCAGGGGGGCACCCGCACGTCGGCTGGTTCGGTCCGTGCCGAGGCCGGCAGGCTGCGGCGGACCTCGTCGGGCCGGTCGCCGAACAGCCCGCTCTCGTGCGTGACGTTCAGGTTGAAGACGGCGAAGAACGGCTGCTCGGGCCGCGGCCGGTTCCGCCAGTGGGCCTTGCCGCTCGACTCGTTCCAGCCGGCGTCGAACGAGGCGGCGAGGTTGTAGTCGGTCTTGGCGTGATTGGCGCACCACCAGCCCGCCTCGCGGAGCAGCCGCGGAAACCCGACCACGTGCGGCGGCGGCGTGGCCTGGCACCGCATCGGCAGGCTGCCGAGCGTGGTCGGCATCAGGCCGGTGATGATCGCGCTTCGCGACGGGGCACACACGGGCGCCGCCGCGAAGGCCGCATCGAACCGCAGGCCCTCGGCGGCGAGGGCGTCGAGCCGGGGAGTGCGGGCCTGCCCGCCGTAGCAGCCGAGCGTGCCGGCGGAGAGATCCTCGGCCGAGATCCAGAGGATGTTCGGCCGGTCGGCCGCGATCGCCGCCGCCCCGGCGATCATCGCGAACACCACGCTGGCGACCAGGCGGATCGCGACCATGCGGATCACCGGTAGTCGGTGAGGGACTCGGGATGCCACGACACGCGGAGGGCGTTGAGCACCGCCACGACGTCGATCGCCTCCTGGAGGAGGGCGCCGGCGGCCGGGGGCAGGAGCCCCGCCGCGGCCAGGCCCATGCCGGCGAGGCTCGCCACCATCCCGCCGACGGCGCTTTGCAGCGCGATCGACCGCATCCGCGAGGCGATGTGGAAGAGTTCGTCGACCCGTTCGAGCGACGGTTCCATCACCACGGCGCCGGCCGCCTCGCTGGTCACGTCGCTCGCCGCGCCCAGCGCCACCCCCACGGTGGCGGCGGCGAGCGCCGGGGCGTCGTTGATGCCGTCGCCGACGAACACCACGGGCGCCTGCCGCACCGCCTCCTCGACGAGGGCGAGCTTGCCTTCGGGCTGGATGCCCGCGTGCACCTCGATGATCCCCACCGTGTCGGCGAGCCAGCGGACCTCGCTCTCCCGGTCGCCCGACACGAGCATCACCCGGTCGAGCCGATGGGAGGGGCCCAGGTGGCTGACGAACGACCGGCCGTCGGCCCGCGGGGAGTCGCGAAAGCGGAGCAGCGCCGCCGGGCGGCCGTCGATGACCACCACGCACTCCAGGCCTCCCTCGATGGCCGGCAACCCGGCTGCCGCCGCGGGGTCGGCGGCGGCGAGTTTCTGACGGCTGGTGATCGACACGTCGCAGGTCCCGCCCCCCGCGGGCTGCTCCACCCGGCCAGTGAGCCCGCGGCCGGGCTTCTCGGCGAGCTCGTCGACATGGAGCAGCCGCAGCCCCCGCTCCGCCGCCGCGCCGGTGACGGCGGCGGCCAGCGGATGCTTGGAGTAGGCCTCGAGGCTCGCCGCCACGGCCAGCACGTCGCCCGCCGACCAGGCCGCGAGGGGCACGACGTCGGTGAGCTGCGGCGTGCCGTAGGTGAGGGTGCCGGTCTTGTCGAAGATCGCCGTGCGGCAGGTGTCGAGCCGTTCGAGGATTGCGGGATCGCGGATCACGATCCCGCGCTTCGCCGCCAGCGAGACCGCGCCGATGATCGCCACCGGGATCGCGATCAACAGCGGGCAGGGGGTGGCCACCACGAGCACCGCCAGAAACCGGGTGGCCGAGCCGCTGAAACACCAGGCTGCCGCGGCGATCGCCACCGCCAGCGGCGTATAGAAGGCACCGAGCGCGTCGGCCAGCCGCCGGAGCCGGGGCCGCCGCTGCTCGCTCGTCCGCAGCACCTCCATGATCTTCGCGTAGCGGGAGTCGCCGGCCACCTTCTCCGTGCGGATCTCGAGCGCGGCCTCGCCGTTGATGGCGCCGGAGAGCACCGCCGAACCCGGCGCCTTCGCCATCCGATACGGTTCGCCCGTCAGGTAGGCCTCGTCCATCGCGCCCCGCCCCGTCACCACCGTGCCGTCCACCGGACAGATCTCGTGGGGCAGGACGACGAGCACGTCTCCGACGGCGACCGCGCCCAGCGGGATGTCGGTGATGCCGGCGGCCACCTTGCGGTGCGCGATCGTGGGCATGCGGCGGGCGAGGGCCGCGAGCACGTCGCCGGCCCGACTCACGGCCCGCGACTCGAGGGCTTCGCCTCCGGAGAGCATCAGCACCACCAGCACGCCGGCGAGATACTCGCCGAGCAGGACGCTCGTGACGATCGAGATTCCGGCGAGGAGGTCGGAGCCGAACGTGCCGGCGAACAGCTTGGTGAGCAAGTCCCAGACCAGCGGGATGCCGCCGAGCACGAGCATCACGACCAGGGGCGCCTCGGCCAGCGTGAGCCCCCGGCCGGGAAACCAGATGGCGGGATCGACGGGGCCGAGCGAGACCGGCCTCGAGCCGATGCCGGACCAGGTGAGCGCTCCCCACGCCGCGAGCGCCAGCAGGGCGCCCACCGCGATCGCCTCGTTCACCGGCCACGCGGCCCTCGGCGCGTGCGGCGCGGACGCGGCTGGTGTCATCGTGACGCCCTCAGCTGTGCATGCGGGCGAACGGATCGCCGCGGTCGAGGATCTCGGCCTCGGCGGCGGCGAGTTCGTGGAGCCTGCGGAAGACGTCGGCTTCCCGCTGGAAGCCGCACGCCAGGCGGACGTAGGTGGAATGGTGCCGGGCCTCCGACTCGAACAGGCTGCGGTAGAAGGCGGCGAGTTCCTCGTCGGCGACATGGTCGGCGAGCGTGGCAAACCGCTCGCAGCTGCGGGCCTCGATCAGCCCGGCCACGAGCAGGCGGTCCACGGCCCGGTTCGGCTCGCCCTTGCGGATCAACTCGTGCAGCCTGGCCCCGTAGGAACTGGGCGTCAGCTTGCGAAAGGGGATGCCCCGCCGCTCGAGCACGTCGAGCACCAGCCGGAAGTGGTCGAGTTCCTCGTTCACGATCTCCGTCATCGCGCGGGCGAGGTCGACGTGATCGACGTAGGAGAACAGGAGGTTCATCGCCACGCCGGCCGCCTTCTTCTCGCAGTGGGCGTGGTCGATGATCACGTCGTCGAGGGCGGCGTCGACCTGGGCGAGCCAGCGGGCCGACGTCGGTGACTGGAGGCTGAGCATCCGCGGGAATCCAGGAAACCGGAAACGCCGGCCTGCACGGCGGAGGAATTGCCCGCGGCCACGGCGACGGGCATCATACCGGGATCGTGCTTGAACGAGTCGTTCGCCGGGGTTCGCCATGATCGCCTTCGACCACCCGGCTGCCGAGCCGAAGCCCCGCGAGGAGCGGAACGTCCTCGGCGGCCCGCTCGCGGCCTGCTCCCGCGCCCCGCTGACCGGCTTCTTCCGCGACGGCACCTGCCGAACCTGCGCGGAGGACACGGGCGCCCACACGGTGTGCGCGGTGATGACGACGGAGTTTCTCGCCTTCACCGTGAAGGCCGGCAACGACCTGGTGACGCCGCAGCCGCAATGGGATTTTCCGGGGCTCGTCGTCGGCGACCGCTGGTGCCTGTGCGCGGCGCGGTGGCTCGAGGCGGCCAAGGCGGGGCACGCCCCGCCGGTGGTGCTCGAGGCGACCCACGAGAAGACGCTCGCGATCGTGCCGCTCGAACTGCTCGAACAGCACGCGGCCGGCGAATGACCGGCTGGCCGCTCACCGCCGCGGTGTTCCTCGTGGCGGCCGTCTACGCGTCGGTCGGCCATGCCGGCGCCACCGGTTACATCGCCGTGATGACGCTCTGGGGACTCGCCCCCGAGGTGATCCGGCCGACATCGCTGGTGCTCAACGTGATCGTGGCGACGATCGGCACGGTGCAGTTCGCCCGCGCCGGCCACGTCGATCGACGCCTGCTCCCGCCGCTCGTCGTGGCCAGCGTGCCGGCCGCAGCCGTCGGCGGGTGGCTGGCGCTGCCGCGGGCGGCTTTCGAGACGCTCCTGGGCGCGGTGCTGGCGTTCGCCGCGATTCGTCTTGCCCTCGAGGCGGTTCGCCAGCGGCATGGCCCTGCGCCGGCGGGTCCATCACCGCGACCCCCGATCGATCCGGGCCGGGCGGGCGTTCTCGGGCTGATCGGCGGGGTCGTGGGCCTGCTCTCGGGGCTCACCGGCGTGGGGGGAGGCGTGTTCCTGACGCCGCTCCTGCTCGCGCTGCGAGCGGCGCCGGTGCGGACGGTGGCGGCCACGTCGGCGGCCTTTATCCTCGTCAACTCGCTCGCCGGACTTGCCGGGGGGCTCGCAGCCGGCCGTGGCATGCCGCTGCCCGGCGTGCCGCTGGTGGCCGCGGCCGCGGCGGGCGGCCTGGTGGGCTCGTCCCTCGGCGCGTTCCGGCTGCCCGTCACCGCGCTCACGTTTCTGATGGCGGCGGTGCTCGCCATCGCAGCGGCGAAATCATTGCTCTGATACGGACTCCACGTGAGCCTCGCGCATTCGCTTCAGCACCGCCGCCGAGTTCCATGGTCCCAGGAACGAGCCCGCGCCACGTGTGACCCAGTCCCCAGCGCTTCCGCGATTGGGGCTTCCGGTGGGAGGTCTGCGGAGGTGGGCGCGGGTTGGAAACCCGCCCTCCTCTCAGGCACGGGCAGCCCCGAGCCTCGCAAACTCGCGAGGCTCACGTGGAACCCGTATGAGACCCGGAGCCCGCGCGGCACGCGACCTGGCTGCGCTCCGGGCGTCAGTGCGTGGCGGTCTTCGAGAACAGGTTGAGCACCACCACCCCGGCCACGATCAGCGACATGCCCAGGATCGCCGGTGCATCGAGCTTCTCACCGTGCACGAGCCAGCCGATCGCGGCGATCACGGTCACGCCCGCGCCCGACCAGATCGCATACCCGACGCCCACCGGGATCCGCTCGAGCGTGAGCGAGAGAAACCAGAACGCCACGCCATAGCCCGCGAGGACGAGGAGCGTGGGCCAGAGCCGCGAGAAGCCCGCGGCGGTCTTCAGGAAACTCGTGGCGAGGACCTCCGCCGCGATGGCGATCGCCAGATAGAGCCAGTGCATGCCGACCGCCTCCAGGATCGCAGATCGCGGATCGCGCGACAGGAAGTCCCGTGGACGGGCACCCATCGCGGTGCGTCTGCTAGAGTGTAGTCCCCGGCGGGATCGACGCCCTCCTCCCCGGCACTCAGCGGGCCACCATCGCGGCATGACCGAGCATCCGCAGCCGCCCTCCGGCCAGACCGTCGACTCCATCCTGGCCGCGGCCACGAGCCACACCCGCGCCGCGCTCCGCACGCTCGGCGAGTTGGTGGGCAACGAGCCGACCACGACGCTCTCCCCGACGCAGTTCGCGGTCCGGCAGCTGGGCGTGGATCAGCGCGAGCTCGCGAGCACGCGGTTCACGGGGCCGAGCACATCGCTGGCGATCCTCGGCAACCTGATGCGGATCGAGATGGAGCGGCATGCCGGCCGGGTCGTGATCGGTTCGCCGGGCGACGACCTACCGCCGACTTGGTCGCAGCTCGACGTCGGGCCCGACGAGAAGCTGGCCGTGCCGGGCCGGCTGGTGGCCTACTTCCCGGCGGGTACGCTCGCCGCGGCGCCCTTGTGCGTGACGATCGACGACCGCCACTGGCAGCGGGAGTTCGCGATCCTCTCGACCCAGGCCGACAAAGAGGCTGCGGAAAAGACGCTCGAAGCGTTTCGGGCGCGGCTGAAGTCGCCCGAGAACCCGCTCCGCGGCCGGGTGCTGGATGCCTGCGTGAACGACGGGTGCGTGCGGATCTCCGCCAGCGCCGCGATCTCGGGCGCGCGAAGCGGGCTGATCCTCCCCGCCGACATCTGGCGGGAGGTCGACGTGTTTCTGGCCTCGGCCACCAGCCGCCGCGATATGCTGAAGTCGCTCGGCCTGGGCACCAACCGCGGCATGCTGATCGCCGGGCCGCCCGGAGTGGGCAAGACGCACCTGGTCCGCGTGATCGCCGCCGAGCTTGCCGGCCGCTACACCACGATCCTCGCCGATGCCAACGCGATGCGGCACACGATCGCCGACCTGTATGCCGAGAGCGACACCTTCGGCCCGACGCTCGTGGTGCTCGACGACATCGACCTCGTGCTCGGGCACCGGGACGGCAGCGGCACGAACACGTCGCTGGCCGACTTCCTCTCCACGCTCGACGGCGTCCACCAGCGGGACGACATCCTCACGATCGCCACCACCAACGATCCCAGGTCGCTCGACCCGGCCGCCCAGCGGTCGAGCCGCTTCGACATGGTGATCACGCTGCCGCTGCCCGACGCCGCCACGCGGCTGCGGATCCTCGAGCGGCACCTCGGACCGCTCGGCCTCGAGCTGGATCTGGGCGTGCTGGCGGAGGCGCTCGACGGGGCGACGGGCGCCGACGTCAAGGAGGTGATCCGCCGCGCGGTGCTCGAGCACGGCGACCGCTTCACGCAGGCCCAGCTCGTGGAGATCGCCGAGTCGGGCCGCTGGCAGGCGACCGTCAACCGGCGCAAGTATCTCTGACGCGAAAGGAGCAATCGATGGCGAATACGAAGCAGTCCGGCCGGCGGCCCGTGCCCCGCGGCAGGATCGTGATGCGGACCGGCGAGGCGCTGGTCGAGGACGAGGCCGCCTGGAGCGCCGCGGAGCCCGAGGTGGTGATCGGCGAACTCGACGGGCCGGTCGGCTACGCGATCGCAAACCTGCTCGGCGACCAGACGAAGGGACACTCGCGGGTGTTCGCGATCCTCAACTCCGACGTGCAGGTGCGGCCCGCGACCCTGATGGTCAGCAAAGTCACGGTCAAGCACGAGAAATACACCACCGTCCTGATGGGAACCGTGCAGGCCGCGATCGCCCATGGCGTACTCGATGCCGTGAGGGCCGGGGACATCCCGAGGCGGAAAGCCAACGACCTCGGTATCATCGTGTCGGTGTGGCTGGATCCGTCGATCGTCGAGGCGACCTACGATCCCGAAATCCTGTTCCGGACCAATCGTGAGGCCACGGCCAAGGCGATCGGCAAGGCGATGAGGCACGAGCCGTCGGTCGAGTGGCTGCTGGCCAACCAGGGGAACGTGACCCATTACTTCCACGACCTCGCGGTCAAGGGGGAACTATGAACACGACGGTAGGCGACGCCATGGCCGCGTCACGGCGGACGTTCGTGAAGCGCCTCGCCGCGGGAGCGTCGGCAGCCGTGGCGGCGCCGCTGGTGATCCCGTCGTCGGCACTCGGACTCGACGGCGCGGTGCCGCCCAGCGAGCGGATTCGCGTGGCGGGGATCGGCATCGGCCGCCGGGGCGAATACGACCTCGGCTGCTTCCTGCAGCAGCCCGACGTGCAGTTCGTGGCGGTGTGCGACGTGAAGCAGGCCCGCCGCGACGCCGTCAAGGCGATCGCCGACGCCCATCACGGCACGGCCGAGTGCCGGACCTACCGCGACTTTCGCGAGCTTCTCGATCAGCAGGACGTCGACGCGGTGCTGATCGCCACCGGCCCCAACTGGCATGGCCTGATGGCGATGCTCGCCGCCAAGGCCGGCAAGGACGTGTACTGCGAGAAGCCCTGCACGAAGAACATCGCCGAGAGCCTGCTGCTCCGCGACACGATGCGGCGCTGCGGGACGGTCTTCCAGGCCGGCACGCAGCGGCGGAACCTGCCGCACTTCGCCTTTGCCTGCGAACTCGCCCGGACCGGACGGCTCGGCAGGATCACCCGCGTCTACGCCCACCCCGCCGGGATGCGGGCCTTCTCCAGCGGCTGGCTGCCCGAGGAGCCGTTGCCCGATCCGGCCGTGGACGACTGGGACATGTATCTGGGCCCTGCGGCCTGGCGGCCCTTCAACGCCAAGACGCTCGCCGACGGCTTCAACTTCGAGAAGGGGGGCGGTCTCGTCGGCGGCGGTGTCTTGGAGTGGGGTTCGCACTGCGTCGACCTCTGTCAGTGGGCCGTCAACGACTGCCCGCCGCCGGTGGACTACGCGCCCCCCGTCGACGGGCGGATCGTCTGTCGGTATGCCGACGGGGCCGAACTGGTGTTCCGCGAGAAGGACTGGATCCCACTCGGCTCGTGCCCGGTGCGGTTCGAGGGCGAGACCGGCTGGGTCGAGGCCGGCGACAGCGGGAAGATCGTGCTCTCGTCGCCGGAACTCATGGCCGGCCGCAAGGTGGAAGAGATCGGCGGCTATCCGGCCACGTTCCACGTCCGTGACTTCCTGGACTGCGTGAAGACCCGCGGGAAGCCCAAGGGCAATGCCGATGCGGCCTGCAATGCCCACATCGCCTGCCATGCGGCGAACGTGGCGCTGTTTCTCGGCCGGCCGGTGAAGCTCGACACCGAGTCGTGGCTGTTCGTGAACGACGACCAGGCCAACCGGCTGCGGTCGGAGTCGCTCCGTGAACCCTGGAGGCTGTGATGCACGGACCGATCGTCGGATTGAACGGTTTGGTGGTGGCGGCGATCATCGCGTTGGCCCCGGCTGGGGCGGTCGCCCAGGAGGCCGCGGCGTCCCGAGAGCAGGAGTTGCTCACGGTGATCCGTTCGGAGACTCCCGAGGCCGACAAGGCACTGGCGTTCAAGGGGCTGGCCGTGCATGGTTCGCCCGCCTGCGTCGCCGACGTGGTCACGTACCTCGGTAACGAGCGGCTCGCGTCGTGGGCGCGGATCGCGATGGAGGCGATCCCCGGCGCCGAGGCCTCGGCCGCCCTGCGGGCTGCGGCGGTCGCCGATGAGAAGCTCGACAGTCGCCTCCGCGTGGGCATCATCAACTCGATCGGCGTGCGGCGCGACGCGGCCGCAGTGCCGCTCTTGGCCGCCCGGCTTGGCGATTCCGATCCCAAGGTCGCCACGGCGGCGGCCGCGGCGCTGGGAAAGATCGGCACGCCCGATGCGGGGCAGGCGCTCCTGCAGGCGCTGGCGGAGGGCAAGCCTGCCCGCGAGGACGTCGCCGAGGCCTGCGTGGTCTGTGGTGAAGGGCTCGTGGTGCAGGGCAACTCCGCTGCCGCGATGGGCCTGTTCGACGTGGTGCGGCGGGCGGACGTGTCGGAGCAGCGTCGGGCGGAGGCCGCGCGGGCGGCAATCCTGGTGCGCGGCCGGAACGGATTGCCACTGCTGACGGAACTGCTTCAGTCGCCGGTGCGGCGGCTGTTCAACATGGGCTTGTCGACGGCGCGAGAACTCACCGCCGGAGCCGATCGTGACGCGGCCCTCGCCTACGATTTCGACCTCGCCATCCTGAAGTCGCTCGCCCCGGCCCCCGGCAGCGATGCCCAGGGGACCCGGCGCCGCCTGCTGATCGAACTCCTAGCCGACCGCAACGTGAAGGGGGCGAGTGCCGCCGTGCGGCAGGCCCTGCTCGACGCCGCCCGCGACCCCAGCGCACACGTGCGGGGGGCGGCCATCCGTGCGATCAGCCGCTGCGGTGACGCCTCGTCGGCCGCCGGCCTGCTCGAAATCGCCGCCGCCGGTCCCGAGGTGGCCGCGGCGGTGAGGCAGTCGCTGGCCACCATGTCGGCCGACGGGGTCGATGACGTGATCCTCGCCCGGTTGGCAGACGGGGATGCCGCCCGGTTGCCGTTGGTGATCGGGCTCGTCGGCGACCGGCGCATCGTGGCGGCCGCCGACAGAGTGTTGCCGCTCGCCGACCACCCCGAGGCGGGCGTTCGTACCGCGGCCTTGGCGGCCCTGGGATCGATCGTGGACCTCAAGAACCTCCGCACGCTCGTGGCCAAGGTGACGGCGCCGCGGGACGACGCCGAGGCCCAGGCCGCTGCCGCGGCCCTGAAGGAGGCCGCGGTGAGGATGGCCGATCGCGAGGGCTGTGCGGCGGTGATCGCCGAAGGGATCGGCTCCGCGGGAGGGCGGACGGTGGTGCTTGTCGAGACCCTGGCCGACGTCGGGGGAGGCAAGGCGCTGGCCACAGTTGCCGCCGCCGCGCGGTCGGCCGACCCGGCGATCCAGGATGCCGCCACGCGGGTGCTCGGCAAGTGGATGACGGCCGACGCGGCGCCGGTGCTGCTCGACCTGGCGACGAGCGATGCAGCGGGCTCGTACCGCGGCCGGGCGTACAAGGGATACGTGCGGATCGCGAGGCAGTTCGCCCTGCCGGAAACCGAGCGGGCGGAGATGTGCCGCCGGGCGCTCGCCGCGGCCCGCGAGCCGGCCGACCGCAAGGCGGTGATCGAGATCCTCGTCCGCTATCCGCATGCCGCCACCCTGGCTGTGGCCCGCGAGGCGGCGGCCCTGCCGGACGTCGCCGACGAGGCGGGAGCGGCGATCACCGCCATCGAGGGCAAGATGGCCGCCGCGGCCGGCCGCCCATGAGGAGGTAACCGGCGATGAGTCGTGCCGGCTGGTGGTGTGTCTGGGTGGCTGCGGTCACGAGGGTTGCAGCGGCGGACGTGGTGTTCGAGAAGCACACGCTCAGCGAGCGGTTCGTAGCCGAAGGCTGTGCGGTCGCCGACTTCGATCATGACGGCCACGCCGACATCACCGCCGGCAACCTGATCTGGCATGGGCCTGAGTTCGCCCGCACGTCGGAGTTCACCCCCTCGGCCGACAATCCCTCGGGCCCCACGAAGACCCCCTACGACCCGGCCCGCGGCTATTCCGACTACTTCCTCGCCCATGCCCACGACTTCACCGGCGACGGCTGGAGCGACATCCTCGTCTACGGCCTGCCCGGCGAGCCCGCGCACGTGTTCGTGAACCCGCAGGGTTCGGGGGGCCACTGGCAGAAGCACGCGATCTTCGGCGTCGCCGACGGCGAGTCGCCCGGGCTCGTCGACATGACCGGCGACGACAAGCCCGAACTGCTCGTCCACTCCAGCGACCTGGTCAAGTCGCCCGAGGCGAACGGCATGGGGGGCGGCCAGCTCGGGTTCGCGGAGATCGACTGGACGAACCCGCTGGGCAAGGCCCGCTTCCATCCGATCACGCCCCGGTCACCCGAGAACGACCAGAGGTATTTCCGGTACACGCACGGCTACGGCGCCGGCGACGTCAACGGTGACGGCCGGATGGATCTCGTCACCAAGGACGGTTGGTTCGAGCAGCCGGCCGACCGCGCTGCGGCCATCTGGCCGTTCCATCCCGGGCCGTTCGGTCCGCCCGGGGCCAGGGGGGGCGCCCAGATGCTCGTCACCGACGTCAACGGCGACGGCCGCAACGACGTCGTCACCAGCTACGACGCCCACGGCTGCGGCCTCGGCTGGTTCGAGCAGCAGCCCGACGGGACGTTCGTCGAGCACCGCTTCATGGGGGCGACGCCGGAGGAGAACGACCAGGGAGTCACGTTCAGCCAGCTGCACTCGTTGGCGGCCGCCGACATCGACGGTGACGGGCTCCAGGACGTCGTCACGGGCAAGCGGCGCTGGGCGCACGGCACCAGCGGCGACGTCGACCCCAACGCCCCGCCGGTGCTGTACTGGTTTCGGCTGGTCCGCGACGGCTCGGGCGGGGCCCGCTACGTGGCGGAGAAGATCGACGACGACAGCGGCGTGGGCACGCAGGTGACGGTGGCCGACCTGAACGCCGACGGCAGGCCCGACGTGATCGTGGCCAACAAGCGGGGCGTGTTCGCCTTCCGCCAGAAGTAGCGAGCGGCCCGTCGCCGGATGCAGGCCCCGGCCGTGAGGCCGGCGGCGACCCGGAGCAGCCCCTCCGGCTCCGGCACTGCCTGCACGATGGCGACCCGGAAGCTAGCCCAAGTTACGCACTTCGGAGCCGTTTTTCGGATTTTTGGGCGGTCCGTCGATCGTAAGTGCTGACGCGACAACGCGCGGTTCGGCGAACGGCCGTGTAGTGAAGACCTTGCCCTTGAGTTTTCACTTTCGACTTTGCGATCTTCGAAGTATCCGATCTGCGGAGTGCTTCGATGTTCCTG
>Ga0194129_10006126_pt1 | contig 14899 bp, 16 predicted proteins | sample TA2KigCa35mmetaG_FD_150862 | JGI IMG/M metagenome (GOLD analysis project Ga0194129, IMG submission 150862) | Freshwater microbial communities from Lake Tanganyika, Tanzania - TA2015038 Kigoma Deep Cast 35m | ecosystem: Environmental > Aquatic > Freshwater > Lake | place: Tanzania: Lake... | reverse complement strand
CGCCCGTGCCGCCGGTTCCGCCGGTGCCGCCGGTGCCGCCCGTGCCGCCGGTGCCGCCCGTGCCGCCGGTGCCGCCCGCGCCGCCGAGACCGCCCGTGCCACCCTCGGCGATGCAGCGACCTTCGACGCACGCCAGCCCGTTCGTGCAATCCGACTTGCGCAGGCAAGCGTCCGCGGGGACGCAGCTCGGCACCCCGAGGAGCCCCAGCGCGCCAAGCCCGAGGGCTGCGAGGGCGCACGCGGCCGCGAGGTCGGAGCGGCGGAGAAGCCGCGGCGAGTTCCGCTCAGAAGAGGTCAATTCGAGCTCCTGCAGACAGGGTCGCCTGCCAGATCGCCGTGTCCTTGGGGAGATCACCGCCGAGAAAGAACACGTTCACGAGGGGATTCAGGTTGACCTCGACGCCGCGACCGACGCGCAGCCGGTAGGCATAGCCGAACGACACGCCGAGCAAGTTCTCGGGCGCGAGGATCGCGACCGCACCGGCTTGGAGCACCATCTCGTCCCGAAAGCGCAGGAGGTAGCGAACATCCGCGCCGAACGAGGCCCGCGGCTCGAGCTCGATCAGGGCGCCGACCCCGAGCGCGTGCTTCGGCTCGTCGTCGATGAATCCCTCCGCGCCGAGCCGCAGCGTGGTGCGCGTCCGTCGCACGCCCGCCGCGTAGCCCGAGCCGCCGCCCTCGACGCCAGCGATCAGATCCGCGGCACCCGCGACATGGATCTCCTCGGCGTTTGCCGAGCCCGGGAGTCCAACGAGCGCCAGCGCGACGGTCGACGTGAAGAGGTGAAGCGGACGCATGGGATGACCCGCGGCGGGGAGGTCATCATGACCTCAGCGCTCGCGAGGTCCGCGGGTTGCACGTTCCGTGCCTTTTTTTTCCGGTCCGCGCCCGGTTTTCGCAGGGCGGTCCTCGGCCGCCGAAGGCCGCTCGCCCGCCTCGCTCTCGGTTCGCACCGCATCGGCGGCCTCGCGCGCCTTCTCCGCGGCGCCCTTCACGTCACCCTCGAGCTTGCCGGCCTCGGGCTCGTCCTCGACGGTCGGATCGAGCCCGATCACGATGTCGACGCGGCGGTTCTTGGAGCGCCCCTCGTCGGTGTCGTTCGACGCGACCGGCTGGTGCTCACCGAAACCGGCGGCGCCGAGGCGCGCGGGCGGGATCCCCGATTTTTGCGCGAGCACGAGCACCACCGCGGTCGCGCGTGCACTCGAGAGGTGCCAGTTCGACGGGTACCTCGGGGTGTTGATCGGCCGGGTGTCGGCGTGACCCTCGACCTTGATGACGACGGGCTTCTCCTTGAGCTCCTTGCCGAGCGCCTCGAGCAAGGGGAGCGCGCGCGGGTCGAGCTCGTCGGAGCCACTCCTGAACAGCACGTCGTTGTCGAGGCGGAGCACGAGCTCGGTGCGCCGCCGCAGGATGCGGAAGCCGAGCGGCGCCTCAGTCGGCTCGCCGTTGCCCTTCCCGCTGGCCGCGCCATCGCCCGCCGTGACCGAGACCGTCGAGACGTCACCGACCTCGCCTTCACCGGGGCCCTTGTCGCCGCGACCGACATCGCCGGCAGCCTGATCGCCGCTGCCCCGTGAGCCGGCCTTGCCTTGGGCGCCATCCTTCCCGGTGCCGCCGTCCTGCTCGCCGCCTGGCCCCTCCGGCTTGCCCTTGCCGTCTTCCTCGGACTGGCCGCTGCCGAGTGCGATGCGGAGCTTCGGATCGGTCTCGATCCGGTCGGCGAGGTCGTTGAGCTTCGCGGGATCGCCGCCGGCTGCCTCGACGACGCGCTTCAGGGCGTTCAGCTGGTTCTCGATCTCGACGAGCTGTCCCTTCTGGTTGTGGAGGTATTTGACGTTGGAGTTCCGGAGCGAAGAAAAAGGCGAGTTCGTGCCGTCGAAGACCCCCACGCTGCCTTGCAAGACGTGGATCCCCATCGACTGGACGAACGACTCAGAGAAGCGACCGACCTTGTTCGAGTCGGTCTGCGACGTCGAGAACATGACGACGAAGAATGCGAAGAGCAGCGTGATGAAGTCCGCGTAGCTCACCAACCACCGCTCGTGGTTGACGTGCTCGGGGTGCTTGTGTTTCTTCGCCATGGTCGCCGGGAGAGCCGTCGCCGGGAGAGCCGTCGCTGGGAGAGCCGTCGAGGAGGAGCCCGTCGCGCGGACGAACCCCTGACGATCTTACGGCCGTGGGCGGGCGATCTTGAGCGGAATTCGCCCGGTAGGCGCGGACGCCGGCGAGCGTGGGACTCGGCAGACGAGGGCGAGCGCCGCCTGCGAGGTCAGCCCTCGCCGGTCTTCGCCTGACCGCGTTCGCTCTCCTTGAGGAAGCTGTTCAGCCGATCGCGAACGAGCTTCGGGTTCGTGCCCTCCTGGATGGCGAGCACGCCCTGCAACATCATCTCCTGGACGTGCGAGGACTCCTTGGCGCGGAGCTTCACGCGACCGCCGAGGGGCATCATGATCATGTTCGCGAATGCGACGCCGTAGATCGTGGCGATGAACGCGGTCGCGATGCCGCGGCCGACCGCCTCGATGTCGGACAGGTTCTTCATCACCTGAATGAGGCCGAGCACGGCGCCGATGATGCCGACGGTGGGGGCGTAGCCGCCGGCCGCCTCGAAGGCCTTGCCGACGTTCTCCGCCTCTTCCTCCTCCTGCTGCATCGAGATCTCCATCGTGTCGCGGATGGTGTTCGAATCGGCGCCGTCGATCGCCATCATCAGCGCGCGCGACAGGAAGGGGTGCGACACGTTGGGCGCGAGCTTCTCGAGGCCGAGGATGCCCTCACGACGCGCGCGGGTCGCGAGATCGACGATCTCCTCGATCAGCTTGCCGTGGTCGACGTGCTGGGTCTTGAAGAGCTTGCCGAGCCACTTGCCCATGCCCTTGATGACGTCGGGCGGGAACTGGACGAACACCGCGCCGATCGTCCCGCCAAGCACGATGATCGCCGCCGGACCGCCGACGACGTCGGAGACCGAGCCGTGCTCGAGGTTGTTGCCGAGGAGGACGGCTCCGACGCCGAAAAGCAGGCCGAAAAGCAGTGAAAGATCCATCGGTCAGGACTCCTCTTCTGAGCGATCGAGACGCGGCACCAAGGGCGGGCGCTCCCCGTCAATGCGCCCGAGCGGGCAGACCCCCGGGCCGAGCGTGTGGATGCTCCGGCGCAGCGCGACGTACGCGTCGATCACCTCGTCGAGGGTCTCTCTCACCAGGATGGTCTCGCCGTTTAGCATTCGGATCGTGGTGTCCGGCGCCACGTCGACGGCGAGGATGTGATCGGGGTTGATCGCGACCGTCTTGCGGTTGAGCCGGGTCAGCTTGAGCACGGAGCCTCGAAAGGTTAGAGCGCGGGGCCCGGCAGGGGCAAGATTCAGGCCGAGCGCGAATGGACTCGAGCGCGGGTGTGCCGACGCGTGGATTCGCGCTGGCACGCGACGTGCTCTGGTTTCGGTCCCATGAGCTCCATCCTCGGCGGTGTGCGGAACCTCCAGCAGGCGCTCGATTACCACCTCGAGCGACACAACCTGCTCACGACCAACCTCACGCAGCTCGACACGCCGGGCTATAAGGCGCAAGACCTCGTTCGGCAGCCCGACAGCTTCGCGAGCGTCCTCGACGTCGAGATGGGCGCGACGGCCGCCGGGCATTTCGGCAGCGTCGGCGGACCGAAGTCGTGGCACGTCGAGCGTGACGTCTTCGCTCCGGAGGGCTCGAACGGCAACACGGTCAGCCTTGACCGCGAGACCGTGAAGGTCGCGTCGAACAACCTCCGCTACGACGCGATCAGCGCGATGATCCGCGGAAAACTCGACAACCTCGACTGGGCGTCGCGGGACGGGAGGTAATCCTCGATGAGCTCGATCGGACCTGCTGCCGGCATCTTCACCGCCCTCGAGGTCGCGGGCTCGGGCCTGTCGGCCGAGCGCGCGCGCATGAACGTCATCGCGTCGAACCTGGCCAACGCTCGGACGACGCGCGGCGCGGATGGCTTGCCCTACCGCCGCCTCGATCCGGTGTTCGAGGCGCGCCCCGTCCAGCGCGACGCCTTCGATCCGGTGCTCCGGTCGATCGAGACCGTCGAGTTCGCGCGGGTCCAGGAGGACCCGACTCCCGGCCAGCTCGTCTACGACCCCGAGCACCCCGACGCGAACCCCGAAGGGTACGTCGAGATGCCGAACGTCAACGTGGTGACGGAGATGGTCAACATGATGACTGCCTCCCGCGCTTACGAGGCGGGCATCACCTCGATCGAATCCATCAAGCAGATGGCCTCCGCGGCCCTCCGGATCGGGCGCTGAGCCATGGCGATGGTCGGCGCGATCGGTAGCGGCATCCCCGAGATCCGCATGCAGCCAGCGAGCTCGTCGCTCGAACGCCCCGCGCTCGGGGGCGGCGCGGGCCAGCTGATGCAGGTCGCTGACCTCGCGTGGCCCGCCGAGGCCCTGCGTGCCGGCGCCGCGGGGCAGGCCAAGTTCGGCGACTTGCTGCAAGCCGGCATCGAGCAGACCGCCGCGCTGGGTCACGCGGCCGAGGCGAAGGCCCAGGCGTTCGCCTCCGGCGCCCTCGACGATCTGCACGGCACGATGATCACCGCGAAGGAGGCCGAGATTTCGCTCCGCCTCGTCGGCTCCGTGAGGACGAAGCTCCTCGACGCCTTCCACGAACTCTGGCGCATCAATGTCTGAAAACCGCACCGACAGTCCGGCTCCCGCCGCCCCCGAACCGCTGCTGCCACCGCGCGTGCGCGAGGCGCTCGACCGTGTGAAGAGCGTCTGGACCCGGCTGCCCTTCGCGGCGAAGTTGTTCCTCGTCTCCGCCGGGGCCACGGTCCTCGTGGTGTCGCTGTATTTCGCGGCCGCGCCGGCGATGCGCGAGTACGCGGTGCTCTACGGCCAGCTCGAGGGCGAGGACGCCGGCGTCATCGTCGAGAAGCTGAAGGCCCAGAAGATCCCCTTCGAGCTGACCGGCGACGGGACCACGATCAAGATCCCGAAGGACAAGGTCCACGAGGTTCGGCTCCAGCTGGCCTCGGAGGGTCTGCCGAAGGGCGGTCACATCGGCTTCGAGAGCTTCGAGAACATGCGGCTCGGCGCGACCGAGTTCGAACAGCAGGTCGTCTATCGGCGCGCGATGGAGGGCGAGCTCGCCCGGACGATCGCCACCGTGCGCTCGGTGCAAAGCGCGCGCGTGCACCTCGTGCTCCCGAAGGCCTCGGTGTTCGCGCAGAAGAAGGAAGCGGCCACGGCCTCCGTCGTGGTGAAGCTGCGCGGCTCGCGCATCGAGGAGGAGGAGATCGGCAGCATCGTCAACCTCGTCGCCTCCGCGGTGCAGGGCCTCGAGCCCGATCGGGTCACCCTGGTGACGACGGACGGAAGGATGCTGCACCGCCCGCGCCCCGTGGGGGCCGACGGCGAGACGAACACCACGGCCGCGGAGCAGGATCTGATGGCCCAGCGACGCGGGGTCGAGGCGCTGCTCGAGGAGCGAACCCGCACGATGCTCGAGCGGGTCCTCGGTCCGGGCCACGTCGACGTCCGCATCACCGCCGAGCTCGACCGCGCGAAGGTCGAGACGACGACGGACAAGTTCGACCACAGCCGCTCGTCGATGCGAAGCGAGCAACAGCTCGTCGAACAGTCGGCGACCGGCGCGCCGATCGACAACACCGTCGCGGGCGTCCCGGGCGCCGAGGGCGCGTTGCCGGATGGGGCGGACGCCGGCGGCGCAGGGCAGGATGGTGCAGGCGGTACGCTGCGCAAGCAGTCGACGCGCAACTACGAGATCGACCGGGTGCAGGAGCGGCGCATCAGCGTGACGCAGAACGTGAAGCGGCTCGCGGTGGCGGTGGTGATCGACGGCATCGACGCGGGGAACGGCAGCGGCAACGTGGTGGCCCGCGCACCACAGGAGCTCGAGAAGCTCACCCTGCTCGTCCGCAGCGCGGTCGGCTTCGACGAGGACCGCGGCGACGTCGTCACGGTGGAGTCGGTGCCGTTTTACATGGAGAAGCTGCCCGAGCCCGAGGCCGAGGTGCCGCTCATCCCGCTGCCGGAGTCGTTCACGGCGAAGTACGGAAAGTTCCTTCCGCTCGCGAAGGTCGCCTCGGCGCTGCTCGTCGCGACGGTGGTCCTTCTCGTCTCACGACGCGCCTTGCGCCGGCGGGGCGAGCGCCTCGAGGTGATGCGCCTGAAGGAGCTCGAGTCTCAGGAGCGGATCGTGAAGATGCAGCTGGAAGCCGCCAAGGTCGAGCCACCGCCGCCGCCCGAAGTCGTGATCGACTATCGCGCGGAGGCCCTGAAGAAGGCGACCGAGGATCCGGCCACCGCGGCGCTGGTGCTTCGCTACTGGCTGAAGAGCTACGACCTACCGCAAGCGCAGCCGTCACCGACGAAGACCGCGGCGGCCTGAGCGCCCGCCCCCGAGTGCCGAGCCCCTCGTGCATCGTGGCGCGGCTCGCGCGTCGCCGCTCGCAGGCCCCTCGAGGCCCGCCCACGGCGGCGCGACAGGGACGCCGCGCACGACGAGCTATCCATCTCGCCCACGGCAGGGTATGCCTCTTGCAAGGCGTGGGGGGCTGGTGGCGCTGCCGATCGCGGCGCTGCGATGCCCCACACGATCATGGCCGTGGCGAACCTCTCCGATCCCCAGAAAGCGGTCCTGTTCCTCCTGTCGCTCGACGAGGAGATCGCCGGGCCCATCGTGAACGAGCTCGATCCCACCGAGCTGCGCAAGCTCCGCGAGATCGCCGGCTCGATGCAGGAGGTCAGCTCGAGCGCGCTCGATGAGACCTACCAGGAGTTCGTCGAGCGGAGCGGCGTCTCGGTCGCCGTGCCGAAGGGCGGCCTCCCTTACCTTCGTCGGCTGACCCGCGGCGCTCTCCACGGGATCCCGGAGGATCCGATCGAGCTCGAGCTCGAGGGCCCGTTCCAGCGGCTCGAAGCAGCGCCCCCCGAGACCGTCGCCGCGTTGCTCGCGGAGGAGACCGACCAGCTCGTCGCTGCGCTGCTCGCGCGCCTCGACCCGAAGCGGGCCGCGCCGATCCTCGAAGCGATGCCCACCGAGCGTGAGGCCGCGATCCTCATGCGGCTGACGAAGATGACCGATCTTCCGCTGAACGTGCTCGAGGATGTCGCCACGGCGCTCGCCGCGGATCTGCCGCAGACGAGCACCGAAACCTCGGTCGCGCTCGACGGCGTGAAGCGCGCGGCGGACATCCTGAACTCCGGAGGTCGTCAGATGTCGGCGACCATCCTCGAGGCGATCGAGGAAAAGCAACCCGAGCTCGCCCGCGACATGCGGCTCGCGATGTTCACCTTCGTCGACCTCGCGCGCCTCGACGCGAAATCGATGCGCACGCTGCTGCGCGAGGTGCCGACCGAGCGCCTGACGATCGCCCTGAAGGGTGCCTCTCAAGACGTCATCGACGCGATCTTCCTCGGCCTCTCGGAGCGCGCGGCCGCGCTCATTCGCGACGACCTCGAGGTGCTCGGCAAGGTCCGCAAGTCGGAGGTCGAAGGCGCGCGCCAAGAGGTCGTTCAGGTCGCGCTGCGCCTCGAAGCGGACGGGGTCTTGGACCTCGGTCGCGGCGGCGAGGAGTGAGCGATGCGCTCGAGTGGCGACGACGAGGCCACGATGCCGGTGCCCTGGGCCGGCGGAGGGCCCGACCAGGTCAAGCGGCCGCGCTGGCTCGAGTCGCGCCCGTCGCCGGTCACGGCGCACCCGCCCGACGGCGCGCTCGGCGTCGGTGAGAGCGTCGCTCCCCCGAGCCACGACGACCCGCCCGTTGGACAGAGCACCGCGCGCCTCGAGGCCGCGATCCAGGCGGCGATGGCCGCCGCGACGCCAGCACCACCGGGCGTCACGGCGCCGGCCGCGCCGACGCGCGACTACGAGGGGGAGCTCGCCGCCAAGGACGCGACGATCGCGCGGCTCGAAGAGAAGCTCGTGCAGCTCGCGACCTCGGCCGAGCGCACGCGCCGCCAGGTGCTGGAGACCTGCGAGGGCGACGTGGTCGAGCTCGCCGTCGCGATCGCCGAGCGCATCGTCGGGCGCGAGGTCGGCGGCGATCCGTCGCTCTACGCCCGCTGGGTGCATGACGCGCTGACGCGGCTCGCCGACCAGTCCGATCTCGTCGTGCTCGTCTCGCCCGACGTGCTCGCCGCCGTCCCGAAGAGCGCCTGGCAAGACGCCGCGGGCCGCCCGCTCCTGCCGACCATCGACCCGAAGCTGCCCGCGGGCTCGTGCGAGGTCCGAAGCACCGTGAGCCGGATCGACGGCAGCGCCGGTGCGCGGGTGCGCGCGGTCGTGGAGGCGCTCGGCACGTCGGAGGAGGGTTGACGCCATGACGGCGAGCGCCATCGATCTGTCGCCGTACCTCGAGCGCGTGCGCCGGGCCGAGCCCGCACCGGCGGAGGGGCGCGTCCACGAGGTGGTGGGCCTGCTCGTCGAGGTCGTCGGTCTCGACGCGGCCACCGGCGACCGGCTCGAGATCGTGCTCCCCGATCGCCGGCTCGCGCTCGAGGTTCTTGGCTTTCGTCAAGACAGGCTACTCGCTGCGCCGCTCGGGTCCACCGCCGGCGTTCAGCACGGGACGCCGGTGATTCGCAAGGCTCGCGGCGCGATGGTCGAGGTCGGGGATGCGCTGCTCGGGCGCGTGCTCGACGCCTTCGGCGAGCCGCTCGACGGGCGACCCGCGCCGGTCTGTACGAGCCGGGTCCCGATGCGCCGCGATCCACCCCAACCGTTCTCGCGCCAGCCGATTCGGGAGCAGGTCGAGACGCGCGTGCGGGTGCTCGACGGGATGCTCCCGATCGGACGTGGGCAGCGCCTCGGTCTGTTCGCGGGCACCGGCGTCGGCAAGAGCACGCTGCTTGCGATGATGGCCCGGCGGGCGCGCGCCGACGTGGTCGTCGTCGGGCTCATCGGCGAGCGCGGTCGCGAGGTCGGTGAGTTCGTCCGCAACGCGCTCGGCTCGCAGGGGCTCGCCCATGCCGTGGTAGTCGTCGCGACGAGCGACGCGCCGCCCCTCGTCCGCGCCCAGGGTGCGCTGCGAGCGACGGCGATCGCGGAGCATTTTCGCGACCAAGGCAAGCACGTCCTCCTCATGATGGACTCCGTCACGCGCTTCGCGATGGCGCTGCGCGAGGCGACCCTCGCGGCCGGCGAGCCACCGGTGACGAAGGGCTACACCCCGAGCGTCTTCGCCGCGATGCCCGCCCTGTTCGAGCGCGCCGGGAATTGCGACCACCAGGGCAGCATCACGGGGATCTACACCGTGCTCGTCGAGGGCGACGACATGAACGACCCGATCGCCGACACCGTACGCGGGACCCTGGACGGGCACATCGTGCTGTCACGCGAGCTCGCGCAACGCGGGATCTTTCCGGCGGTCGACGTGCTCGCAAGCGTCACCCGCGTGTTCAACGAGATCACGACGCCGGACCATCGTGTCGGCGCGAACCGGGTGCGCGAGCTGCTCGGTGCCTACCGTGAGGCCGCCGATCTCTTGCGGATCGGTGCGTACGTCCGCGGCAGCGATGCACGGGTGGACGCCGCGGTCGCGGCGATGCCGAAGATCGAGGCCCTGGTCCGGCAGGATCTCGAGGAGACGAGCAGCCTCGAGCTCGTTCTCCGGCAGCTGAAGGACGTCGCGCCGGAGGGTTTCCGTTGACGGCTGAGGCGCCGACGGTGGTGAGCGCGTGAGCCGTACGAAGCTGAAGCGGATCGCGCGGCTCGCGACGCTCCGGGAGCGTGAGCGCGACACCGCTCAGGCGCGGCTCGCCGAGGCACGACGCGCCACGGAGGCTTGCCGTCGCGAGGTCGCCGAGCTCGAGGAGCGCTGGCGCGCCGAGGCGGACTCGGTCGCGGCCGCGACGTCGCTGCCGGTGAGCGAGTTCGCGCTGCTGCGAGCCCACCTTCAGGCGCTGCGACGCGCGGTGGTGCAGGCCAGCCTGCGCCTCGCCGCGGCGGAGGAGGTCGAGCAGCGCGAGCTCGAAGCGACGACGCTCGCCCAGCGCGAGCTCCGCAAGATGGAGATCTGGAACGAGACCGAGGTCGCGCGCCAGCAGGCGGAAGAGAACCGGAAAGACCAGGAGCTCACCGACGAGCTGACGGCACGAATCGTGCAGTGACGGTGTCGCTGCCCGGACGGCCTCGGCTGGAGGTCGTCGGCATGCGCAGCGCCGGCAGCTCACGCGGTCGGCGACGTCGGCAAGGATGCCGACGGAGGAGTCGGGATCATGACGATCGATGTCACGCGACAGACGACGCGCGCCCGCGAGGCGACGCCCACGCTCGCCCCGAGCCCGCAGCGCCCCGTGAGGGGCGACGACCGGCGCCCCGAGAGCAGCTTCGCGCGGACCCTCGCGCACGCGGAACGGGCCGGGCGTCCGCGGGGTCACCGAGCCCAGGGCGAGCCGAGCGAGCGGGCTTCCGACGAGGGACGACGCCAGGTGTCCGCCCACGGGTCGCAGGCGGCAGACGACGTCGAGCGGCGCGACCGAGCGGTGGCCCACCGAGCGAGGACGCGGGGCTTGCAATCCCTGGAACCGGCGGCCCGTCGCAGCCTCGCGGACGACGCGCCAGTGTCGGACGAACCACCGCGGACGGGCGAGGCAGCCGAGGCAGCCGACGCAGCCGAGGCAGCCGAGGCAGCCGAGGCGAGCGACGAGCCCACCAGGGACGCCGCGAAGCCCGAGGCGCCCGAGCGGGGTGCGGGCGGCGGAGCCCCATGGGACGCCCCGCACCATGAATTGATTGAAATCATGGCTGAGTCCACAGCCTTCGGGTCGGCATGGCCCGGCGCGGCGCGCGGCGCAGGGGTACCGTGCCCCGAGGACCTGGCCGCGCGGGTCGAGGAGCGCCACCTGCCTCGCGGCGCCGAGGCGCGGGCGGGTCTCGCCGGGCTGGGTGGGCAGCCCGGCGGGGACGCGGGCGAGGGCGTCGAGGGCGAACCGAGCCCCACGCTCGATCGGGCCGAGCACCTCGCAGCCGAGCACCTCGCAGCCGAGGACCTCGCGGCGGAGCGGCTCACCACCTCGCGCCGCACGACCGTGCGCCTCGACGAGATCGTGAGCCGCGCGCATCGGCTGGGCGACGTCGACCGACCCGGGGACGAAGCCGCGGGGGCGACGAGCCAGGCGACGACGGGGGAGGCTCGGCCCGAGGATGACGGGACGGCGCGCGAGGTCCGCGCGACGAACGAGCCCTCGGCCGCGTCGGGCTCCGGAGCCGCGGCGCGGAATGCGTCCCCGACCGGGACCGCGACGCCGTCTCCAGCGCATCCCCCCGGCGCCGAGAAGCTCCCGACCCGGGCGGGCGCGGCCGCCCAGGCGAAGGCCGAGCGCGTCACGCGCGAGCTCGAATCGATGGTGAGGGCCCGTCGTCAAGAGGTCGCCGCGTCGGCGGTCAATCACCTGACGCTGCGCCACGGCGCGGAGGGGCGGCTCGACCTCGAGGAGCTCGGGACGGTGACGGTCGTCGCCCGCGCGGTCGCCGGGGAGGTGGACGTGTCGATCCGCACTTCGAGCGAGGACACCACGGCCATGCTCCAGAGCACGAGCGGGCTGCTCGAAGGCGAATTGCGCCGTGATTCGCTGGAGATCCGTCATCTCTCGGTCGAGCACGAGCGCGGCGAGCGGCGTGACGACGGGGACGACGGTCGCCGGCGCGAGCCGCGACGCGACGACGCCGAGGAGCCCCACCGACCCGCGCCAAACCCCGGCGAAGACGACTTCGAGAGTTCGGTACGGTTCGTGCTCTCGGGTCACGAGGCGCCCCCTGCGCGCTGACGGAGATCCTCCAGCATGCCCCTCGACGGAATCCAGAACGGCCCCCTTCGTGAGCTCGGTCAGCGCCCCGCGGCCTCCTCTTCGGCATCGAAGGAGTCGGTGGACAAGGACGCCTTCCTCAAGCTGCTCGTCGCGCAGCTCAAAGCGCAGGATCCGCTGTCGCCGATGGAGGGGACGCAGTTCGTGCAACAGCTCGCGACCTTCTCGCAGGTCGAGCAGGCGATCTCGCAGACGAAGCACCTCGAGATGCTGTCGCTCCAGCTGAGCGGCCTACAGTCGAACGAGGCCGTGGGCCTGATCGGCAAGGAGGTCACCGTGAAGGGCAAGACCATCGCCTTCGACGGCACGAACCCCACCGGCTTCAGCACGCAGCTGAACGGCGACGCGGCGGCGACCAAGGTGACGATCGTCGATGCCGCCGGCGCCCCCGTCCGCACCCTCGAGCTCGGGCCGCAAGCCCAAGGCCCGGTCCCCGTCCCATGGGATGGGCGCAACGACGCCGGCAAGCTGGTGCCGCCCGGGAGCTACTCGGTGCAGGTCGAAGCGACGGACGCGGCCGGAGAGCCGGTCGTCAGCAGCAACGAGGTGAAGGGTCGCGTCGTCGGCGTGTCCTTCGACAAGGGCTACCCCGAGGTGATCCTCGACTCCGGCGCGCGCGCCCCGATTTCCGACCTCGTCGCGGTCCACGGGACCACCGTCGGCCCGAGCGGCCTCGCCGGTGCGGGTGGACTCGCGGCCGCGCTCGCCGGCTTGAAGCCAAGCCCCACCGAGACAGGCCTCGCCGGTCTCGACGCCTCCATTGCCAACCTCGCCGCAACGCCGCGGCGGTCCGATCGCTGATCCCACGTCGGCATGAAGCCGGCCCCACGCCAGGAGGAACCATGAGTGTCACGAAGACCATGAACACCGCCGTCTCGGGACTGCGCGCGCAGCAGGACGCGCTCGGCATCCTCGGTGACAACATCGCCAACGCGAACACCGTCGGCTTCAAGCAGTCGCGCGCGGTGTTCGAGGATTTGCTCGGCAATTTCAGCGGTGGCAGGACGTCGGTTCCGGGCGCCGGGGCGCGCCTCGTGCGGGCGCAGCAGATCTTCAGCCAGGGCGCGCTGAAGACGACCGGCATGCCGAACGACCTCGCGCTCTCGGGCGACGGCTTCTTCGTCTACCAGGGCAAGGTCGACGGCTTCGACGGCCAGTTCTATTCGCGCGACGGCAGCTTCGTCGTCAACTCCGAGGGCCTGCTGGTGAACGCGCACGGCCTGCGCCTCCAGGGCTACAGCCAGGCCAACGGCACCAACTTCGGGGGGCCCATCGGCGACATCTCGGTGCAGCCGCTGACGCTGCCGCCGAAGGAGACGACCACGGTCGACATCGTCGCGAACCTCGACGCGGACGCCTCGGCCTTCGATGCGACGGGCGGCACGAACGCCTTCAATCCGGCCGACCCGAGCAACACCTCGAATTTCTCGACCTCGGTGACGATCTTCGATTCGCAAGGCAATCCGCACGCGCTCGATGTCTACTTCGTCCGCCTCAACAACGGGCTGGTCCCCCCGGAGCCCTCGAACGATTGGGAGGTCCACGTCCTCGACGGGAACACCGACGTGACCGGCGGCGCGACCCCGCCCAAGCTGACCTTCGGCAGCGACGGCAAGCTCTCGAACGCCAACGTCATCACGACGACGCCGCTCGTGTGGTCCGCCAACAATGCGAACAGCGCCGCGAACGCGGGCATCACCTTCAACGTCGGGACGGGCGGGCTCGGGATCACGCAGTACGGCTCGGCGAGCAGCGTCTCGAAGCAGAGCCAGGACGGCTACACCGCCGCATCCCTGACGGGCCTCGACGTCACGCCGGACGGGACCGTGAACGGCATCTACTCGAACAGCCAGAAGCTCGCGCTCGGCCAGCTCGCGGTCGCGAAGTTCGCGTCGAACGACGGGCTGTCCCGCTCGGGCCACAACCTGTTCTCCGAGACGCTCGACTCGGGCCAGGCGAACCTCGGCGCGGCGTCGAGTGGAGGGCGCGGCGGCATCGTCTCGGGCGCGGTCGAGCAGAGCAACGTGGACATCGCCGCGCAGTTCGTCGACATGATCAGCTACCAGCGCGCCTTCTCGGCGAACTCGAAGACGATCACGACGGCGGACGAACTGCTGGTCGAGACCGTGAACTTGAAGCGATAATCGACGTTAGGCGCGCGTGGCGCGCGGAGACTCCATGGCGGACGAAGACAAGAAGGAAAGCCAGACACCGCCCGCGGCGGCCGGGGTACCGGCACCGAGTTCGGGCATCGTCGGCAAGGTGCTCGGCGTCGTGCTGCCGACCATCTTCTCTGGGATCGCGGCCTTCGGGGGCGCCAAGCTCGCCGTGAGCAGCTTGCCGACCGCCGAAGACCAGCACGGCAAGAAGGTCGACGAGAAGAAGCAGCCCGGACTGACGATCGAACTCAAGGCGTTCGTCGTCAACGTGCAGGACGAGAAGACGGGCGAGAACAAGCCGATGAAGATGTCGGTCGCGATCGAGCTCGAGAAGCTCGCGAAGAAGGAGGAGTTCGAGCCCTTCATTCCGCGGATCCGCGACGCCATCCTCGGCTACGTCCGGAACCTCAGCTACCAGCAGGTGATCAACCCGCGCACCAAGGAGCGGATGACCGAGGACCTGTTGAAGATCGTGCATGAGCTGGGCTGCGAACAAGCCCAGCGCGTGCTCGTGCAGGAGCTGGTGACGCAGTAACTTGGGGAGCCGGAGGCTCTTTTGGCCGGAACCCCTCGGCTCCGGAGACACCTGGATTCCCACCTCGCGGCACCACCGACCCGGCATCTCCGACGCATGGCGATGAACTTCGACGACGACGACCGAGACTCCGACCGGGAACGCCCCGAACCGCGGAAGGCGGCCCGGAACGAGACCTTGATTTCGGTCACGTCCGAGGGAGGCACAGCGCTCGCCGAGGAGACCATGCGGCGCGCGGCCTCCGCCCTCGCCGCCGGGGTCCGTCGAGGGGTGCCCTTCCTCGGCCGGCGCCGCGCCACCGCCGTGCCCGGCGCCCCGACCGCGGTGAAGGCGAGCGAGTTCGGCAGGAACCTCCAGGAGCCGGTCTACGTCTGCTCGCTC
>Ga0194129_10006124_pt1 | contig 14904 bp, 10 predicted proteins | sample TA2KigCa35mmetaG_FD_150862 | JGI IMG/M metagenome (GOLD analysis project Ga0194129, IMG submission 150862) | Freshwater microbial communities from Lake Tanganyika, Tanzania - TA2015038 Kigoma Deep Cast 35m | ecosystem: Environmental > Aquatic > Freshwater > Lake | place: Tanzania: Lake... | reverse complement strand
TCGGGCCGCAGCTGGCGGTACTTGTCGACGGCCTCAACGCCGTGGACAGCCTCGCCGACGACCTGGAAGTCACCGCCAGAGAAGATGTCCCGGATCATGTCGCGCATGAACACGGCGTCATCGACGATCAGGACTCTCTTTGCCATGCGGACAGCTCCGGTCGGTATGAATGGGGGTTTCTACACCAAACGTCGCCACCCACGCCAAGCGTACTGCGGCGCGGCACGGGGGAAGCCCCTGTCGTCACGCTCGACCGCTCACGAGTCGGCCAGCAGACCGACCACCGCGTCTACGGCCGCGCGCGCCTTTTCCCGCCGCTGCTCCTCGGCGCGCAGGCGCTGCTGCGCGGCGCGCAGATCCTGCTCCAGCGCGCGCACGCGTCCGACGGCGTCGGCCGCCTGCGCCTCGAGCCCGGCCACGCGGGCGTCGGAGTCGCTGCGCGCCGCCTCGGCCTCGGCATGCGCCTGATCCCGCTCGGCCTCGGCGACCTGCAGGCGGTCGCGGACCTGCGCCTCCAGATCATCGCGCTCGGCAGTCAGCGACGCGACGCGCGTCTTCAACGTCGACAGCGCGACATCCTTCTCACCAACCTCATCGGTGCGGGCGGCGAGCTCGGCCTGCACCCGCTCGAGCTGCTCCTGAGCGTCGACCAGGGCCTGCTCCCCCTGCAGGATCTCGTCGTCCTTGGCGCGGAGCTGCTGCTTGAGGTTCAAGACCTCGCGCGCCGACGTAGCGCCGGTGGGCGGCAACGACACCGACGACGCCCGGGCCGAATCCTCGGCGTGCTTCAGCCGCGCCTCGAGCTCGGCCACCCGGGCCTTGAGGTCGGAGTTCTCCCGCCGCGCCGACTGCAGCGCGGCAAGATCGGCCGAGCTGCTGGACGAGGACGCCGTCGACGGCGACCGCGCCGCCGCCGACGGCCGGTACGGGGGAGCCACCGGCGCGGGTTTCGGCGCTGGCGCCGGTGCATCAGGAGCAAGCTCGTGGGGGTCGCCAAAGTCGGTCTCGGCCGAGGTCAACGACGACAGCGCATCGAGACCGTCGAGGGACGCGGCGTTCAGCGCGTCGAGCCCCTGAAGCAGCGCGTCGTCCGACAGCGCGCCGGCGTCCGCGGGGAACCCGGGCTCGAGCGCGTCGAGGCTGCCGAAGTCACCGAGGCCAGCGTCGCTGGACGCCGCCTCGCCCAGCCCGTCGTCGCCCAGCCCGGCGCCAACCAGCCCGGCGTCGCCCAGCCCGGCGGCGCCCAGGCCCGCATCACCCAGCCCGGCGGCGCCCAGGCCCGCATCACCCAGACCGGCGCCGACGCCGTCTCCGCTGATCAAGGCATCGGCGTCGAGCTCGAGGTCCCGACCGAGGGAGTCAAGTTGCTCGAACGAATCGTCAGGCGGCGGCGGCGGCGGCGCCGTCGTCGCCGCCGCGCCGTCGGCCGGCAGGATCCCGAGGCCGCCGACCTTGTAGGCGAGGTCGGCCTCGGTGAACGGCTTGATCAGGTACTCTTCGGCGCGCGTCTTCAGCTTCTTGTGCTGCGCAAACGTCTCGGGCGTGGCCTCCTTCGACGTGATGATCAGCGGGATCGACTTGAGGTCGTTGTCCTTCTTCAGCTTGTTGCAAATCGAGTAGCCGCTCATCTTGGGCAGCTCGACGCACAGCACGATGAGCTCGGGGCGCTCCTTCAGCGCGTGCTCGAGGACGTCTTTGCCGTCGTCGACCTGCTTGACCTGGTAACCGCGCGCGCGCAACGCGCCCGCCGTCTGGTCGGAGAAGGGCTGCTCGGCGTCGATGAAAAGAATTCCGGCCATCGCGTTGCTGTCCTTGGCAGAGCCCCGGGTGCGGGGCGCGCCGACGTTAGCGGCGGGGTAGACGCCACGTCAAAGATCACGGCGGCGAGCGTCAACTCCGACGACGTCTGACGTTCGGTCGTGACTGCGCGACGCTACGGCAAGCACCGCGCGCGCCGACGCGATGAGGGAGCGGCATGTCGACGACGGGCAACCGGCACAGTGGTCTTCGTCGCTCAGTGCGTCCGCTGGCCGACGTCCTCGCGCAGGGGGATCTGCTTGCCGAGCCCCTTCTCGTGGGTGACGACGATGACGGCGCCGATGCCGCCGCGGACGTTGAAGCGGCCGGTGAGCTGCAGGCGCCGCGGGCCGAGAGCCGCCACCAGATCGTCGGCGATGGCGTTGGTCACCTTCTCGTGGAACGCGCCCTCGTTGCGAAAGGACCAAAGGTAGTTCTTCAGTGATTTGCTCTCGACGCAGAAGCGGTCGGGGACGTAGCGGAGCTCGAAGTGGGCGAAGTCCGGCTGTCCAGTCAGCGGACAAAGACACGTGAACTCGGGGCAGTCGAACACGATCTCGTAGTCGCGCGCTGGCTCCGGGTTGGCGAAACGCTCGAGGACCTTCGACGGAGACGACGTCATGGGGGTCGCGTAGCAGCTGGCGGCGTCCGGTCCAAATGCGTACGCCGAGATCCGGGCCGGCCGTAGAGCGCGCGGACTTGGACCGCGGGCCCTGCTTCGTGCCACAGTGCGCGGACGTGCCGGGGCGCGCCTCGTACCGGCGCCCCGCCCCCAGACTCGGAGCCCGCCCCGATGGCCAAGAGCCCGCTGAAGGACAAAGACTTCATCCCCGACGACGAGAGCCTGCAGAAGATCCTCAGCTCTCGCTGGCCGCGTTACCAGGAGTGCCTCGAGGAGCTGAAGAAGCGGAACCTCTACCCCGAGATGTACTGGTACGGCCCGTCGTCGGGCTGGGCGCCGCGCTTCTGCATCGGCGAGGTCACCGTCTGCGGCATCTACCTCGCCCAGAACCCGCTGATGGGTCTGGTCGGCGTCGGTGACAAGGTCGGCGCCTACCTCGACTCCGACAAGATGCTCAGCCAGCGCGCCCGCGGCCTGTACGAGATGACCCCCAAGAAGGGCCCGCTGCGGTGGATCGAGGCTCAGCTGGCCACCCGCGGCGACCTCGAGGCGTTCCTGAGCCTCGTCGACGGCAAGCTGCGCGCGCTGGCGCTCGAGGGCGTGAAGCCCTCGGAGGGGCCGCCGCCGCCGCGCATGCGCCGCAAGGACCCCGGCCCGAAGAAGGAGCCCGGCAAGCCCGGCCGCAAGCCGACGAAGCAGCCCAAGCCCGCGGTGAAGCCGCTGCAGGTCGGCCCCCCGCAGCGGTTCACGCCGGCCATCCTGACCGCCGCCGGGCGCGGCTGACGCCCACGAGGCGCGGGCCCGCGCGGCAAGGCGCCCCGCCGGTCGGCGGGGCGTTTTGTTTCCCGGTCGTCAGTTGCCACGAGCGTCGTCAGGCCCCCGACAGCGCGGGGCGCTGGCGGACGACGGCGTCACGGGCACTCGTGGTGCATCTCGTCGTCGCCGTCGGCGTGGCCATCGTCGTTCTCGCCGTTGGCGGCGCCGGGCGCTGCGTCGTCGCGATCGGGCGGAGCGCCGCGGGTCGCCGCCGCCCGCGCCAGCGTCTTCGCCGACGCGTATGCCTTGCCGTCGGTGCGCGGTCGGTATTGCGGGTCGTCGGGAATGCTGTCGAGGTCGAGGGGCGTGAGGGGTTGGCGCTCGAACGCCACACGGGGATCGCGGGTGCGGTCAGGCAAGCGCCCCTCGGCGTCAAGCGACAGGAACCGCGCTGGCGCGGTCTCGTAGATCTTCGTCAGCGTCGCGTCGTCGAGGTCCATGCCGTGCATCGTGGCCGACGGCACGAGGAACAGGCGGAGCTTCTTCGCCTCGTTGAACTGGCGGTACGACCGCAGCGTGTCGTCGATGTACGCCTCGTCCTTCGTCGCCTCGAGCACCATGTCCGACGCGAACAGGATGCGATCGGCGTAGCGCTGCAGGTACTGGCGACTGCGGGTGCGCCACTTGGCCAGCGCTTCGAAGCCCTCGATCTGGAACGTGTAGTAGCCGTAGCTCATGTCGGTGAAGACGTTCGGGTAGCGGTCGAAGACCCAGCCCAGACGCGCGAGGCGTTGATCAGTGTTCTTGTGCAGACCGAAGTGGGGCAGGCAGAGCCGCAGGTAGGGGTGCTTTTCGAGCAGTGAGATCGTCTCGTCCCAGTACTTGATCAAGTTGACGTGCATCAGCACCGGGACCTGGTTCTCCTCGACCCACGCCCAGAACGGCTCCAGCCGCGGGTCGTCGAGCGGCATCACGTGGAACGGGCCCTTGCCCGTCGCCGCGCCGTGCCCGAGGAACAGCTTCACCCCGTCGGCGCCGCGGGCCATCGCGTCCTTCACCAGCGCCAAGCCATCGTCTACCGCGGGGTCGAAGGTGACGAACGCGCAGAAGCGATCGGGCCACTTTTTCTTGATCTTGATGATCTCTTCGTTGTTCTCTTTGTATTGCTCGAAGCCGTACTTATTGTTCAGCGTGAACGTATAGATCGTCGCCGCCAGCAGACACGTGCGCTGCACGCCGTAGCGGTCCATGACCTTCAGCAGGCGGGCGGCCTCGGCCTCGGTCTGGGCGTGCTCATGGACGTTGACGATCTTCCACTTGTTCGGGCCGATATCGCCGACCTTCACTGTGGGATCGTCCTGTTCGAGGTAGGCCTTGCCGTTCTTCGGGTTCGGCTTCTTCGTCGGCGTGCTGCCGGCCACCGCCGCGGCGACGCGAGCGTCCACCGGCGTGCCACCGATCAACCCCGCGCGCTGGGCGAGCATGACGAGCAGGAACGCCACCACCACAACCAGCCCCACCGTCGACAGACGCTGCAGCAATCCGCTCGGGGCCGGCGACGACGGCGATGGGGTGGGGGCAGGCGGCGGCGACACGGGTTCGGTCATCGGTTCCTCGCTGGAACCGGCTGTTCCAGACTGCAGGCCTTCGCGAAAGATGCTCGACTACGACGACGCCTCGCGGGCAGCAGCCCGACGAGCAGCACCCCGACGGTCGCCGTGCCCGGACCCGACGCCAACGCCGCGCAGCCCGCCGCCTCGGCGGGACGCGGCGACGCCTTCGGCGGCGGCCAGGTGCCGAAGTCGCCGCAGCGACCGTGGCCGTCATCGTCCACCACGCAGTCGTGGTCGCACAGCCCGGCCAGCGCGGCGCAGGGGTCGGCGACGGCCGGGGCGTCGACCACGACGATGGCGCCGTCGACGTCGTCCGGTTCGACGCGGATCGACAGACCGGTGGGCGTGCCGTCGAGCCGGTTGCTCGAGAACACCGGGTGGCTCGTCGAGCGCGGCGCGGTGTCATCGGAAGGGACGAGCGCCTGCCCGGCGACGAACAGGTCGGCAGCGTCGTCGCGAGGCCGGCTCTGTTGCAGGTCGTAGCGACCGTCGGCCTCTTCCACCATCGTCAGCGAGTCGAACGGGATACAATTGACGCACGACTGCAACGTCGAAAGATAGAACCCGGTCGCGGGCGACGGACGCCGCTGCAGCCGCACGCGCTGCACGTGCACGCCGGCGTCGACCGTGAGATCGTCGTCGAGGACGTCGGGGTAGCGGCGGCGATGCTCGACCAGGAAGAACTCGTCGCCCAGGCCGACCTTCAACACCATGCCGCTTCGCGCCGACGACGCCAGCGCGAAGCGCCCCGGACCGGACGCCTGGATGACGTTGGCCCAGCCGACGGCCACCCGCGAGAACGGGTCGAGCAGCGGCGCCGCCGTGTCGTAGTACCAGCCGCCCATCACGCTATAGGGAAGATCGGTGGCCGCGCCGCTCTCGTTGTACAGGTCCGCGAAGCCGAGCAGGTGGCCGAACTCGTGGACGGCGACCCAGGTCTGCCGCTGCGGGCGGCGGGCCCGGCCGGCGATGGCCACGGCGGGCACCGCGACGCCGTCGTAGACGAAGTCGGGGTGGGGCCCCGTGAACACGAGGGTGTTTTGCGCCAGATCCTGCACCGGCAACGCGATGCCGGGGAAGGCAGCGTTGGAGACGACGATGACGCCGTCGGCGTAGCCGTCGGGGCCCGGGGTCAGGCCGGCGATGTCGAAGGCGGCGAGGTCGACGCCGCCGCCGTCGGTGCAGCTGCGCTCGCGCGACGGGCCGGCGGTGGCGCACAGGAGGACCTCGTGCAGGAACGCCAGGCTGTCGTTCAGCACGGCGACGGCGCCGGCGAAGTCGCCGCTGGCGACGCCGGCGCCACGGGGGATGGCGCAGTCGGCGTAGGCCCCGAGCGGCGGGCAGCGCGCGAAGCGCACCGGCGGCGCCACCGTGGCGACGGGGCGGAAGCGGCCGAGGGAGGCCTGACGCCAGTAGCGCGCGAACGAGAAGCCGCCGGTGAACAGGTCGCCGTCGTCGGCGGCGAAGAACCCATCGACGTCGGCGAGGAAGGCCGCCTCGTCGCCCTGCTCGAAGGGCAGGTCGTCGATGATCACCGGGATCACGAGCACCCGGGTGTCGCCGCGCGACGGCGCCTTCAGCGGCCCGACGTCGTCGCGGGTCGCGAAGTGGTCGATGTAGTCCGCCCGCGCCGGCGCGCCGGCCGCGACGACGGCGAGGAGCAGCACCCACGCGGGCGGGGCGGAGAGGGGGAGCAGGGCACGGCGCACCATCGGATCACCATAGCGGCGGCGCCGCCCGCGTCAGCCCCCCGGCGGTCCCAGCGGTCGGACTCCGGCGGCGGTGGTCGACGTCGGGGCGGCGCGCATGGCGCGTTGACAGGCGCAGGGTTCCCTGTCACGAAATCGGGACCATGCGCGCCCTTCCGACCCTCCTTTCGTCCAGTGTCCTCGTCGTCGCCCTCGCCGGTTGTCAGGCGAAGGTCGCCACCGTCGAGATCACGCCCGCCAATTTCTCGTTCCGCAGCGAGTCGCAGTCGCAACGGTTGACCGCGACGCCGAAGGAGGAAGACGGCGCCGCCATCGAGGGCGAGCGCCCGGTGACATGGGCGTCCGCCGACCCGGCGGTGGCCGCCGTCGACGCGCAGGGCTTGGTGAAGCCCATCGGCTCGGGCAAGACGACCATCACCGCGACCATCGAGGAGCGCACCGCCACCGCCACGGTCGACGTGCTGCTGACCAAGGCCATCCGCCTGCCGTCCCTCGCCGCCGTCGTCTTGGTCGGCAAGCCCAGCGAGGCCTACGCCGTCGCCTTCACCAACGAGAAGGGCGAACCCATCACCCCCGACGCCTCGGTGGGCAAGGTCACCTGGAAGACCGAGAACCCCGCCGTCGCCACCGTCTCTGACGAGGGCGTCGTCACCGGCCTGACGCCCGGGTCCACCACGCTCACCGTCGCCACCAAGGAGCTGAAGGCCGAGATGACGGTGACGGTGAACCCGGCGCCCGAAGGCGCCGCCGTCGACGGCGCGACCCCGCCGGCCCCCGCCCCGCCAGGCCCCGCGCCGGCGAAGTGAGGGCGCGGCGCCTCGTCGCCTGCGGTGACCCACAGGCGTCGTTCGACGCCCTGCACGGTGTCCTGACACGGGCCGGCGTCCTCGCCGACCCTCGTCATTCGTCGACGACGCCACGGGTCGCCGACGATGTGCGGCTCTTGTCCATCGGCGACCACTTCGACTGGGGGCCGCCCGAAGACCGCACCCGGGTCGCCGCCAGCGGCGAACGCACGCTCGCGTGGCTCGCCGACCATGACGAAGACCAAGTCGTCGTGCTCGCCGGCAACCACGACCTCGCCCGCGTCGGCGAGCTGGCGGGCTTCGTCGACGACGATCACTTCGCCGCCGTCCAGCGCCTCGCCGACGCGCACTACTACGCCGTGGCAGGCGCCGCGCCCGCCGAGGGCGCCCTTTTCGCCGAGGCCGCCTTCCTTCGCGCTTGTCCCTGGCTGCCCGGCACCGAGATCGTCGCCCGCGACCTGTCGTCGTTTCGCGTCTCGCAGCGCCGCCTCGTCACCGACCTGCTGCGGGCGCGGCGGCTGCGGCTGGCCCACGCCGCGCACGGATTCTTGTTCACCCACGCTGGCGTCACCCGGGCGACGCTCCACCAGCTCGGCCTGCCCGACGACGCCGACGCCCTCGCGATCGCCCGCGCGCTGAACGCCGCGCTCGACGTCGCCGTCGACGAGTGCCTCGGCGGCCCGACGCCACGTCCCCTTGTGATCCCCGGCCTGCACCGCCCCGGCGACGGCGTCGGCGAGGGCGACGGCGTGCTCTACCACCGCCCCATCCACCGCGACGACGACGCCTCGCTGCCCCCGCGTCGCTACGACCCGCGCAGCCTGCCGCGCGGCCTGTGGCAGGTCACCGGCCACGTCGGCGACAAGCGCTGCGTCGAGACGCTGGGCCCATGGGTGGTGCCCGGTGCCCACCGCTACGGCGTCGTACGCCACCTCGTCGCCCACGGCGGCCGCGTCACCTACGACCACGGGCCGCCACCGCACCGGGCCGCGCTCCCCGACGACGCCGCCGTCGTCGTCTTCATCGACGGCGCGCTGCACGCCACGACGAGCGCCGCGGACAAGGCCACCGGCCTGCCCCTGCCCTACGAGCTGTTCGACGCGACGGACGGCGCCGTGCGGCCGGGCTGATCGCGCACGGCCGCGCACACGACCAGCACGCACACGGCCTGCACGCGCACGGCCAGCACGCGCACGGCCAGCGCGCGCACGGCCAACACGCGAGGAGCGAGACCGACGATCGAGCGGCGTCAGCGACGCAGCGAGCCAACGACGACGGTGGGCGACAACGGCTCGCCCGGCGCGAGCCGTCCGGCCTGACCGCGACCGCCCACGAGCAACTGCACGCGCTTGTGCGAGAGGCACAGCGCCACCGCATCGACGCGCGCCGACGCCGACATGCCCGCCGTCCTCCCCTCGCTGCCGGCGAGGCTCGCGACCCAGTCACCCACCCGCAGCCGCCGCCGCGGCGCGGCGGCGTCGGCGACGAGATCGGTGACATCGACCTCGCCGGCGACCACGATCCACAAGCCGTCGGTGTCGTCGAAGTCCGAAAACAAGTCGTCGCCGGTGGGGAATTCCTTGTCGACGAACGCCTGAGCCAGCGCGTCGCGGGCCTCGGGCTCGAGGCCACGGAACAGCGGCACGTCGAGGAACAGCGTACCGAGCAGCCGCTCGCGCATCACCGACACCAGCGCCTGCCGCGCCGACGGCTCCTTCATCACGACGGCGGCGACGGCGACGCTGTCGATCTCGAAGTACTCAACGACGGTGTCGGCGGTGAGCGTCGCCTGCCGCGTCTCGGCCGACAGCAGGGAGTAGACGCCGGCGACGTCGCCGGGACCGAGCTTGCGCAGCATGACGTCGCGGCAACCCCGTTCGTCGCGGACGCTGCGGCTGCTGGTCGCCGCGCCACTGGTCAGTACGATGCACGACTCGCCCGGGTCGCCCTCCTGGAAGAGCACGTCGCCAGCGGCGGCGCGCAGCTGCACCATCGCGTGACCGAGGGTTTCCAGCGCGGCGGCATCGAGGGTGGCGAACAGCGGCACGCGGTGCAGCGCGTCCTCTTCGCGCGGGGTCAGACGGGCGACGCCAGGCAGCGACGACGACGACAACGAGCGCCGGGTCACGAGGGGCACCGGCGGCGACTCGGGCGCCTCGACGTCGCTGTCGACCGTGGCGCCCACCTCGTCGATGTCGCGGATGACGGTGAGGTCGGCGATGGAGGTCGGGCGGATCGCGCGCCAGATGCCCGTCGCCGTCGCCGGCATCCCCTCGTCGAGCGGGGCGATGCCGCCGTCGTCGGCGGCGGCGGCGACGTCGAGGATGGGCACCGCTACGCGTCCGCGGTTCGTGGCGTCGGCGGCCCGCGTGCGCGCGTAGAGCTTGGCGAGGAAGAGCATGGTCTCTTCGTGGCGCGGGTTGAGCTGCAGCAGCTCCTTGAGCACCGCGATGGCCTGCAGCGGGTTGCCCGCCAGGGACAGGTAGCGGGCGACGGCGCTGTAGTGGGCGACGGCCTCGTCGACGTCGTCGAGCAGTCGGTACGTGCGCGCGATGCGCATGCGCGCGTCGAGATCCATCGGGCGCGACTCGAGCAGCCCCTTCAGCAGCTTGAGGTTCTTCTTTATCTCCGATTTCGACGGCAGCGTCGACATGCGGGGGTGATAGCGCGACGTCGTGCCCCGGTCGAACCAGACGCGACGTGGGACGCTCGGGCGCGGCGCGTGGCCCCCGTGATCCGGGCGCGCTGACGAGGCCCAGGCCTCGTCAGCGGGCCTGGATGCGCTCGGCGCGCGCGCGCCGGCCCTTGACCCGGTTCAGCTCATCGGGGCGGGCCGCCTTCGTCGCCGGCCGCGCCGCCTTCTGCCACGGGTGGCCGTCACGCTCGAACACCTGACGCAGGAACCGGCCGGTGTGGCTGCCCTCGTGGGCGGCGACCTCCTCGGGCGTCCCCTGCACGACGACGCGACCGCCGCCGCTGCCGCCCTCGGGCCCCATGTCGACGATCCAGTCGGCAGTCTTGATGACGTCGAGGTTGTGCTCGATGATCAAGACGGTGTTCCCCTGGTCGGCGAAGCGATGGAGCACGGCGAGCAGCTGGTGCACGTCGTGGAAGTGCAGCCCTGTCGTCGGCTCGTCGAGCACGTACAGCGTCTGCCCCGTCGCCCGCCGCGCCAGCTCCTTGCTCAGCTTGATGCGCTGGGCCTCGCCGCCCGACAATGTCGTCGCCGACTGCCCGAGCATGATGTAGCCGAGCCCCACGTCGTGCAGCGTCTGCAGCTTGCGGGCGATGCCCGGCACCGGCTTGAAGAAGTCCAGCGCGTCGTCGACGGACATGTTCAACACGTCGGCAATCGTCTTGCCCTTGTAGAGCACGCCCAGCGTCTCGGGATTGTAGCGCGCGCCGCGACACACCTCGCAGGTGACGTAGACGTCGGGCAGGAAGTTCATTTCGATCTTGATGACGCCGTCGCCCTCGCAGTTCTCGCAGCGACCGCCGGGGACGTTGAAGCTGAAGCGGCCCGGCCCGTAGCCGCGCACCTGCGCGTCCTGCGTCGCCGCGAACAGCTTGCGGATGTCGTCGAACACGCCGGTGTAGGTGACCGGGTTGCTGCGCGGCGTGCGCCCGATGGGCGTCTGGTCGATGTCGACGACCTTGTCGACGTGCTCGAGCCCGTGGATCGTGTCGTAGGCCAGCGGCCGCTCGCGCGTGTCGTACAGCGCCTGGCTGAGCGCGCGCATCAGCGTGTCGTTCACCAGCGTCGACTTGCCCGACCCCGACACGCCGGTGACGCATACCAGCTTGCCGAGCGGGATGCGCAGGTCGACGTCGACGAGGTTGTTGCCGCGCGCCCCCTGCAGCACCAGGTCGCGGCCCTGCCCCGCGCGCCGCTCGGGCGGGATGTCGACCTTCTTCGTGCGCGCCAGGTACTGCCCGGTCAACGACGACGACGACGTCGCGATCGTCTGCGGCGGCCCCTCGGCGACGACGGTACCGCCCTTGTGGCCGGCGCCGGGCCCCATGTCGACGACCCAGTCGGCGGCGAGGATGGTGTCCTCGTCGTGCTCGACGACGAGCACGGTGTTGCCCAGGTCGCGCAGGTGCTCAAGCGTGCGCAGCAGCTTCTCGTTGTCGCGCTGGTGCAGGCCGATGGACGGCTCGTCGAGGACGTAGAGCACGCCCACCAGCGCCGACCCGATCTGGCTCGCCAGCCGGATGCGCTGCGCCTCGCCTCCCGACAGCGTGCCCGCGGAGCGGTCGAGGGTCAGGTACTGCAGGCCCACGGCGACGAGGAAGTCGAGGCGCGCGAGGATCTCCTTGAGCACCGCCGCCGCGATCTTGCCGTCGCGCGCATCGAGCGCCAGCGTCTGGAAGAACGCCTTGGCGTCGGCGATGGACTTGCCCACGAGCTGGTCGAGGGAGACGCCGCCGACGCGGACGAAGCGCGCCTCCTTGCGCAGCCGCGCGCCCTTGCAGTCGCCGCACGGGGTCTTGGCCGTGAAGCGCTCCAGGTCGACCCGCACGCCCTCGGACGTCGTCTCCTTGAAGCGCCGCTCGAGGTTCGGGATGACGCCCTCGAACGACTTTCGGAACTCGTACTCGTTGCCCGACCGCTCGGCGGCGTACTTGAAGTCGTACTCCTTGTCGGTGCCGTACAGGATGATGGTGCGGACGTCCTTCGGCAGCTGCTTCCACGGCGTCGACAGCTTGAATTTCAGGTCCTTGGCCACCGACTGCAGCATCTGCAGGTAGAAGCCCATCCACGCCCCGGCCCACGGCTTGATCACGCCGTCTTCGAGGGACAAGGACGGGTCGGCGATCACGAGCGACTCGTCGAACTTCTGGATCTCGCCAAGCCCCGTGCACGACGGACACGCGCCCTGCGGCGCGTTGAACGAGAACATCCGCGGCTCGAGCTCGGGGTAGCTGATCCCGCAATCGACGCAGGCGAAGTTCGTCGAGTGCAGCTCTTCGCGGTCGGCCCCGCCGTCGCCCGCGCCGTGGTGCACGAGCGTGACCAGACCCGCCGCCTTCTTCACCGACAGCTCGACGGCGTCGGCGATGCGCGGCCGCGCGTCGGGCTTGACCACGACGCGGTCGACGACGACGTCGATGGAGTGCTTCTTCTGCTTGTCGAGGTTGCCCCAGTCCTTGCCGCTCAGCTCGTCGAGCAGCTGCACGTCGCCGTCGATGCGGACACGGCTGAAGCCCTCCTTCATCAGGTCCTTCAGCTCTTTCTTGTATTCGCCCTTGCGCGCCCGGACGATGGGAGACAGCACGCTCAGCTTCGTGCCCTCGGGCAGGGCCATGATCTCGTCGACGATCTGCGTCGCCGAGCGGCTGACGATGGGCTTGCCGCACTGCCAGCAGAAGACCTTGCCGACGCGGGCGTACAGCAGCCGCAGGTAGTCGTAGATCTCGGTGACCGTCGCCACCGTCGAGCGCGGGTTCTTCGACGTGGTCTTCTGCTCGATGGAGATGGCCGGCGACAGGCCCTCGATCAGCTCGACGTCGGGCTTGTCCTGCATCTGCAGGAACTGCCGCGCGTAGCTCGACAGCGACTCGACGTAGCGGCGCTGCCCCTCGGCGTAGATCGTGTCGAACGCCAGGCTCGACTTGCCCGACCCCGACAAGCCCGTCAGCACGACGAGCCGGTTGCGCGGCAGCGTCACGTCGATGTTCTTCAGGTTGTGGACCCGGGCGCCCTTGACGCGGATGTGCTGCAGCTCGCTCATGGCCGGGGGCATACGAACTCGTCGACGAGACGCAACGCCGCTCCGTCGTCACCGCCGACGTCGGCCCCGACGTCGGCCCCGACGTCCTCATGGCCCGCGGCCGACCCGCAGCAGCGCGCGGGGGCTACCGCTGGGCGATGTCCCACTTGGGGCGCTTCCACGACGCGCGGAAGGCGGCCTCGTCAGCGAACGCCGCCGTCTTTTCGCGCTCGCGCCCGTCGAGGAACCACGCAAAGACGAGCTGCTCGTCTTTCGTGCCGCGCTGCTCGTCGTAGGTGCGCACGAGGGAGTTCGGCCCCATCGCCATGCGCCCGACCATCTTCTGCAGGCCAAGCGTGAGCCCCTGCATGTCCGCCCGCGGCTCGTAGGCCTTGAACACCAGCTCGGAGCACACGAGCTTGGCATCTGTATAGAAATCGAAGTCGAAGTCGTAGGGACGTCCTGCATAGCCAAACGCGCGCTCGATGGCCTTCGCGCGATCGAGCTTGCTGCGCGCCGGCCGCATCGCCGCGACGTAGTCGGCGCGGATGCTCTCTTCGGCAGGGCTGAAGACGACGCCCTCGCTGATCGCCTCGAGGATGCGCCGCGGGTTACCCTCGTGGTCGGCTGCCGTGTAGCTCTTCCACGCGTCGGGGTACGTCTTTTCAAGATACTTGACGAACGACCCGCCGAAGGCGGCATCGACGGGGGGCTCGGCGGGGGGCTCGGCAGGGGGCTCGGCAGCCCAGCGCGCGAGCTCGTCGGGCGAGCCCACCCACAGCGCCGCGTGAGGCCAGAAGCCGGGCAGGCCGATGTTCGACAGGTACCAGTTGCGGCGCTCGACGATCACGTCGCCGGGCTCGGAGCGGGCGATGGCCTCCTTCACCTGCTCGGCGGAGATCAACATGGTGTGGCGGTGCACTCGCGTGTCGCCCATCCACAGGGCGGCCTCGGCCTGCACCGGGAACCACGCCGCGTGGGCGAGGTCGAGGCCGATGTCGACGCCATTGCCGCCGAAGAGGTGCGCGGCCCTCGTCTTCAACACGTCCTTCACCGTCGCGTAGCGCTCCTCGAGGCGCTCGACGACGAACGCCCAGACGCGGTCCCCCCTCAGCTGCTCGTTCACCGGCGCGGCGACCTTGACGAGCTGGTGCGCCGCCAGCGCCTTGCCCAAACTCTCGACGTGGACCACCGCCCACTTCAGCCGCGCGTAGGCCCCCGCCGGCAGGCCCAGGGTCGGCGCGCTCTCGTCGAGCAGCTTCTCGAACTGCGGCTTGTTGATCGTGCGGTCGACGAACGCGAGGCCGAGGGCCAGCTTCTCGACGTAGGCGGCGAAGCCGACGTCGAGGTGGCGCACCGACGCCGCCTGCGTGGGCAGCGGGCTCTTCAACCACTGCGCGAAGTGGCGTCGCGACAGCGCGTCCAGCGCCAGCGTGTGATCGAGCACGTCGACGAAGAGCGCCAGCGCGCGCGCGCGCTCCTCGGCGCCGAGCGCCTGCTCCGCCGGGCGATCGAAGAGCGCCTGCTCGGCCTGCAGGCTCGTGGCGACACGGTTGCAGCCGGCGGCGAGGCGCGCGAACCCCGCGGCGTCACCGTCAACGGCGGCAGGCGCCGACGATGACGACGACGACGATAACGACGACGGATCGGCGGCGGCGACGGCCGGCCCGGCGGCAGGCCGCCCGCACGCGACGGGCAGGACGAGGGAAGACGAGAAACACAGTGCGAAGAGGACCGATCGAAGACGCATGCGGCATCGTCGTCGAGGACGGGGAGGCCGACAAGCCGACGGGTCGTCGCGTCCCTCGGTGGGAGCAGGCGTTGCCCGACGGCTCGGCGCCCCCCCCCGGCGTCTCGCGGTGGCGCATGCCGCGCCGACGACGTCCC
>Ga0194129_10006123_pt1 | contig 14905 bp, 19 predicted proteins | sample TA2KigCa35mmetaG_FD_150862 | JGI IMG/M metagenome (GOLD analysis project Ga0194129, IMG submission 150862) | Freshwater microbial communities from Lake Tanganyika, Tanzania - TA2015038 Kigoma Deep Cast 35m | ecosystem: Environmental > Aquatic > Freshwater > Lake | place: Tanzania: Lake... | reverse complement strand
CTATAATTGATACAGCATGGGGTACATTTTTAACAGGTTTAACTACATATTTTCTATATAAAATAAATAATTAATTTTATGTTTTTTATTCAAAATATATTATAGAATGAATAATTTTTTTGGAAATTCTCCAAGATATAGAATTAAACCAATATTTTTAGGAGATGAAAAAGTAGGAAAAACATCTATAATAGCAAAATATACTAATTCTAAATATAATAATGATACCGTTATAGATTATTATACAAAAAATATAGAAATATTAGATGAAAAAGTAAATTTAATGATTTTTGATATTAAAGGTCATCAATGTTTTGAAAAAATGATTATTCCATATATTAAGGATGTAAATGCTTTTATTATTATTTTTGATTTAACATATTTAAGTAGTTTTTATAATATTGGTGAATGGATTTATAAAATAAAAAAATATAATAATATTATTTCAAATGAATATTATCCTATTCTTCTTATAGGTAATAAAAAAGATTTAGAAAAAGAAAGATTAGTTAAATATGATGAAGCAGAAAAATATGCTATACATAATAAATTATTATATATTGAATTTTCAAAAGATGATAGTGATATTAGACTAAATATGATACTTGATACATATTTTTATAAAATAATAACATTATATAATGATGATATATCATCATATAATTTAATAAAATATAATAATATTTTTAATAATACAGATAATAATATTATAAATAAAGGTATAAGTAATTTTAATAAAAATGAATTATCTAAAAGTAAGAGTATAGATAATATAGAAATATTAGATGATAAATATAAAACAAATAAATTTCATAATTGTAATAAATTAATAAATAATTGTTCTATTTTATAAAATTATTATAGATTATTTTATTTATATATATATATATATATATATATAATGGATACTACGACTTTATTAATTATTATTGTTGTTATTGCTGCTGCTTGGTTTTTAGTAATTCAACCAAATATGAATAGAACTACACCAACCCCTACAGGTGGCATGAGACAAATGTTACCAACTACTCCTTCATCAAGATAAAAAAATAATATAATTTTATAAATATTTTATAAGATTATAAACAAAAAATTTATAATAAATAAATATAATATAAATCAAAAAATGGATAAAGAAAAATATTTGAAATATAAACAAAAATATTTGTTACTAAAAAATGATTTATTAGATAAAACTGCCAATAATAAAAAAATTTTTCATAATAATATAGAAGATACTGCCAATAAAAATAATTATTATAGAAAAGTTTTATTTACAACAAAAAATATGCAGTTAGTTGTTATGTCATTATTGCCAGATGAAAATATACCTTTAGAAATTCATAAAGAACACGATCAATTTATAAAAATTGAAGAAGGTTATGGTGTAGCGATAATTGGTAAAACAAAACAGAAACAAATTATACTTCAAAAAGGAGATTGTATTATAATACCAAATAATACTTATCATGAAATAAAAAATTTATCAAATACAAAACTAAAATTATTTACTATTTATACACCACCAGAACATGATGCTTACAAAATAGATAAAACTAAACCAGTTTAGTTTATATATAATTTATTATATAAGTGAACCTAAGATTCCTTTTTTTGATATATCATCAAGTTTATTAGTAATTCCAGTTGATTCTATATTATCCATAAAAACAACTGTATAGTGAATACCAATAGCAATAGAAAATAGTAAAATTAGTACCAGTATTTCATATGTGGTTAAATTTAAATTTTTTTCAGATAATTTTACAAGAATAATAATAATTGTTAATCCGATAAAAAATAATGTAGCATATCTTGCAATTTGTAATGGTTTCATAAATATATATATATTATATTATATAAAATTAAAAATTGTTAATTAAATATATAAATATGGTTTTTATAGGAAAGTCAATTAATCCAGTAGATAATATTAATGCTATGGAAACAATTAGTCCTTTATGGAATGATCGTTCATTAACACAAAATGAAAAGGCCTTAACATATACTTGTGCTGTATTAAATAATAATATAGCTGTATTAACTGAAACTATATATGATTTACAGAAACAAATAAAAGAATTAAAAAATGCTAATTCTAATGATAATAGAATTATTACCTCAGAAAGTAGAATGCATAAAAATTCATCTAAAAAATCATCAAAATCAAAACATAGAATAAAAGAAATAAATAAATCAATTAAACAAGTTAAAGAAAGTTTAAATGAATTAAAAAAATTATCAAAAAAATAATATTATATATGTGTAAATTTAGTTCTTGTTTCTATTGGAGTAGTTATAAGATCTACTAATTTAGAACTATTAATTGAACCACTAGATGTGCAACCAGAATATATTTTTCCTAATAACTTTTCTGTTATTGAGAAAACAGTTTTATAATCTACATGTTCTCCAAAACATAAACCTTTATTCTGATTTTCTGGTAATAAAGCCCAATATAATCCACCTAATACTCCACACATAACTTGGATCATTGTTGCTGAATTCATTTTATCTTTTAGAATTTTTTTAGAATACTGATTAGATATAATAGTTCCACTCCACCAAGTAAATAAACTATTAGAATTATCATAAGGATTATCTAAAATAAAAAATGCTCCAACGTTATCATAACCTTCTATATCATGATTATATGCACTTAATACTTCCCATTTATTAGGATCTTTTGTTATAGCTAATAATTCTTTTTGATTATATCTATTAACTCCTTTTTCAGCATATTTATTTATTTTATAAACATAATGCATAGTTGGTGCATAATCGTGAGTTGATAATAATCTATATAAACTAGAACATTCACCATGTTGAATAGGATGTCCTTCTATTTCAGTAAAAACTACCCTATTATTTTCTATTTTTAATGGAACAATTGATTTTATTTTAGCATCTACACATAAAGTAGATGATGAAAAAATACCATTTATAAATATTTGATGTTGAAGTAGAGGTATTTCTTTTTCATGTGTGCCAACTGCCAACTCTATTCCTTCATATGATTCATCAATAAATCCTACACAACTCCAAGTATTATAAAATTTATCTTTTACTAAAGTATTTGATGTAACAACTTGTGTATCAATTTCAGAACAATGAATAACTCTAATTCCTAATTTTCTAGCTAATAAACTATATCTTTCTCTACATTTTAATCCATATAATTCTATTAATTCATCATCAATGCAATTATTTTGATATTTAATATTTATAAAATATGATGCTATATCATCAATACCTTTTAATACAAATGAAGATATTAAACCAGGATTCATACCATATTCAACAATAGTTGTTACACTATCACACATACTAGTTTTTCTAGCTATATCAAAATAATTACAATGCTGTACTGCTATAGAATTAATATCTTTTAATAAATATTGTTCGGAAGCGGTATTTATATAGAATAAATTATTCAATCTACAATATTTAAAAAAACATAAAGAAGGAGTTCTAGTTGTTAAATCTATTATAATATCTTTGCAACTTAATTTTAATGAATCAAAAAATTCTATATAATTATCTTTATTAACTTCTCTAACTAAAAATACTGATTTTTTTTTTAAATAATATTTTACAACCGGATATTCTTTTTCTCTTTGTAATTTGTCAATAATTATAACTTTTTTATAATCAAAATTAAAAAAATAAGAAAAATAATATAAACAACATTTAGATACAGCTCCACAACCAAGAAATATTATTTTTTTATCAATAATATTTATTTTATTATTATTATTTTCATTTGTAATAAACTTATTTATAACTTTATATGACATTATATATAATTACAATATATAAAAATATTATTATATAAAATATAATAAATGAATCTGATTAAAATTTTTATATTACTTTTTTATATTTATAATTCTTATAGCGTTCTATTTTACCGCACTTTTGGTGATTTAAAAAGACAACTTTTCCTAATTTCTATTTCTACTAGTTATTTGTATTCCGCTTATAATTTTTATTATGATGAAAACTTTAACATACTGTATATACCCTTAATACTATTATTAAGTTATCAATATTATGTTTATAAAAACAGATATAAATATAAAAAATAAAACAGATATAAATATAAAAAATAAAACAGATATAAATTTTTGTTAAAATATATAATATATGACAGATTTTAGCAATTCTAATAAAATTGACAGTAATTTTAGTTCAGATATTAACATATTCGTCCAACAAAGAGGAACTAGAAAAGCAGATACTCTTATAAAAGGATTATTTTTTGATAATTTACAAGAATCAAAAGCCTTTTTATCACATATAAAAAAAAAATTTGGTATTAATGGTTGTATAAAAAAAATGGAAGAATTAGATCCTGTTAATGATATTTTTCAGTTTTCAGGAAATTATAGTGAAAAAATTAAAGATGTTTTAATTAAAAACTATTCTAAAAATGAAGAAGATATTAAATTACACGGAAACAAATTGTAATAAATTGTAAATAATTATAATTTATTCATCATCTAAATTAAAAAATTCTTTAATATCATTAATAAAATTAATATTAATATTTACAATATCTCTTTTCTTTTTAATATATTTGAGTGCATTATTAAGAGTAAAATTATATTTATAAATTAGATAGGCTAGAACAACACTAGCAGATCTACTACTACCCATATAACAATGAATTAAAATATTTCCATCATTTTTAGATTGTGCTTCTTCAATAAAATCAAGAACATTGCTAATATGAACGCTTATATGTCCTTCGTCGTTATCAAGTATAGGAATAGTAAAATATTTTATATCTATATTATTAGGTATACAGGCTGTATTATTTGTAGAAACTATATTATATTCATAATAGTTAGGTATTTCTTTGGTTACATTTACAATATATTTAATATTATAATCTCTTATAACTGAATAATTTGAAGCATTATAACCATTACCAAGATAAATATTATCAATTATATTTGTTGGATATAGAAATATATTTAATATATGATTATAAATACTTTTTTTAACAGGAAGTTGTATTTGTCTTTCAACCGGTGTATTATGATTTCCAGTTATACATTTTTTTAAAAAGTCTAATCCTTTTATAGATAAAATTCTAAAATAGCTGCAAGAATTATATATTATATCCATATTATATAATAGATAAATATAATAGTTTAGATACATTTTTATTAGTTAATTTTTAGAAATAATAAATCTAAATATATATTATCAATTATTTGTAAATTATTTTTTATAAAATTTATTATACTTTCAAAATAATTTTTTTGATTAGATATATCTAACTGTAAAATATATCTATTATAATCTATATCTCTAAATGGTGATGATAATTTCCTCCATTGATAGTAAAATGAATTAGCTAATATAAAAAAATATTCTTGATTATCATTTTTAAGTCTTTCTTTTATCTTTTCTATATCAAAAACTTTTTCTGTATTATTATCAAAAGTTAAAGAACATAAAGTATTTATAATAAATTCTAAATTTGATATTACTAAATTATAATTATTATTTTGTAATTCTTCATACATAAGTTTCCAATAAGCTTCTTCTGTTATTTTTTCTACCTTACTATAAATTTCATAACTTTTATCAAAAAATTCTTTATTTATTTTTTTATCAAATTTTATAGCCATTTCTATAACATCTTTTTTTTGATTTTGTAATTCTTGTATTATATTTTGTTTGGCTTCAAATGATGCTGAACTTGTTATTAAATTTATTGATTTATTTATACTCGTATATCTATTTACAAATTCATTTATACAGACAGTTTTATCTAAATTTTTCCATAATATAAATTGTTTTTCATATTCACACACTATTTTGACAAAATTATCTATATCTTCTTTTGTGTTTATATTATTTGATACTATTATCTTAGATATTGCTATTATTTTTTCTATAATTAACTTTTCTAAATCATTTTTATTTGTAAATATTTCACGATGATATTTCAATATATACCATCCACTAATAAAAATTCTTGGACTTGTAGATATATTTTTTTTTTTATTTAATAACTGTAAAATTTTTTCAACTACTTGTAAAACTTTTGTTGAATTGATGTAATTTGTAAATTGGTTAAAAGATAAAGATGAATCTAATATATTTAGATTTTTAAATTCATCTATAGCTATTTTTAGTTCTTTCATAATTAACTTCTTATATAACTTTAGAAAAAAATAAATAAAACTATATATATAAAATAATTTTATTATTTAATCACTTTTTAAATTAAATTTTCTGCACATTAATGTAGCTTCTTTAGTTGATATATCAGTTGAATAAGAATAATTAGTAGAAGTTTCACATGTTTGTGTAGTAGGTGTTTTACCTGAAGAACTACTGGTAAAATCAAATGATTTAGAGCAATCTTTTGTAAGGTGTTTTTTATCATTTTTATTGTAATTTTTTATATTATTTACAATATTAGTAGTATTCTTTTCATATTTACTTCTGAATATTAATTTTACTGAACTGTATACTGCTAAAAATACTGCTACAAATTTATTATACATATTAAAACTTGGATTTACATATTGATATAAACATAAGGGCACTAGTAATATTATATTTAATACATTCGTTAATATTTTAACCCAGTGTCTCTTCTTTTCAGGATCTGATGTTAATTTGTATAGAATTAAAAATAAATTTTGAATTAAAATTAAAAATCCTAAAACTAACGCAAGGATAGCAAATTTTTGATAACTAAAATCAACCAAAAATAAAGCTGGTGATATGATTAGTAAATTGATTAAATTTGAATTTTTATTAAAAAATTTCGTTAAACCCATTATATATTTATTATTATAAAAAAAAAATATTAGGGAAGTTAATAAAATAATATTATATATATTATTTTATTATTTTATTATTTATTATTATTTATTATTTATTTACCAAGAGCATGAACTTGAAGAAGAAGATGAGGAAGATGAAGAGGAAGATGATGATGATGATGATGATGATGAATTTCCGCATTTCTTGCATGATTTGCTAGATTTATCATCACATGCTTTGCAGTCAAAAGTACTACTTGAAGAACAAGTGCATGGTTTAGTAGAAGAGCATGAAGAAGATGAAGAGCAAGACCAACCAGAAGAAGTAGAGCAACTTGAATGACTTGATTTGTGGTGTTTCTTTGGTAATTTAGCACAGTTAGCTTTTAATTGAGTAGTAGCTGCAATAACAAGAATATGTAAAATAACTACAACTGCAGCATTGCTAAAATAGTCTAAACCACTTATAGCAAAGTTTCCTTTATAGAAAGCTTTAAGGATAGTTGCAAGAGCAACAACAGCAAGTAATCTTACAATCACTTTAAGTTTCTTATTATCCTTATCGCATTTTTTGTAAGATGAGTAAATTAAGAAGCAGCCTAAGGTGACTACAACTAATCTTACAACATCCTCAACTTGTAAAAGACCGATTAAATTTAACATATATATAATTATATTATATTTTTATTTTAAACGAGCTATCCACCAACTATTTTTTAAACACATATAATTTTTATTTATTATATATTTTTTTATTTATATTATTAAATGAAAAATAACTCAAAATTATATGCTGACGATCATCCAGAATTGTCAACTAAAGGAACTGGATTTAAGGATGAAAAAATTGCTCTTAACACAATTAAAATAATTTCTTCAAGATCTCTTAAATATCAATTTGATGTTGTAAATACTATGTATAATAGAGCTAAATATCATCCAAATCAAACACCTGATATGCTAAAAGCTATGGTTGTATTCAAACACTGGTTAGATAAATATGTTAAAAAGAAGAAATTAGAAAATAAATATAAAGATTTTCTTTCTTTAGATGTAATTGCTTCTTATGAAAAACTAATAGATGAATATAATATAAATGATAAATATAAAGATTTCCTAAAGGTTTATAAAAAAATAAAAAAACCATATAAATTACAATATATTTTGGCGAATGATAAAGAAGATTTCTATTCATACAGAAGTAATTTAATAAAATCTATATTACAAAAAATTAAACAAAATAATAAATTATTTTATACTTCTGGTAAAAATGCTGGCTTACCTACTAAAAATCATCTCATTCTAATACTTCATGCTTATTCACCTGTAGAACTAGTTAAAAAATAATTATAAATATTATTTACTTTTTATTCGTGCTTACTTAAAAATTCTGCAAAAACCTTTGTAAGCTCTTTCTTGATTTTCTTGATTCGTTCTTCATTTGATTTTATAGTTTCTCTTAATTTTGGTATTTGTTCTACTTTTTCAATCAATAATTTTTCTATAACTGTGTCTAAATGACGAACATTTCCTAAATGAAAAATTTCTTTTTCTATTGCGGTTACTGTAATCTTGGCTTCTTGAAATATTCTAAAACATTGTTCTCTTTCGTCAAGAAGAACTTTTACAGATGGTATATTGTAAATTTCTTGATTGGCATCATATACATTTGTAATATCATGACAATCATCTAAACAAACATAATATTTTCCAGTTTCTCCACCATAACATTCTTGTTTTCTAATTATTATAGGATGTTTGCTAAAATTTTTCCCACATAGTTTTTTAAGAGTTTCACATATAAACTCACTGTTCCTTCTCTGCCAATATTGTACTTCGGATGATGAAATAATATCCATTTTACTATAAATATATATAAATTAATTTATTCAATTTTTATAATATATATATATATATATACATTATGTCTCTAAGAACTTTAAATACAGGAATTAATTGGTATCATAATTCGTGCTGGTTTGCATCAGCTTTACAGGCTTTAGTAGATTGTCCTGCACTAATAGAATATCTTTTTACATTAAATAACCAACATATAGGAGCTATATATCGATCTCAGAAAGATTTTTTTACTTATTTGTTAGAAAAAATAATTACACTACGGAATCAAGAAATTGAAATATATGGGCAATATATACATAATTTTCATAATTATAAAAATGATATATATGAACATGCAGGAGCTTCAGCCCCTACACAAAAACCTGTATCTAAAAGGTATGTTAGGCATTATCCTAGTGAGGAAACAAATTTAACAGTTGCTGAAGCAAAGAAAGAATGGTATGTTACTGAAACAAATATAGAAATGTTTTTACAATTAAGAGAACTCCCTCTAGAAAGATGGCTTGGTATTTTGGAGAGAAGTCAGGCACCTCTAGAAATTCTTATTAAAAGAGAAATGATAGGTTGGACTCTTGAAGATTTATTATATTATGCTAAAATATTTAAGCCGTTATTTAAAGAAATAAATGAGAATGGAGTACCTCTTTTATGGGGGGATCCTGATTTCAATAATTTATTAAAAAGTTATTTATATGCACTAATTTTTAATATGGATCCAACTAAAAATTTAAATCCAAAGCCATTAAGAAAATACATGTTTGAATCTATGACTAATTCTGTAAATATTATAGATGCTAATGTAAAGGAAAATTTTATAGACGAGGTATTACAATCAGCTTCAAATCCATTAAGATTTTTTAGTATAATATTTAGTAATTTTGAATCTACGACTATTGGGTGGGAAGGTTTTCCATTTACACCTGGATCTTTTTTAGATAGAGCTGCTATAAGATTACCCTATAATATAACAAGTTTTCAAAATTTAAATGCTATGGTAAATGATCCAGAATGTTTAATGGCTGAAAATGCACATGAATTTAATTTTCTTATTATAAATAATCCACTTATAGATACTGAGGGGGGGGCACAAGGTGAAGGATTCCATGATTTTATAACTGATGAAATAATTACATTAAAAGGTAGAGATTACAGACTATGTAGCGTTATCGTACATAAGGGAGGCGCTCATTATGTATCATTATCACCACGAGGATGTTTTGATGATTCTACTATTAGAAATGGTCCTAATGAACTAAAAGAATTTTGTAAAACTAGTGGTATTCTAGATTTGACTCTTACAGGAACAAAAAAACATCCAGGATATTTGTGGTTTTATGAATTTGATTATAAAAAGGATCCAGATACTCGTATAGAAGGAATAAAACGTGGAATACAAGGTTCTTTTGGAGATTATGAAAGAATGGTGCCTTATGAATTTTATTTAGAAGAAAAAAAATTAAAACCAAAAGATACTGTAGAATTGGCAATAGATGTACATCCAGCCTGGAATAAAGATAATTTGACAGTTTTATTAGCAATTCCATTAAACGAAGTACAACAACAAAATTTAGTTTTACATCCCGATCATAGTTATTGGAAAGAAGTAAAACAAAAAAACCCTGATTTTTCGCAATTTTTTAATCCACTAAAAGCAGCAACTGCAGCAGACCTAGCCCAAACTCCATTAACAGAACAACCTAGACCTTCTGCACAGCCCAGACCTTCTGCTGAACCCAAACCAGCAGAACCCAGACCTTCTGCTGAACCAACCAAAGCCAAATCTTGGCCTGTAGAAATGCCTGACCCTATTTCTACGGGTACTAGAAATCTTTCTAAACCCTCAGGAAAAAAAAGTTTTAATTTTACAGAGGCTGATAAAGTACTGGAACCTATTCCTGATCTAAATTTTTCCGTTTATACTTATTTTAGAAGATTTACAATAGGAGAAATAAACAATTATTTTGCAACAGAATATTCTAAATGTGATCCAAATACTAATGCTTTTACGTGTTTCGCATCTCAAAAACTAAACTATAAAGCTTTTGTGGGAAGAAACGAAAAATTTAAATCTTTACTTACTGCTGCTACAGAATATAGAGATGCTGAAGCTGCTCCAGAACCTAGTGGTGCTGAAGCTAGACCAGTTGAAACCCCATCATCTCAATCAAGTAGTTCACCTGATAATTTAAATCAATCACAAAAAGAAGAAATTAGAAGATTAATACCAAATATAGAAAGTTTATATCCTAATTTTATGACAACAGATGTTAAAAAAGATACTTTTACAAATTTTTTACTTGATAATAGTGATAGAATAGGTAATACTGATAGAATTATGAATATTTATATGGTTGGTGGATATTCTAATTATAAAAAATATTTAAAATACAAAAATAAATATTTACAATTAAAACGTTTTGAAAAATAATTTAAGTAATTGCTTTTAATCTAGTAAGTTTTTGTAATATAAATTCATATTTTATCTTATAAGTTATAAAGACAAAAAGTAAAAATAAACATAATATTTCTAAATAGTTCTTAAACATAAACTAATTTTTTTATTTTAAACATTTAATAAATATTTTATTAAATTTTTTATAATTTAATTTATATATATGTCAATTAGAAATTCAAATATAGGCATTCGTCAGGTTTCTGGTTCTTGTTGGCTTGCCTCAATATTACAAGCTATAGTAGATTGCCCCCCTTTAGTAGAATATATATTTCAAATTAATAATAACGAGATTATAGAAGTACAAAAAAATAATAAAAAAATTTATGCTGATATATTAAAAAAAATAATTATACTACGGAATCAAGAAATTCCAACATATGATGAATATGCAGAGAAATATAATTATAAAAGTGATAAGTTTGAACATAAAGGGCAACAAGCACCACAAGGTAAATATCAAGTAAAAATAGTATCGATGAATTATGTTAGAAATTATCCTGTTGAACGTACATATTTAACAAATAGTAGTGTGATACAATCTGGCACAGATGTGTTTTTTGTTACTGAAAAAACTATGGATAGGTTTGTAGAATTAAGAGCACTCCCTCTGGAAAGATGGGTTGGTATTTTGGAGAGTAGTCAAGCACCTCTAGAAATTCTTATTAAAAGAGAAATGATAGGTTGGACTTTCGATCAATTAATAGAATATGCTAGCACATTTAGTGAGTTATATAGAAAAATAACTACTGAAGGAATACCTTTTTTATGGGGGGACCCTGATTTCAATAATTTATTAAAAAGTTATTTATATGCACTAATTTTTAATGATGATAGTACCAAAAGTTTAAATCCTCAGCCATTAAGAAAATACATGTTTGAATCTATGAATGATTCTGAAAATATTATAGAATCTGAGATAAAGCAAAATTTTGTTAAATACATACAAAATAATTGGTTAAATCCATTAAATTTTTTATCTGTAATATTTTCTAATTTTAAGAATACTTCTTTAACACGGGTGGACTTTCCATCTATACCCGGAAGTTTTTTAGATAATGCAGCATCTATTAGATTACCCTATGATATGTCAAGTTATGATACATTATATAAAATTTTACAAAGTTCTGCTTGTGATATAGCTCCTTTAGCATCAACATTTGATTTTCTAATTATAAATAATCCAGCTCTATTAGAAAGTGGCGCAAGATCCTTTAGTATTGGGAGGTCACAATTTAGAACTGAGTTAGAAATTGATTTTTTTACGGGAAGATATAGTTTATGCAGTGTTGTTGTGTATAAAGGAAGTACGCATTATGTAACATTAACACCTCAAGGTATTTTTGATGATTCAACATTTACTAGTGATTCAAGAGCACTAAGTAGATTTTGTGAAAAAAGTAATATTATTGAAGAAGATAGATCTCATCCAGGATATTTATGGTTTTATGCTAAAAAAAAAAATTTGGAAGCTAGCAGCTTGGTGGAATCAAAAAAAAAAATTAATGAAAATTTCCAAAAATATAATGAAAGTATGCCTTATCAGTTCTTATTAATGGAATCTCAGGTAAGACCTGTATCAACAAAATTATCAGATATGCCTTCTTTACAGGGTTCTCAAGTAAGACCAGAATTATCAGTTAAACCTTTATCAGATATGTCTTCCTCACGTGGTTCTACTCCAAGTAGTTTATCAAAAGAAGATTTTAATTTTACAGATGCTGATAAAGTACTCATACCTATTCCTAATCTAAATTTTACTGTTTATACTTATTTTAAAAGATTTACAATAGGAGATATAAACAAACATTTTAGAACAGAATTTAAATGTGAACCACAAAAGAATGCTTTTGATTGTTTCGTATCTCAAAAACTAAACTATAAAGCTTTTGTGGTAAACAACGAAATATTTAAATCTTTACTTGCAGAAGCAAGTTCTGATATGCCTCAAGAATCAAGTTCAAGTGCTGCTCCTATATCACAACCTTTATCTAGCAATATAAGTACAAAAGGTAATGATGTAATTCTTAAAGATGGTTCAAAGGTTCATGATTCTTGGTTAATTAAATCTGAATTAGGACAATCATTTTATGAAATATATAAGGAACAATTAAATGATGAAACTTTTAAAGATCCGATGGATACTTTTATAAATAAATATGTAACACATGATAGTAAATGGGGTTCCTTAGCAAAACTATTAAAAAAAGTACAAGAAGCAAAAAAAAATTTAAAATATTTAAAATACAAAAATAAATATTTACAAATAAAACGTTTAGAAAATTATTCTAAGCATACCTTTTAATCCAATAACTAAGTAAAATACATACATCTCCTATAAGTTTTTGTAATCTGAATTCGTATTTATCCTTTTTATACAATAAAACTAGTAATAAAAACTTATTACTAATTGTTAAATTATTTAATAAGTAATCAATTTTAATTTTCAAATCTTTTATATTTAGTTCACAAACTTCTTTTTCAATCTGTAAATGATTTATATTTCTTATTCTTACTTCATTCCTTGATGAATCATAAATTCCTACTATATTATATAATTTGTCAATTGCTACAAAATATTTTTCATTATATGTCATAAAACATAAATTATTATCTATCATTACTCTATAACCATTAAATTTTGGACCGCAATAATATTGTAATGTTGTTATTTTCCAATTTATTTCTCTATCTAACCAAAATAATATTTCCGGATCCATTGTAGTTGGATTTATTAAATTATGCATGCTTATTTCATTCATATAAACTATTGTATATTTTAACAGATCACAAGATTTATATATTTTAACAGATCACAAGATTTATATATTTTAACAGATCACAAGATTTATATATATTATTATATATAAATATCTTTCTTCAATTTTTAAGGATAATCAAAAATTTAATCTTCTGACTGTAGGTTCATCAAAGATTTTCCTATATTCTTGTCTATTAAATATTAGTTCAAAACATGCTATAATTTTTTTTACAACGCTATATTCTTTTGGTGTAATATAACTTTCAATTTCAAAATCATCCAAACTACTTTGTAATCTATAATTACCGTCAATTTTTACTAAATTAAATACTATATCTTGATTAAAATCAAGTTTTAAATGCAAAGTATCAGATTCAAATTCATCCATAGCATCCTTTGACTCATCTGGATAATGAAATGAAAAATGAGCGTAATCTTTACCTTCTTTTTTAATATTTATATAAAATTGATGCTTTACTTTTGGTTGTTCTCTAGCCCTTATTTTAAATTTTCGATCATCTAAACATCTTTCTAATCTACAAAGTAAATCATCCTTTATTTCAATTAATGCTTGAATTGAACCTGGATTAACTTTAAATTTAGGTGTAGATGGTTCTGGAGCCATAGATGAAATAGATCCCGGGGTTTGGCGTGGTGTCTGAGAAGCTACAGATGCTGGTAATCCACTTGACAGTGCTGGAGTTGATGGCGCTGATGATGCGGATACTTTAGGAGGTGGTGATGATACTAATACTATAGGAGGTGATGCTGGTACTTTAGGTGGTGGTGATGATACAGTAGGAGATGGTGATGATACTGTAGGAGGTGGTGATGATACTGTAGGAGGTGGTGATGATACTATAGGAGGTGGTGATGATACATTAGGAGGTGGTGCTGCTGATGCAGCTACTTGTGATTTATTTTTTTTTTTCCCTTTTCCACTTCCACCATACTTTATTTCTAAATACTTTGTTTTATATTTTATATATTTTTGATAATATACGTTCATATATAATTACAGCTAATAAATTATTTTTCAAA
>Ga0194129_10006121_pt1 | contig 14908 bp, 18 predicted proteins | sample TA2KigCa35mmetaG_FD_150862 | JGI IMG/M metagenome (GOLD analysis project Ga0194129, IMG submission 150862) | Freshwater microbial communities from Lake Tanganyika, Tanzania - TA2015038 Kigoma Deep Cast 35m | ecosystem: Environmental > Aquatic > Freshwater > Lake | place: Tanzania: Lake... | reverse complement strand
CAAGCGACAAAGCAATTAGCCGAGGACAGTGCCTTGTTTGCGGATCAACTCTGCCATCGCGCCCTAGTTCTAGATACCACGGCCTCGACCGCTTCCACAAGCGTTTCGACCAACAGCTATGTGCGCTACGCGCAAAATGGCAGCAACGGAACCACCTTTGCCACCTCTTCGGCGGCAAACAGCTCCTTGACGGCCATTGAACTCTTGGATGCCCAAACGGCTCTTAAGATCAATCGTGCGCCCAGGCTGCGTGACGGCTATGTGCTGGTGGCCCCGCCCCAGCTCACCCGCGACCTGTGCAACGATGACGACTTCCTCCGGGTGTCGTCCTACAGCAAGCCCGACGCCATATATCGTGCTGAAGTCGGAAAAATTTTCGGCTGCACGGTGGTGGAGACCACCAACGCTCTGTCGTTTGGAACGGCCACTCCTGGCGTTGCGACCAACTCCACGGCGACCGGCCCCGTTCATGCGGCGTTGCTACTGGGCGGTCAGTCGTTTGGCGTGCCTTACATGACAACGATCACCGCAGACGGCTCGCCGTTTGCCCCGAAAGTGCAAATCATTGACGGAGCGACCAAGGATGACCGCTACAATCAGCGCACCATCGTTTCGTTCCGCTCTGCGTTTACTGCTAAAGCTCTAAACTCGGACTTTTACCGAGTCATCTTTAGCAAGTCCAACTACAGCTAAAGATCATGGGAGCCATGCTTGTGATTGGTATGGATCCCCGGAAGGCGGGGGAGGGTAAAACCTCCCCCGCTTCTTCCCCTCAACCCAAAGGTTCCGTGGTGAAACTGCCCGCATCCCTGTTGGAAATCGACGGCGATGATGGCACGGCCACCCCGGACATTGGCGACGAGGTGGACATGAGCGGAGTGGTGGAGAAGGTGGACGGCGAGACCGTGACCATCCGCATTGCGGAGGCCATTGTGGACGAGCCGGAAGCCGAGGAAACCGCCCCGGAAATGTCAGAAGAAGATTCCCTTCGGGAACTGGCACGGAAATCGGACGAGGGCGAGGAGATCGGTTAATGCCTATCTACCAGTACGAAGACAGCCGTAACGGCTCAGTCGTCGAACTGGAGCGGCCTGTGGCCGAGCGGGACGAAGTTCCCCCTCACCTCAAAAGGTTTTCGGTGCCTCAAAAACTGGTCTTGGTCGGCGTAGGTGAATCCGCGCCCGAACCCGGCTCTGACCATGTAAAAAATATACTACGCGGATATTACAAGTACGAGTGCCGTCAAGGTTCTCGTTTCAAAAGCTCCTACACCGCTGACCAAGTCAAACGTGCCTGGAGCCAGGAGTAAAAAATATGTCAGCATCAAATCGCTTCGTGCGTGCTCAGACCAAGGCCAAAAGCCGCTCCATCCGTGTGGACACGGGTGCGACCGACCCGGCGCTGGCTCTGACGACGGTTGCCACTGGCGGCACGGTGGACACCGTGGCCACCTCGGCCAACTCGATCAAGATCACGCTTAACGGCACCAACTACAAGATCCCGGTCTTCTCGTAATCGCCATGGGCCGCGTACTATCACGCATTGCCCTGGGCGACGCAGGCACCACCCTGTCCACCGGCGGGACGTTCAGCGGGAGCTTTGACGCTGTCTCGGCGTTTAGCACTTCCACGCTGGCCAGTGTCACCGTGGACGGGGTTGCCTATACCGGCTTGGCCGTGGCAGCGGGTGGCACCATTCATGGTGACATCACTGCTGGCAGCCTGACCAACGGCGGCGGCCTCGCACTATACAAGCGGGCCGTTTAACCGGGCTTACCCTATATGGGCAGGCAGTTAAACCAGATCATTGAGGGGCTTTCCGGCGTGACTGCCGGGACGTCCACCATCAACGTCAACCTCGACGCCATCGAGGCTCTGTTGACGACCCTCCAGGCAGACGTTGCCAACGGCATTGATGTCACTCGCTCAACGACCACCTCCGGCACGCTGACCGCTGGCACCACTAACGGCACCCTTTTCGCCTCTAACGCGAGCCGCAACTACCTTTTGGTGCAATGCACCTCTGGCACGGTGTTTATCGACACCAACGGCACGGCTTCTACTGCCAGCGGAATCCAGCTTACCAGCGGCCAAGGAATTACTTTTGAGGGCAGCTTTATACCCACAGGAGCGATTGCTGGAATCACCTCCACCGGCACCGGCGTTTTAATCGGAAGGCAAGCCTAACTATGCCCTTCTTCTTCGGCGGGGCGGCGGGGATTGTGAGGTAAGTTATGGCTTTCTTCGGCCCCCCTCCTCCATTTGTCGGAGCAACCACAACTAACGCTGGCGTGTCTGGCCTTGTTCCTGCGCCTAATAGTGGAAAAAATACAAGAGCGTTCTTCTCTAATTCTCAATTTCAGGAAATTCCTTGGCTTCCCCAGCATAAAAACACGGCCAGCGGAAACTACATAATGACGGCCAACATTGGCGCAACCGTTGCTGGTGCTACTTTAAGCACGGCGAAGCAGAGGCGTTTCAATCTAATTTATGTGCCATCGGACGGAAACATTGATGTTTTGGGTTACAGAACATCAACTGCTCCGTCCTCATCTGTTAACTGCCATGTTGCGATTTGGCAGGCTGCCGAAAACGGCGAACCATTTACATTTGTTTGCGGTGGAATTGCCGCTTGTGGAACCAGCGCAACAACAACAATAACCATCTCAATCAGTCCCTCCGCCTCAATTACAAGGGGCTTTTATTATATGTCATTGACACCAGAAAGCGCACTTTCATCAACATCTTTATTGTGCGTCTCTGCCTCTGATAACGCCATTCAATCGTCTTTTATAGGGGTTGCAGACATCAGCTTGGGTGCGCTGTCATTTAATTATACCGCAACAAATTACGACCAAACAACGCATGAATCTTTTTCGCGTTCTGCAATAGCAGTTCCCAGAATGGGTTTCCAATATGTCTAATTTTATGGGAGGAAAAACATTACATTACCATGCAGACGGAACTTCGATTTTTACCGATACCCGCACCATCGAAGAAGCCCACAAGGAAAACATCACCCGCATCCGTGAATTGGTGACGGCCAAGATTCTTGAGGCTGGGTACGATGAGATTTGGCAACGCAACGCCGCCCTTGGATTAGTGGATAATGTGGAAGCAGGCAAATCCTATATCGCCAGCCTTCGTTCGGCCTACCACGACTACAAGGCAAGGCTCCTAGCCAGCACAAGGGACGAGGCCGATGCGGTGAATTTTGTGTCTCCGAGTGTGCCAGAGGGTCTGTGAGCTGGCTCTTCCCCACCAAACTCCGTACCCGGCTGGCCCGCTGGCTGCTACGCTTGTCTTTGCGATCTTGCCTGACGGAAAACGACTACGCCTGTTTTGTCGAGGCCGAGAAGTGCGCGGACACCAGCAACGCCATGAGCAGGGAGACAAAATATATCGGCAAAGTAAAACACCTCCTTTCCGTCAACCGCTCGATCAAGCAGCTCGTCTTAGACGGGCGGGATCGGGAAAGCATTGAGGCTGCCGTGGTTCATCTGGCCGTCGCCTTAAAATTTTTGGAGGAGCGCGGGTCGTGAGTGCCGACGAAATCAGCGAAATCCGTGAAAAGCTGATGACCAATTCCGAGCGTTTGGTCAGGATTGAGACTCAGATCACCGTCCTAGCCGGGATGCTGGAGAGAAGCCTGTCCGGCTTTGGCGACCTGGCCAACCGGGTCTCAACTCTGGAACACTTGCGGACACGGCTGATCGTTTTAGCTTCAGTCGTGGGGGCTGGCTTCACGCTGGCGTGGGAGTTTCTTAAACAAAAACTGGCAGGAGGATAAATGGCTTCATTTTCAAAAGGCACTAGTTTTACTGACGGCGTAACCGGCGACGTGACGGCGGCCAAGCTGCACGCACTAGTGGACGCGGCCACCCCTGTGGGCGGCTTTGTCACCGACCGCACCGCCAAAACCAGCGTGGTCGGGGCCGATCTGATGCTGATTTCTGACAGCGCCGACTCCAACAATCTAAAGAAGGTTTCGATCACCAACCTGGCCAACAACCTGCCCACCGCCGTGATTACCACTGGCACGATTGATACCGCCACGCTGGGGACGACCACTGGCACACTGGCCACCTTTACGAGTGCCACAATTACGACAGGCACAATCACGACCGGCGTGATCCCGACTCTGACCAGCACGACCCTGATTACCAGCGGAACAGGCACAGCCTCCGCCCCCGCCATCGTCCCCACAGGCGACACCAATACCGGCCTCTTCTTCCCCGCCGCCGACACGATTGCGTTTGCCGAAGGCGGCGCAGAGGCAGTAAGGATAAATTCGAGTGGCAACCTCATCCTCACCTCTGGCAAAAGCCTGATTAACTATGGCGCAGGCGGAATTACCAGTAACTCAGCCATCGGGAGCGATGCGCTTCAGGCCAACACCACAGGCTTCTACAACACCGCCAACGGAGTCCAAGCCCTCTACTCCAACACCACGGGCGACAGCAACACCGCCAATGGAATCCAAGCCCTCTACTCCAACACCACAGGCAACAACAACACCGCCAATGGACGAGAAGCCCTCTACTCCAACACCACAGGCAACAACAACACCGCCAAAGGAATCCAAGCCCTCTACTCCAACACCACAGGCAACAACAACACCGCCAATGGACGAGGAGCCCTCTACTCCAACACCACAGGCAACACGAATACGGCCTGTGGCTTTCACGCTGGTTACGGAGCCGCAGGAGTCAATGCCAATACAACTGGCTCCAACAATGTGTTCCTTGGCAACACGGCAGTCGGCACTTCCTCCACCGCATCCAACGTCATCACGCTGGGCAACTCTGCCATCGCCACCCTGCGCTGTCAGCAGACCTCGATCTCATCGTTGTCCGACAGGCGGGACAAGAAGGATATTGTCTCGCTGGCAAGCGGACTAAGCTTGATCCAAGAACTGCGCCCCGTCTCGTTTGTGTGGGACATGAGGAGCAAAGCCAAGGTGGGACAGCCTGAAATCGGCTTCATCGCACAGGAATTGCAGGAGGCGCAAGCCAAGTCCGGCCTGTCCGTCCCGCATCTGGTCAATGACGATAACCCCGAAAAACTGGAAGCCGCCCCAGCCACACTCATTCCCATCCTCGTAAAAGCGGTGCAGGAACTGTCTGACAAAGTAAACGAACTGGAAGCCAAACTACAAGGAGCCTAACCATGCCCACCGAAATCACCCTGCCAGAAGTTAACCCAGCCCAGCGGTATTCCGCCGCCTTGGACAGCGTGAACCTGATCGCCAACCGTCTAGCCGCTCCCTTGGCCAACCAGACCCAAGAGCAACGAAGGGGTGACGTGGACAGAAATGTCGAACACCTCAAGCTGGCCGTTGGCTGGGACATCTGGACAACCGAGGATCTGGCCCCGCTTCACTCGGCCATCCAATCAGGCACAAGCTGGCTGGAGGATAATTCCTAGTCGCCGCCGCTTCAAGGCCGCTTGAAATGAAATTCGACCTCTCGATTTCTGAAATCAACCTGATCCTTGGATCGCTGGGCAGGATGCCGTATGAGGCCGTGTTCGCTTTGATTGAGAAGATCCAGGCGCAGGCCAAGGAGCAGGCGGAAGGGAAATGACTTTATCTGAAATCGCCACCTACGCCGGGGAGAAAGTCGGCAAGACCGACTCTGACACCGTCACTTTCCTAAAGAAAGCGGCTTCGCTTAATTACCGCAGAGTCTGGAACTTTGCGCCGTGGCGCGAGACGGTGACGAACTCGACCTATTCTGTCTCGACCTCGACGCGCACCATCAGCCTGGGTTCCAACGTGGAGACACCTTTGGCGGTGGCTTACGGAAATGAGGAGCTGATGGCCGTGGATCTGCAAACCATCATCAGCCAAGACCCCGGCCTGCTTGACGCTGACCGCACCGGCACGCCCGCCAGCTATGTATTTCGGGGCCGCAACACCGGCGGCACGGCAGAGCTGGACTTGTTTCCGATTTTACAAACCAGCGGAACCACCACGCTTAAGGTGGTGCAAAAGCTAAAGTGCCTGACCAGAAACAACTATGTGGTCGATTTCCCGCCCTCCAACGATTCGGTCGATGACGAGCTTCGCCTGCCCCACGCCCATCAGGTTGTCCTAGACCTGACTCATGCCGACGCCCTTCAGCGGGAACGGCAGTACGAGAAGGCCGCCAGCGTGGTGCAGTCGGCCAACGCCGACCTGGCCGCCATGGCTAACTTTGAACTAAGCCAGGTGGGCAGTATCAAGACCATCACGCCGTCCAGCTTGGGCGAACTTTACCGCGAAGAGATAGAGTAAGGAGCCAAGGCGTGTACTACGTCACCTCGCTCGACGACCTGTTGGCCGTGGCCGGAACCGCCTCGTTTGAGGGCGGTCAGGTTTCCGGGCTTGTTCCCAACCTAATCGGCAACAACGCCGTCAGCGAAGCGCTCAACATGACGATCACTCCCAGCGGTAACTATCAAAGCCGCCTAGGGATTGAGACCATGTCCACCCGCGTATCGACGGCGGCCAGCGATGTGCAGGGGATGTTCTATTTCGACACGCCGACCATTGAGCAACTTCTGGTGGCCACCGACGGGACGCTGTACCGCTCGACCAGCGCCACCAGTTTTGCCACCACCAACGGCACGCATAGTTCAACCTCCGTGCAGGTGGAGTTTGCCCAGCTCAACGACCTGGCCTTCTATGTGGACGGGGCCAGCCAGCTTTTCAGGACGGATGGAACCACCTCGACGCGGCAAGGATCTAAGGTGGTTTCCATCACCGTGACCACGGCTGGAACCGGCTACACCGCAGGCACCTTTGCCGTGGCCATCGGCACCCCGGCTCTTTCGGGTGGAACCACTGCCACGGCGATTGCCACGGCGGCAGGCGGGGCCGTCACCGGCATTACCGTGACCAACGGGGGCAGCGGCTATATCACCGCGCCGACCGTGACCATCTCGACCGGGTCGGGCGGAAACCAGGCCACCGCCACGGCCACCATTCACCTTGCCCCCAACAACCTCAAGCTGATTAAGACCTTTACCAACCGCCTTTTTGCCGTGGGTACCGGCACGGAACGAAACACGCTTTTTGCCTCCGACATCCTTGACCCCGCCGTCTTCAAGGCAACCAATTCCATCATCGTGGGCGGGGATGACGGCGAGGACATCACCGCCATCCAGCCCTACTACGGCTTTCAGATGCTTGTCTTCAAGCCCACCAAGATTTATCTCGTCACGACTGACCCCACGGCCTCAACGGCGGCGGGATGGACGGTGCAGCAACTTTCTGATCGGATCGGTTGCGTGGCCGGAAGATCCGTGGCCTTTGTCAACAAGGACGTCTATTTTCTGGCCAACGACGGCATCCGCACCGTGGCACGGTCGTTGGCCGACAACTTCTCCACGGTGGGACTGCCTATTTCCGAGGGCGTCAAGGACATCATCGCCCGCATCAATAAAAACTTCATCGCCAAGGTCAACGGGGTTTTCAGCGATAACCGCTACCTCTTGGCCCTGCCGCTAGACTCGGCCACCACCTGCTCGCACGTTCTGGTTTACAACGCCATTTTTAACGCCTTTGAGGGTCTTTGGGATATTCAATCTTCCCGAATGACGGAGACAAATTTTTCCAGCGGCTTTACCACCAACACCGTCAAGCTGGCTTTCGGCTCCCCCATTGGTCAGGTGGGACATTATCTGGGCTACAAGGCCGAAGGCAGCCTGGACAACGACACCGATTACAAGGATTACGGGACAAGCTACACATCGCGCATTTTCACCAAGGCTTACGACTTTGACGATAAACTAAGCCTCAAGCACCTCTCGCACTATGAAATTGAGTTTTTCTATTCTGGCTCGACCAACGCGACTCTGTCCATGCGCCGGGACACCGACAGCAACGATGTCACCTTGGGGACGGGCGTGGACACGACCAGCGCCGGAGGGCTGACCCTGCCCCTAACTTTGCCCGCCACCCTTTCCAACCAGACCGTCAAGCGCAGGGCCGACAGCCTGCGTAGCTTTGGCAAGACGCGTAACATCCGCTTTAAGATTGAGTCCCCTGCCCGAAAGCTCTCGGTGCGCTCGGTCTTGGTGGCGGCCAACCCCGACACCATGGAAGTGCAGAAGAATATCTCGTGACGGCGGTGGAGTATCTTGAGGAAAGCGGGGTGCCGGAAAGCCGATGGCCTAACTTTAGGGATTGGGTGGGCTGGTTTGAGCGTAAGGGTCTGATGGGCGTGGTTAGGAAAAGGGAAGACAACGAGATTTGCGGGGTGGCTCTGGCAAGGTGCCTGCCCAGCGGGGCTGCTCCCAGCCATTACTGGCATGAGGAGACGGGCGACGATGTGTTTGTTGACCTAACGGTCTGCGGACTTGCCGACCCTTCGGGTGGTGCTAGTAGTGACAGAGAACACGGTAGTCGTTCCAAAGACTACCTTAAGAGCCTGCTGGTTATCCTTTTCGACCGATTCGGGCGGCGCAGGACGCTCAACTTCAACCGCAACGGATTAAGGAGATCCTACGACTACGACAAATTTATGAGAAAGGCTTTAAGCTAATGGGCGGCGGGCCATCCATCCCAGCTCCTCCTCCCCCGCCCGATCCGATGCGGGCGGCGGAGGCCAATGCGTTATTCTACAAGTCCAGCCTTCAGACCTATCTGGAGCGCCAGCCCGACATGGTGCGGGTCGATGATGAGCTACGCCGCAAGTATCTCCCCCGCCAACGGGCTTTGGAGGCCGATCTGGCGGCCTTGGACTCGCGGCGCTTCGCCGAGGCCGGTCTTCAGACCGAGCGCGAGCTGGGGCCGCAAAGGTCTCTGGAAACCATGCGCCGCCAGTATGAGCTGAACCCCCAGGCGTTTGCGCTTAACCGCGCCATGGGCGACCAGCTTTCCCGCCAGTTTGGCCTGCTCTACGGGGCGGCTCCGGGTCAGTCCGTTCCCGGCAACGTGGCCATGAACGCCGGATTGCCGCCGACCAACTACCTGGCCGGGGCAACTGGAAGGACGGGGTAATATGTCCGCCAGAACACCACCAACCGACGAACAAAAAAAGGCGGCGGGAATTGAGTCGGTAAAAAAATGGCTTGGTGGCCAAAAGGGAACCCCAGAGGCAATCGGAAGAGTTGCAAATCTTGATACTTACCTAAAAAAAGACAACAGGGGTAATTACTCCCTAGACAATAGCAAGATAGGCAATTTAAGGCGGGCATATATTTCAGAGGGGCTTGGCTTAGACGCCGAGGTGTTTAAGAAGGGCGGATATAATTTTACCACAGCCAACCAAGGGGCGGTGGTCAGATCGCAAGGGCTGGATTATACCAATTCCATACTTCTTGGCAGCAACTACGCCAAGGCCAACGTCGATCACGCCATCAAGTACAAGCAGCTTGGCGTCACCGATCTAACCAAGATTTTTGACAAAAACAAACCCAGCGAATTTAAGGCGCAGGAAGCCGTCATTCGGGACGTGTACGGGCTGGATCCAAATTCATACAAAGTCACCAGCAGCACCAAGGTTCAGCAGGTTGTTAATGGGAAAAAAGTCTTCAAAGATGGGAAACCCGTCTATGTAAATGTTCCCAACAACACCTATGCCATTGACCAGGCCAGAGCCGATTACGATTATAACCAGCCAAAGATTTCCCAGGCATCCGGCAGGCCAGCCAATTTTATTGAGGCCGCCCAGAGATACCAGGCCGCCGTGGATCAGGCGATCCGCGCCGGGGTTGACACCCTCAATGACACCGACAGGGCCACGTTGCGCGAGGCGGGCAGACAAGTTCGGCTTTACAAGTCCGAGGCCACGGGCGCTTCTGCTCAGAATCTTTTGGATACAATCAAGGGAGCCGAAGATGCCCTTAATGCGCTGGACACGGCAAGGGCAAGGGAAAAACAGTCTGAGGACAATCTTTCAAAAGCAAGCAGAAGCGAACAAAAGAGATACAAGGAGTTGTTAGACATTGATCGACGCGGCCTTTTGGATCTTACCATGCAGATCCGCCAAGGCGCTCCGCGCATTTTCGAGGCGGCGCAAGGGTTAAACTTTAACGATGTTAACATTGGAAGCCTCGGAGCCGCCGCCGCCCTTGGCTCCGGCTCTCCCTCCCCGGCTCTGGGCGACGCGGCCAACCTGACCACGGGCGCAACCACAGCCACGGGAGGCGGTGCGGCAGGCACTCCGTCCGGGCTTGCTGGCACCGTTTCCAACCTTTCGGCCAACAATCTTTTCGGAACGGCAACCCCTGTCGGCAAGGACGCACCCGCCAACGAGGTGGATAACGCCATTCTTGCCGAATACAACCGCGTCAACGACCGAGCCATTTCCGATTCAAATTCGGCCATCGCCGCCGCCAACACCCGGCTGGCCGACCTTCGCGCCAAGCAGGCTTACGCCCAGCCTGGGGATGCAAATTTTATCGCCATCCAAAAGCAGATTAACGAGGTCACAACCGACCTAGCCTCGCTCAACGACACGCTGACCAAGGCCAATGCGCTTAAAACCAAGGGATTCACGGTCACGGAAAACGACAGGACGCAGTACCGAAAGATCATCTCGCTGCCCGAACAGAACGCCCTTGACCAGATTAACCTAATCGACCCCAACTACCTTTCCACCTCCCGCAGTTTGCAGGGTGCCTACAAGTCGATGATCGACACCCCGCTGGGTGCGACCCAGGACGAGCGCACTGAGGCCATGCGCGGAATGATCGAGGACGAGGCCATAAACCAGCTTCGGCTGGGTTCAACTTTGGACGAATCGGTCAGGCGCGACGTGGAGCAGGCGGCGCGGGGGGCGCAGACCGCCCGTGGCAACATCTTTGGCGTGGCTCCGGCGGTCGAGGAGGCTATGCAGACGGGTCTTTTGGGCGAGCAACGCAAGGCGCAGAGATATGGTGCGGCGGCTTCTTTCCTTGGCTCCGGCATGAGTCGTGGCGACCAAGCCGCCCGTGACACCGCGCTGCGCCAATCGCTTAACCTTTCCCGCTTGGGCGCGGCCAACGAGTTTCTGGCCGGTGGCGCCAATCCCTACAATATTGCCAACCAGTACGTTGCCAACAAGAACGCGGCGTTTAATAACTACATCGCCGCCAATGTGGGTCAGGCGGGCGGCTTTAACACCGCCAGCTACGCCACCAATCCCTTCCAGTTCGTCAACCCCAACGCCGGTCTGGAGGGGGCGCAGACTTCAGCCTCGATCTACAACACCATGCAGAACGCTGCGGCGTCGATGTACGGGAGCCAGGTGGGTGCGATCTCACGTTCCTACACCAGCCCGTCCCAAGCCTTTGGCAATATCGCCAGCGGCCTGGGGAGTATGTTTAGCTTTGGCGGAACCATTCCAATCGGATGCTGGGTTGCCCGCGAGGTTTACGGAGAGGAAAACCCGAAGTGGATGCAATTTAGAAGCTGGCTGCTTGAGAAGGCTCCGCGCTGGCTGGTTGACGCCTACTGCAAGTTTGGCCCAGCCGTAGCCAAGTTTATCAGCAACAAGCCATGGATTAAGGCCATCATCCGCAAATGGATGGACGGGAGGATCAAATCTTATGGCTATGTTTAATTTCAGATTTCAAGAACCAGAAAAGGTGGTTCAAAAACCTCTTTCCTCAAAAATTACGGTTGATTCAGACGGAAGCATTAAAACCAATATCTCGGTTGAAGACATTCCGATTATTGAGTCAGACCCACGCTATGAGATGCTTCGCCCAGCGGTAGCCGCCTTTCGTGCAAGTTTTGAGAAAAGCATCCAAGTGGACAACGCTGCCAAGCAGGCTCGCATACAAGAATTGAAATCGAGAATGACCGAGGCCGCCCAAACATCGACCGAGGCAGAAATTGACTTGGCAGAGGCCAAGTCCGAAGGAACCGAAAACCGCCCAGCGTTTCTTGGGCTGCTTGGAAAAACGCCAAAAGAGAAGTCGGATCAAGCGAAAAAGAGGGTTCAAGAAATTCAAAGGTTAATGGAGATGGACACACCCGAATTTTCAGCCCCGCTGGGTGGTGGCGATGAGGATGTGTCTTTGCCGGAAGAATCACCGCTTCCCATGCCCTTGCGTGCGCCCGCGCCTGCCGCAACCAACCGACCAGTAGCGACACCAGCTCAAGCCCCCATGGCCATGCCCACCCCGGCTCAAGCCCCACAACCCCTCAATTCCGAGACGGTCACTGTTCGCGACCCGCGTGGCAGACTGGGTTATTTCCCCAAGGCAAAGTGGCAGGAAAACAGCCGACAGCTTATGCAGCAGGGATACGTCCTCCTGCCGTAACCCGGCATGGCCACCGCAGCCGAGCTGGACGCCTTATTTATCCCCGACAAGCGGGATGAGCGTGCGGAGGAGCTGGATAAATTATTTGTTCCAGACAAGGAACAACCCCGCCAAGACGCACCCCAACCGCGCCAAGAGGGCGATCCAGACCCCAGCCTAGCCGGAGCCGTTGCCCGCAGTGTGGCGGGCGAAATTATTCCATCGGCTGCTGCTTATGGCGGTGCCATGACGGGGGCAAGATTGGGGCGCTTTGGGGGATTGCCAGGAATGTTGGCAGGCACGTTGGTTGGCGGAACGGCTGGGTACTATGCCGGGAATCGTGCCCAACAAGGCGTGGCTCGGGCGGTGATCGGGGATGACGAGTACCAAGAATATCAAAGGCTGCGACAAGCCGACCGGGACAAGTTTCCGATTGCCACCACTGGCGCAGAACTGGCTACGGGACTAGCCACCGGCATCAAGGCCACGCAGTTGGGGCAGAATATCGACGACCTTGCCCAAGCCCTACGCCGCCCGCCCTCTTCAGCCCCAGCCGTCCAGACCACCACGGAGGCCGCCACCGACGCGGCCACCCCGCCTCCCGTTAAGACAGGCCCAGCACTCAAGGGCAAGTTCCAGATGCCCGAACCCGGCCCTGGGGAGAAAATTGCCAGAACGGCAGAGCGGGAACTTCTTAGCCGCAAAGTAAGCACTCCGGCAAAAATCGAGATTGCGGCGCAACCCAGCACCGTTCGCAAGACCTACGCACTTGGGCAGGAAATAGATGAACTTGGGGATATGGCCGACGACCAGCTTCAGGACATCATCAATACGAGCAAAAACAAAATTCAAGTCGATAACGCATCGAATATCCTAAAGGCCAGAATCATCGACAAAGACCCGCGCAGGGCTGCTGAAATTTTTGACCAAGTAGTTGGCGGGCTTTCCGAGGCCGGATTAAGGCTTCGCGCCTATCAGGAGCATTTAAAGACCCCGCAAGGCTATGTCGCCAGCGTGCTGGCCTTGGGTAGAAAAAGAAATCCCCAATACAATTTAAGGGCAGAAGACCAGACCGAGCTGGGCAGACTTTTTCAAGATTCAAAACTAGCCGAAAAACAACGCGAGCAGGCCGTTAAGTTTCTTAGAGACCCGGAATCCAAGGGCTTCCTATCCGACGAGGCCGCCAAGCTGGCCGACGCCGCCAACGCAAGACTCGATCAGGCCAACAATGCCCTAAAGGTTTTTGAGCGAGGGCTGTTCCCAAGAAGCTTTTTGAAAGAGGTGTACCCAGAGGCCATTCAGACCGCCGGGTTACTGAGCTTTCAATCGCTGATCCGCAACCCAATTTACAACACGATCCGTTCTGTTTTCCAGGGCGGGATGATTCGCCCGCTGGCCAATGCCATGGACGCCGCTATCAGTGCGGCCACCAAGACAGAGCGCACCATCAAGATAACACCCACAACCGTCCGGGCCGGTCTTGAAGGGTATGCGCGGGGAACCAGAGCTGTTGCCAAGGGGATGCTTACTGGAATACCCGAAGAATCAATCGCCTACGGGGAGGGCGTGCGTGGGTCAAATCCATTGAGAAATTTTGCCCAAGCCTTTACCGGAAAAAATATGGCAATCCGAGAAAACGGAAAGGTCGCATTTATTGACAGGGTAAAGAAAGGCTTTGACGCCCTAATAGGAACGGTTGCCGAGCCAACGGGAAGATTGCTGGCCGTGGGTGACGTTCCCTATCGGCGCAAGGAGGTGATGAGAACCTTGGCCGAGAAAGCCCTCCTTGCCGGAAAGGGATCGAGGGAGGCTCTGATGACCGCAAGGTTCCCTTTCAAAAAAGAGATTGAAAGCGTCAGCGAGGAGGCAGCGAGGGCGGTTTTCCAGCAAGACACGCCTGTCACCAATCTCGTCAACCAGCTTGTTCAGCTTGGCTATAAAATCCCGGTTGCAGGCCCAATCGTAACCCGCTCGGTTTTGCCCTTTGCCAAAACCCCCGTCAACGTGGTGGAGGATGCCTTGCCGGTCGTTTATCCGCCGTATGGTTTTGTTAAAGCGGCTTATCACTTCCAAAATGGAGACAGAAGGAAAGCCTTGGAGGCCGCCAGCAGCGCAATCGTTGGCAGTAGCCTAGTTGCCGCAGCCCAGTGGCTTTACAACGAGGGGCTGATTAACCCAAGGGTCAGCAAATCGGAAAAGAGGCGGGATTTGCAATTTGAGGCCGAGTACCCAGGAACCATCAATTTATCCGGCCTAACTAGGCGCTTGGCTGGCGGGGATTCTAGGCCGCGCTCAGGGGATGTTTACAGCAGCTTTGAAGCCATGGGCTACGCAGGTGCGGTGCTGGGGATGTACTCAACCATCGCCGACAAATATCCCAATGATGACACCACCGAAAACCTGATGACCTACGCCCTTTATGGCCTTCCCTATACGGCAAATTACACGCTGGAGCAGACATTTCTAAAATCCACCAATGCGCTTTTACAAGCCATTTCCACGGGTGAGTATGAAAAGTATCTACAAAACCAATTCTCGGTGACGGCTTCGCCGGTTGTCCCGGCGGGGCTTGTCGCCCTTAACCGGGCCAGCCGCAAATATATTCCCGACACCAAGACCGATGCGGGATTGCTTACCGGCTTTGCCAACGAGCTTGAAAAGAAGTTTTCGGTTATTGATGTGGACGGGAAAAG
>Ga0194129_10006120_pt1 | contig 14912 bp, 14 predicted proteins | sample TA2KigCa35mmetaG_FD_150862 | JGI IMG/M metagenome (GOLD analysis project Ga0194129, IMG submission 150862) | Freshwater microbial communities from Lake Tanganyika, Tanzania - TA2015038 Kigoma Deep Cast 35m | ecosystem: Environmental > Aquatic > Freshwater > Lake | place: Tanzania: Lake... | reverse complement strand
TTCGCGCTGCGGGTCGCGCCGCCCGCGGGGCTGCGGGAGACGCCCTTGCTCTGCGCGAACGCCGCGGGCGCCGCGGGCGCCGCAGGCGCCGCGTGCGCGCTCTCCGAGGTCGTGACGGTCTCCGGCGCGCCCCACATCAGCAAAACAAAATCAGTCATTGTAACTGCCGAGGCGCTCTTAAATACGCGCGCGCGCCCCGCGCGGCGCGTGGGCTTTGGTGGAGTCGTTCATGTTCTATTTAATGCACGATAAACGGATTTTTGCGCCTCACAAATACTGGACAGGTGTTTCGAAGTAATGGGATGCAACCGTATTCACACGAATGGATAAAGTCCATTAAAAAAATATAATGTTGTTTTGTAAGCTCTGACCATATTTCATCAGCTTTTTCTTTCACATCTAGTGGATAACTTGTGTTATCATCATAACTTTCTAATTCGTCTCCGGATGTGTGAAATTTACTCAGAACTGCCACAGGGAGGAAAAGAAATATATCCTCTGTTGGGTATTTTTTTTCAATTTCTGTTGTAATTCTGGGCAAATATAGTTGCACTACTTTCTGACAAGAACCTCCATCGAATTTGCTCATCGATTGTAAGCCCATAGTTTTTTCTTCTGGGTTGTGAAAATGGATTTTTACGTGCACGTTGCACTGGTTTTTGCACATTGTCATTTCTTTCTGTAAAGAACTGGTAGAAGAATCGTGCTCACATCCTTGGTATATTAATGCAAAATATTGCTGACACATTTCAATAGATTTAAAGTCATTTAAGAACTCTTTTTTGACAATAGTAATTAAATCTTCAAACTTATCAAAAGTTACACCTTTTTCCTGCCATATTTTTTTCTGTAAGATCCATTCATCTATTTCGTCTCCTCGAAGATACTGTTCCATTATACTATGTTCTGAAGGCTCTTCTGTACAACCTCCTCGTCCCTTTCCCCGTCCCCCTCCACGTCCTCGTCCCCCTCCACGTCCTCGTCCCCCTCCGCGCCCCCGTCCTCTCCCCCCGGGCTGGTCAAGTACAATCCTAAAAGATGCTTCTTCAATGTGTTCTTTCCATAATTCAAGCAACTTATTTAAAATGTATTCACGCCACTTCTTGTTGTCACGCACTGTTATTACAGCATAGCAATCATCATTTCCAACATCAACATTCATTTGCTCATATGCAGGAAAATTTATTTCTGGGGCCATTGTTTCTGTCACTTCTTTGAGAAGAACAACGTTGATTTTGTTCGCCATGTTTAATTAATCTCGTTTATATCACATGTGTAGCATTTGAAGATAGTCTTCAAATACTAATTTAAAATTTAAAATCACGATAAAAACATCATCATCTTGTTAAGTCAGGTGTAAACATTTTTATTTTGTGCACTTACAAATTTGACGCAAGCAGCGCTGCAGTTCAGCACGAGCGCTCTACGGAGTGGTCTACCTCAGCGGGCGGAGGCACGGCGCGCTCGCGGGAACGCATGCTGGCAACTGTGTTGTCGACGGCATCCTGGATCACGCTCTTCAGCGCGTGGTTGGGGATCAACATAAGGTGATCGAGCTCGAGATTGGTCTTCGGGGATTTGAAGGTTTTCCCCGCGAGCTGGCATGACGCAAACCAGTCTTGGATTTTCTCACGTTGGTAGGTGTGTCCGTCGGCGGCGACGACTGGGTTTGTCATCAAGCCAAGTCCGATGGGACAGCAATAGTCGTTTTTGGCTTTAGCAACTGCCTCCTCAGCCTCGCGGCGCTCCAGCGCTTCGTGCACGCGTTTCGAGGCCTCCTCGATTGTGAGCTTGAGGTCTTGAAGCTCGTCCATGGAGAAGTCAAAGACCTCCAGCCCGCGCAAGTTTTCTGAGTACTTTTTGGCTTGAAAGTCTTCGAGTTCTTTCTGCCATTCATCGAGCGTCTTCTGGTGCGCATGGAGCTGATCATTGTGCTGCCTGAGCCGCACCTCCTGCTCTTTGAGCCGCTCTTCCCACTCCTGGAGTAACTTGTCGCACTCCTGTTGCCGCTCGAAGTCTTCCTCAACCTTCTCGTGGTAAGCAATGGCCTTCTCCTCCTGATCATGGAGCGTCTGCTGCAACTTCAAGAGGTACTCCTCGCGTTCCTTCAGCCGCTTGTCCTTCACGTTGAGTCGCTGCTCCCACTCCTCAAGCTCCTGCTGCTGCCTCTCAAGCTGCTCTTGCAGCACCTGGATGTCCTCCATCCAAAACCCCGCGGACTTGTCCTCGGGGTTCACGCTGGTCTTGTTGGTGTTCATTTTGATCTGCCATGGCGCTTCTTTTATACTAGCATGTGCGATACCGCGCAGACGCCGGCGCAGCGCGCAGCAGCAGCTCACGTGCGCTCGCTCGCGTCCTGTTTTTCGAAGACGAAGGTCGCGTAGGTGTCGGTGATCGCGCCCGTGCGCTCGGCGTGGAACGGCGCCCACTCGAGCAGGCGGAGGCGCGCGGCGGCGCAGAGCGCGACGAGCAGCTCGCGGTAGCAGAGGGGCTCGGGGACGCCGCCGTGCTGGTAGTACGGGCAGTCGCGCAGGTAGACGTCGACGAGCTCGCCGAAGCGCGGGCCGCGGCCGCCGGCGTGGGCGGGCACGGCGATGTCGGGGCAGGCGCGGAGGAGGACCCTCGCGGCGTCGGGGACGACGCCGATGAGGCGCCCGCCCGGGCGCAGCAGCTGCGCGACGCGCTCGAGGCTCGCGCGCGCGTACGCCTCGTCGCGGAAGAGGTACTGCGCGGAGAAGTGGAAGGCGACGACGTCGAAGCTGGATTGTTCGACGCCCGCGAGCGCGGCGAGCACGTCGCCCGCGAGCAGCGTGGCCTCGGGGTGCACGCGCGCGGCGCGGCGGCGCGCCTCCGCGAGCGCCTCGGGGTCCGGCTCGCACGCCCAGAGCTGCGCGCGCGCGGCGCGCCACTTGGCGAGGTCGCCGCCGCGGCCGGCGCCGACGTCGAGCACGCGGGCGTGCGGCGCGACGTGCTCGAGGATGAACTTGCGCTTGAGCTGGTTGTGGAGCGCGCGCACGCCGGCGGGGGCCGGGCGCGCGCTCATGCGCAGCGGCTCGCAAGTACCGCTAACGGAGGAGTTATGAATTTGCGAAGGCCCGTCGAGCGTGACAGAGCCTCAGGCAGGAAGATACGTTTTTGGTAAAATATTCTTCGTAAACTCGGTATTCGTGCAGCACCACTCTTTGAATAAAAAGTTTAAAGATTACGCGAACGCCTGCTCGAGCGCCAGGGCGCGCTTCCGCACGAGCCAGTCGCGCGCTTCCACGGCGACGGCCGCGACGACGGCGGCGAGGATGAGCGCGAGCGCGACTGCGCGGAAGGGAGGGCGGGCCGGCGCGGCGGGCGCGAACCCTGCGGGCGCGGGTTCTGCCGGCGCGAGGCTCGCGTTGAGCGCGGCGAGCGCGCCCGCGACGGCCTCCGCGAGGCTCGCGCTCGCGTTCGCCGCCGGCCAGTCCAGCGCGTGCAGGCTCTCCGGCAGCAGCGCGGACATACCGGCCGCGGTGGATATACACGCGGGCGGCCCGCCGGATTTGCGCGGGCGCCGGCGCGGCGCCGGCGCCGGAATCTACGCGCGCGCCGCCGCGAGGCGGTCCTGGGCGGCGATCCTGCTGTAGACCTCGACGGCGATGCGGATGAAGTTCTGCTCCGTCGGGAGGTCCGGCTGCCACCGTCCGCGCGCGATCGCGCGCGCGGGCTGGGCGTGCTCGCAGCGCCCCGGCTCGCCCTCGCAGTACACGGAGAGCTGGTAGCGCTGGCCGGGGCGCGCGCCGAGCGTCTCGGCGACGGTGGCCTGCAGCACGTGGTGCGCGGCGCCGGCGGGGCCGGGCACGCGCGGCACGTCGCTGTAGTCCGCCGTGAACCGGAGGCGCTGGTCGAGGAGGACGTGCGCGGTCGCGCTCATGATCGCGCCGAACTGCCTGCGGGTCTTGATCTGGAGCACGAGCGGCCCGAGCCGGAGGATCTTGAAGGTGCACTCGGAGAGCACGGCGACGGGGACGCGCTCCGGGGGCGCGCCGGGGGCGCCCGCGGGGGCGCCCGCCGCGGCCCGGCCCGCGCCCCGCCGCCTGCGCGGCGCGCCCTCCTGCGCGCGGCGCTGGTGCGCGAGCCCCGACACGACCTCCGCGCACTCGCTGAAGCTGGAGAAGTGCACGAGCGACCGGTCGGCGAGGCCGGGCATGTGCAGCGGGGGCAGGAAGGCGACGTCGAGCATGAGGAACTCGGAGCCGCTGGTCCTCTGCGCGAGCGTCAGGCGGAGCGCGCGGCGCTGCGCGCCGCGCCCGACGGCGACGAGCCGCGAGCAGTCCTCGTCGCCCTCGATGCTCAGCTGCGTGACGACGGGCGCGCCGGCGCCGGCGCCGGCGCCGGCGCCGGCGTCGGTGTCGGAGGCCTCGTCCCCGCTGCTCGCGCCGGAGTCGGCGTCGGCGTCGGAGGCCTCGTCCCCGCGGCTGGCGCCGGAGTCGGCGTCGGCGTCGGCGTCGGAGGCCTCGTCCCCGCGGCTGGCGCCGGAGGCCTCGTCCCCCGCGCCCTCCCGCTCCATGGCCGTCGATGGCGACCGCCGGAGGCGCGTTTTCGCGTGCTAAAATAGTGCAGAGGTTGGGGCGTCGCCGGCAGTTCGCGCGACCGCAAAGTTCGCGCGACCGCAAAGTTCGCGCGACCGCAAAGTTCGCGCGACCGCAAAGTTCGCGCGACCGCAAAGTTCGCGCGACCGCGAACTTGCGGTTCGGGACCGTCCCCAAGCTCGTGTGCATTTGACGGGCGCTTTGCAAGCACCGGCGATCTTTCAGGCATGGCGCTGGCAGCGAGCACGCGCTGCTTCTGCTGCTTCGAGGAGGGCGAGGCGATCGCCTGCGGCTGCCTCTGCCGCACGCTCGTCGCCTGTCCCGGCTGCCTGTGGACGCTCATCGCGCCGACGGAGGACTCGACCGCCATGCCGCGCAAGCCGAACACGCGGTGTAATGTCTGCACCGGCCGCTACTCCGACGCGGCCATCCTCGCAGCCTGTCGGCACGCGCGCGGCGCGGCCGCGGCGCTCGGGATCGACACGCGCGCGCGGCGGGCGGAGGACGCGCGCATGCTGGAGACGCTGCTGGCGGTAAACGGCGGCGACGCGGGCGACGCCGGCGCCGCGGCGCTGGCGCTTGCGCGCGGGGTGCACGCCGAGTACGAGGCCGCGCTGGGCGCCGAGCACCTGACGACGGCGCACTTCCGGCTGCTGCTGGGCTACGTGCTCTCGCGCTGCGAGCGGGACGCCGAGGCCGTGCCGCTCTTCCAGGCGTGCGCGCGCGCGCAGGGCGCGATGGTGCAGAGCTGGGACGCGGCGGAGCCTTCGGCGAGCGACCGCAAGTGGATGCACCGCACGCTGCGCACGCGCCTCAACGCGGCGGTGAGCATGATCTTCGCGGCGGAGGCGCGCGCGGCGGGAGGGGCCGGGGCCACGGGCGCCGCTGGGGCCCTCGCCGAGTCGACCGCCGATGCGCACATCGAGCGCGAGCTCACGGAGGCGCTGACGGGGCTGCGGCGCCTCCTCGGCGTCGCGCACCGCGACGTGCTCGCGGGCGGCTTCGTGCTCGCCGACAGGCTCACCGAGCGCGTCCAGCGCCAGCTCGCGGGCGCGCAGGCGCGCACGCGCGCCCAGCACGCGCTCGTGCGCGCCGCGCGCGCGGCCGTGGAGCACGGGCTCGACAGCGCGGCGGCGGCGGTCGTGTGGTCGGGCAGCACGCCCGTCAGCGCGGACCTGCGGATCGCGTGGCAGCGCATGGTGCAGCAGCACGCGGCGCTCGCGCAGGCGGCAGGCGAAGAGGGCCCCGGCGGGGCCCGGGCGGGCGGGGAGGGCCCCGCCGGGGCCCGGGCGGGCGGGGAGGGCCCCGCCGGGGCCCGGGCGGGCGGGGAGGGCCCCGCCGGGGCCCGTGCCGCGGCGGGCCCGTAGGATAGACGTGTGTTGCCGCAGACTTGATATGCCAGTGAAGTTTTATTATGATCATAACTGAAGCGTGAGTCGCGGCTTCTTGCAGTGCTCTCATCCTTTGACCCGCCCGCGCGGCGCCCCGCGCGCGCCGCAGAATGCGAGCGCCGCCGAGACTCGCCTGAGTATGCACTTCGTCTGTATCTCCCCAAAATACAAACGTCGAAAAGAAACTAAAGCAATTTTGCACCGGAGTATTTTGGTTTCTAGAACCATGGTATCTTGGTTGCGTCTATTTGTTGTATCCGCGGTCCCTTGGGTCTGCGACGTCCTGTATACAAAAGCTGTGATGCTATGTATTCTCCTGTATATTTTGTATGTGCATAAGCCTTAGGTGGGACTCTGTATCTGTATTCATCACTTTGATCGGGATGGTAAATTTTAAAAACGATAAGTTCGTCGTTTGTCTTATGCTTACAGCCAAACGCCGTTTGCCACGTCTCCTGAATATAAAAGTTTTTAAAATCTTTAGATTCATTCTCATTAAATCCAAACGCAGTCAGCAACTGTAACTTTGCGGCATTGTATTCCTGTTGATGTTGTCGTACATAATCAGTATCTCCAATTTTCCAAACTAGTCGATAAAAATAATTTCCTAAAGGGTCATAAGCATCAAAATTGTATTGATACCATCTTCTTTCAAACATAGAAGGGCCATCGTTTGAAAGATACTCTGCTATACCCATAAAATAGTCATCTTAAGTACACTGAATGTTTAACATGGTCGAACACACTTCGCAAACCACGCGCACGCTGAGTGCGGCGGCCGACGCCTGGCTAAAAAAAGATCGCTCGCTTTTGACGCGCGCGGGGCGCCGTCGTACAGGCCACTAAAAAAAAGATCGCTCCCTTTGGACGCGCGCGGGGCGCGGCGGCATGGCGGCGCGCGCGGAGGGCGCCGGGCCCCCCGCCGCAGGCGACGCCGCAGGCGACGCCGCAGGCGACGCCGCCTGCTGCTGCTGCCGCGCGGCGCGCGCGGGCCCCGCGCCGCCCGCCGACGCCGACGCCGCCTGCTTCTGCTGCTTCGAGGCCGCGGACGCGGTCGCGCTCGCGCAGTGCACCTGCGGGTGCCGCACGCTGCACGTGTGCGCGGGGTGCCTCTGGGCGATGCTCGCGCGCGCCGAGTTCCCGGACGCGGCCGTCGAGTGCACCGTGTGCCGGCGCAGGCACACGGACGCGGCGATCCTGTGGGCGCTGCGGCACGGGCGCGCGCAGGTGCAGCACTTGCCGCTCGCCGCGCCCGCGCACTACGAGCGCGTCGCGCAGATCATCGCGCTGCTGCCGGCGCTGCGGTGCTGGAGCGTCGCCTACGACGAGGCGCAGGGGCTCGCGCGCGAGTTCGCGGCGCTCGGGCCCGCGCACGCCGGCGCGGCGCGCGTCGGCTTCGAGCTCGGGCGCGCGCTCGCGCGCTTCGGGGACCACTACGAGGCGGAGGCCGTGCTGCGCCCGGTGGCGCAGCAGCAGGCGGACGCGCTGCACGCCGCGCGCGGCGCGGCGCTCCACGCCGCGCGCGGCGGGGCGCTCCACGCCGCGCCCGCCGCGCCCGCCGCGCGCCCCCTGCTGCGCACGCGCCTCGAGCTCGTCGCGCTCCAGGCGCGCTTCTACAAGCGCGGGGACTACGTGCGCCCGCGCGTGATGCGCCGCTGCATCGAGCGCGAGGCGCGCGAGCTTGCCGAGGCCTTCGAGGCGCTCGCCGGGCGCGCCGACCGCGACTGCGTCCTCGCGCACGGCGTGCTCGCGCGCTTCCTCAGCACCCGCGCGCTGCGCGAGCTCCCCCGCCTCGGCGAGCTCCCCCGCGCGCGCACGCGCGCCCAGCGCGCGCTGCTGCGCCGCGCCCGCGACGCGCTCTGGGACGCCTGCGACGCGCACAGCGAGTGCGCGGACCCCTGCCCCGAGCTCAACTGGGCGAAGCTCTACGAGCGCCTGGAGGTGCTGAGCGCGCTGCCGCTGCGCGGGCGGGCGCGCGTAGGGCTTTGAAATGCAAAAATCGTAAGGCTAAGGTTGTCGCCGAACAGGCCGAATAAACAAAGAAACTGTACTAGCTTTATTACTCGAAAAACGCGGCGCGCGGCGCGCGTGCGCGCGGCGCGCGTGTGCGAAAGGTCAAGGTGGCGAGCGAGTGCGAAGGGTTGAGGTGGCGCGCGTGTTAACGAGAGACTACTTCGACTCTCTTCCTGCGGAGCTCTTCTTCGATTCTTTCGCTAATCAGAGATTTTACGGTGATGGCAGTGGGCAACGCTTGCGATGCAAAGCATTGTGATCCGCAAGGGGACTTCCAGTATCCATGAAGGTGGGAATGCTCGTTCTTATCCAGCTGCTCTGTGATCCATCTTTCGATGTGAGTCCTCTCGTATACATACCCGTCAGGTGCAGCCACAGGATCTTTCAACAATTCTTGTGAAATCGGGCAGCAGAGTATGCCCTGCTCCTCAAGCTTTTCCTTGACTCCATCGAGATGTACGCTGTCGCTGATTCTTCCGAGAGCGTATGCCACATCGCCCAGCAATGCACGAAGCTCGTCTTGGGGGAGCTCGAGGTTTTGGCCCTTCAGCTTCGCGATCTCGGCTTCCGCCATCTCGGCTTTCAGGCGGTACAGCTCACTGTTACCTTTGGCACGCTCAAGCTGATCCTCGAACTCCTTGATCCTGTTTTCGTACTCGGCTACCGCGCGGGCACCGAGCACCGCGCCGCCGCCGCCCGCTGCGCCACCCGCGCTGCCGCCCGCGGCGCTGCTGCTGTCATTGGTCTCATCTACCCTGCGCCTCTTTTTCCCACTGTTCTTCCTTTGTTTGTCGCAGGATTTTTGCGCATCTTCGAGAATCGTTGGATAAATGCTGATTAAATCAGTGATTTCCCTGGCGATCATCGACTTGAACAGTTCCCCGCCGTAAGTTGCTACGTTTTCAGGTGTCAACTTTGCAGCTTCGTTCTTCACGAATGTCCATGCCTCGAAAACTTGCGTGTCAGGATCTCGATCCTCCGCGACCTCATAGACAGGGGGGTCGCCGCGAAGAAGCCTCAACCTATTTTCTTCTTCCTTGTTCTCTTTTGCTTCAAGTTCGATCTTCAAGAACTCCTCGAATCGCCATTGAACCCAGTCTCTCATGTCCACATTAGCCATGTTTGATCTAATAAAACATTTCTTAAATATTTAATTTGGTTTTTTTGTCCCGTGGAACCCAAGTGCCTGTGCTCGTGCTACGGGGTTTACTCTATCTTTATTTTTTTGGGCGCCGGCCCCGCGCCCGCAGCCCCATTCTCCGCGCCGGCAGCGGCCCCCGCAGCGGCCCCGCCCGCAGGGAGACCCGCCCGCGCAAAGTCCGCGTCGGCCTCGCGCGGCCCCGCGCGGCGGTACTCCTTCACGAGCGGGTAGAGCTTGCGCCACCCTTCGTACACGGCGCTCATGGTTCTCGCGCCGGTGAGCACGACGCGCCCCGAGAAGAAGAGCAGGACCACAATCTCGACGTGAGACGGCCGGTAAATGAGCCCTGGGAACATCGCCGGCTGGAATGTGCAAAAGACGTTGAACTCGCGATAGAAGGCGTTGAGGTCCAAGCACTCGTGCGGCTCGAGTCGCAGGTCTGCGTTGCCGACGATATTCTGGATCGCGACGTCGCAGAGCTCGAACTGCACGCCGAGGAGGAAGGTGCGCAGGGTGTAGAGGCAGTTCATGGACGCGAGCAGGACCTCGATGAAGCTCTTGCAGCCGGTGAGAACCATTTTGCCCGAGGTAAAAAGCAGCGTCGTGCACTGCGGGGATCCGAGGCGAATCGTGATGGCCGCGAACTTCTGCTTCTCGTAGACTGAGTTTGGCAAGAATCTACAAATTGTCTCCAGATTCAGGCGGCTGGAGCTCTTTAGCTGGCATGTCCCGACGAGGTTGTGAACCTGCGCGAAGGAAGCAGGCTCCGAGGAGCGCATCGCTTCCTCAACATACTCTAGTTCCATAAAGACGTTCTCGTGCACCTGGCGCCGCGTGAGCCGCTTCTTGCGTGCGCCGTTGCCAAAATCTTTCCAGCGCATGGGTGCTGAATCCCGCCGGCCGCGCGTCTCGGGTGTGATCTTACGCAAAAATTTTCAAATTCACTGCCAGTATTGATTATAGTCAAGTATAGAAAAGAAGTTGAATGACAGAGGATTTTCCGACGCTTCGAAAAATCTTTCTTAAATCGATAAATTGACAATTATTTTTAGTCAACTTCGTGGAACAAATGTCGAAAATCTCTCTCAAATCAACAATGAAAGAGAATTTGTACACCGTGGGTCACAAGTGGTCGACCACCTGTTTTAAAATTCTCGTCTGACATTGATTATAATCAAATACAGACGAGAAATTCGCGACAGAGGATTGTCCGACGATTCACAAAATCTCTTTCAGACTATCAAAAAATGATGTGACCCTGACGGGCTTGGTCAATTTTCTTTTGACCCTATTTTCACGAACTTAGAATTCTGTTCCGTAAAAAATAAAAATGTCATTTTTCGAAGCATTTTTTTTTTCACGAACTTATAATTCTGTTCCGTGAAAATCAAAAATGCCGTTTTTCAAAGCAAATTTCATTTTTTTTGGTGGCCACCAGGTGGTGGCCAGGTATTTGGTGGCACACATCGAGTTTTCCCAAGCACTAGTGTGGAACTTTTTTCGACAGAACTTTTCATTTTATTAATTTTATAAAAATCGTTTACGACTTTTTTAAAAAATATAATAATACATAAAATATATTTTTGGAAATAGGGTTAAGGGATTTTGGATATCGATGTGTGCCACCAAGTTTTTGGCCACCAAGTTTTTGGCCACCACATATCAATGTGTGCCACCAAGTTTTTGGCCACCAAGTTTTGGCCACCAAAAGATGGAGCCCCCCTGAAAAAAGATAACAACTACTTTAATTATATGTCAAAAATTTCTGCTGGTGGAGATTTTATCCATAATTTTAGTTAACTTTATGTTAAAATCACCACCATTGGGGATTCTGAGGTATCATAGAAGACCACTTTGATTTAAATTTATTTTAAATTCACTGCTGGTGGAAATTTTCGTGTTACAGTGAAAGTGCATTTTTATAAAAAAAGCTGGTTTTTAAACAATAATTACTGTGTAATTTCTCAAAGGAAATATAATAGGGACTGGCAAAATTTTGATCTCGTCAAGCGTGAGGTAGTGTTCTTGTTTGACTTTAAGGCAGAAATGTGGAATACAATTGAGCTAAATCCACGCAAATGTTTCATAATGCCTTACTGCTTTTTTATGTCCAAGGACGAGGAATCTCATTTTTATGTGCGAATGATTTCGGACTTGAATACCTTTGTTGTTACATATAACGGTTATCTGGTGCCGCCTAACAAGGAGGATATGGAACCACCTGAGACCTTGAAGGAGTTATTTAAATAATGACAGTGTTTCTACTAAGATATTAAGAATCCACAAATCATGCGCAAACGAAACCCAGACAAACACATAGGCATATCGAGTCATTCACTGCTCTTCTTACACATTGTGAAATTTTCTCGAAAATTTTGTTGCGTGTGTGTATTTAAGCGGAGATCATCATGTTCGAGACCCTCTTCGCGCTCGCGGGCGCCGTGTGTATCGCGTGCTTTGCGGTGCTCGCGGGCGGGGCGTGTCCTGGGCGGCTGGCGGAGCCGCGCGACGGGGAGCTGCTCTTCCTGAGCGAGTACATCACGATCTGCCTGCAAAGCGACGTCTTGCAGACTGTGCCCTGGGTGCTGGCGTACGCAGTGGCGGGCTCGATGCTCTGCGTGCTCGTGAACTGGGAGATGGGTGCGCGGATAAAGGCGTACTCGCTGACGATGCACATGCTGGTGTTCCATTTCTGCTTGAACTTGGCGTGCGTCGTCGAGTTCCGAACAGACGGCGCGGCGCCCGCGCGCAATAGCGTGCTGCTGCCCCAGATCTACAGCAACGAGGCCTTCGCGCACAAGCTCGCGGCGCTGCAGGCGATCCTGGACTTCGCGTGCGTGCACCTTATCATCGCGGCGCACGCGCACAGCCCCTCGGAACGCGACGGGCTCTCGGCGCTGCAGCTCGCGTGCTACCGCGCGGCCGAGGTCTTCTACGCGTGCGCGACGTCTCTGTTCCTGCTTTGCTGGGTGCTGCAGAGCCTGCTCGCGGCCGCAGTTTTTGAGTGGCTGCTCGTCGCGTGCGCGCTGCTGATGCAGTGGTACGCGGAGCACCGCTGCGCGCGGGGGGCGCGGGGCGCGGACGCGGGGGACGCGGCGGACGCGGCGGACGCGGCGGACGGCGCGGACGCGGCGGACGGCGCGGACGCGGCGGAGAAAGCGGGCGACGCCGCGGGCGCCCAGCGCTTGCTCGGAGGGCCCCCGGGCGGGACCGCAGGGGCCCGGGCCGCAGCGCCGCCCCTCGTCGGCCTCCTCCGCGAGCGTTACTTCGCGGTGCTGCTCGGGGCGTACGTGCTCTTCAACGTGCTCTCGATCGTCGTCTTCACCGAGACGCGCTGGGAAGCCGCGCCGGCGGGGGAGGCCGCCGCGCTCTCGACCGGGCCCGAGTTCTGGGTGCTCGTCGTGCTCGCCGCCGCCGGCGTCGCCGCCTCGAGCGCGACAGGGCGCGCCGCGGACGCGCGCGGCGTGATTCTGTGATATTAAAGACGCGCGCAGCATGGCGCCGCGCGCGCGCGGGAGGTTCGCCGGGCCGGCCGCGCTCGCGGCGCTTGCGCTCGCGGCGCTTGCGCTCGCCGCGCCGGCGGCCGCGCAGCCCGCGCAGCCCGCGCAGCCCGCAGCGGGCACGCTCGGGCCCCAGCCCGCGCTCGTCTGGAACGTGTCGTGTTGCCGTGCTTTCGAGGCCCTAGCGGCCATGACCGTCGAGCGCAGCGGCTCGAGGCTGCCGGTCGAAGCCTGCCGGGCGGGCGGCCGCAAGTGCATGGACCTGAAGCTTATTCGCGAGTTTGTCGAACAATCGCGTGCGCTCCTGGGCCGCGACCGCGTGCAGACCGAGGACGCCGCTTTGCGCATCATGCTTCCCGCTGACTCGGAGTCCGCCCTCGAGCTTCTGGCGTGGGCCTTCCTGGGACGCGTAGTCGCACTTCCGTCGCCGAGCGCGGCGGGACAGCAGAAGGTTCTGTTAGAATACGACATACACCGGAACAGCATGCACGTGAAGCGAGACTCCTGTGAATACGACAAAAGCCTGTATAGCGCCATGGTGCTTGCTTCTGTCGCGATTCTGGTGTTCTTTATATCTATGACCGTAGTCGAGCGCTCTGGTGCCCACGAACAGCTCGCGCCGCCAGCTGCGAAGCCTGTGCTGGGGCAGGGGTCTGCGCCGGGTCCCCAGGCGCAGGGTGACGATCTAGCACACAAGCCCACGCTGCAAATCAACGCGTTGGGTCCCATCTTCAGTCCCATTCGAGCGCGTCCAAGGCTGCCATGGAACGACGAACGGTTTTAGGAAAAAAAACATGTTTTTTGGTCCTTTGCGTGTGGACAAGTAAAAGGCCCTTGTACTTATATTAAAGATGTTTTTTTTATGGCACAAAATCAACAAATTGACGTTGTGACACATTTTCACATCGTCGGAATTTGCATCTCGCATCTCCAAGCAACGATATTAGATATGCAAGAAAAAAATAATAAATTAACAGAAAATATCAAAATATTAGATGATAAAATCAATAAATTAGAAACCTGGAGAAATCAATCGATAGATCATTTAAAAGATGAGAACCAGGAAACAAACAAAACTCAGCCCAAAGATGGAAATTATTTAGTTATCTGTCCGCAGACGACGATCGCGGTCGCCGGAGTGTCGCGACATACTGTCAAATATTAAGAATTTGTAATAAATATAAAAAAAAAATGTATACTGAGCGTGCTTACACACGGGGCGCATGTCATGTCCGATGACATTTCCACGATTTTAAAGCGGCACCTGAAAGCCGTTAATATCGAAGGGACGAAAATCCAGGATAAACTCCACGAAAGGAGGCTTGTGCAGATTGTTTCGTATCTGGAGTTGGTATCTATGAAATTGAAGCACAAGAGTATTCACCGCAAAGTTTTCCGGCAGAGATTACGAGATGAACTCGAACTAGTGGAGCACGGCAACTTGCTGGAGCGCGTCGCGGCGACTCGGCAGTTCTGAAGGCAATGTTTCCCGTGGAGTCGGCGGTGCACCAGCTAACGCGGATTTCACTCTGCGTTGAAAAGTTCCACGGAGTATTTTAGTAATCTTGCGTGCCTTCTGGGTAGTACAAGTGAAACACTTCGACGAGCGCCGTGTTCTGGCCACACTCCAGTCTCCCGATGTGCCGTATCACCTCTTCGCGCAGCCGCTCCAGGCGCTCCTCCAGCGGCGGGCCGTGGTCGAATCTCCTTTCTTAATTGAAGTTGTCGGGATTCAACCTTGTGTACGGCGCGCTCTATCAGAAACCGTCTATTAAAGATGAAACCATCATGCAGGCTCGGGCGCGACAACGCGGAAACTTGCCGTCGCGGGTTATGCCGCGGGTGCGGATCTCGCGGCAGAACCTTCTGGTCGCAGGGGCGCTGCCGACGCGCGTGGGCTTCGGGGCCGAGAGCGTCGATGCGTTGCTCAGCCGCGAGAAGATCTGCGCTGCGATGCAGATGCTCAGGCCCGGTAATAGCGTCACCCTGCACGATGAGGCGAACCGCTGGACAATGTCGTGTTCTGCAGTTAACGAGGTGAAGATACTTTGCACACGATCAGCGGGCTGCTGCTCCTCTGGACTCCCGGGGGGCGGGGTTGAGGCGCGCGCAACGCCAATGCTCGGGCTTTCGGCAACGCTGACAGGCACTGGAATGGCAGTGCGATGCCCTGAGCTGCACCCCGAGACGCAGAGCGCGCTCGCATTCATGAACGATCAGATGCTCCCGCGGCGCGAGGCGTGCGTGGCGGCGCTGGCGGCGCTGCGGACGGGCGCGGTCTGTGGAGAAAACCTGCGGGCGCGCGCGC
>Ga0194129_10006116_pt1 | contig 14915 bp, 18 predicted proteins | sample TA2KigCa35mmetaG_FD_150862 | JGI IMG/M metagenome (GOLD analysis project Ga0194129, IMG submission 150862) | Freshwater microbial communities from Lake Tanganyika, Tanzania - TA2015038 Kigoma Deep Cast 35m | ecosystem: Environmental > Aquatic > Freshwater > Lake | place: Tanzania: Lake... | reverse complement strand
CCTGTCGCAGGTTCCGCTTGGCCTCATCACGAAGGACGGAGCCGCGGCCCTCATCGCTGCGTCGTTCCCGAGCATCAACGCCGCACAGGTTGCGGCGATTCTGGCGGGCGTCAACGCCGCGGCTCCGGTGGCAGGCGAGCCGCCGCCGCCGCAGCAGGCTGCACCGTCCCCCGCCCGCTCGCTACCCGAGGCACGGGCCATGACCATCTCCATCGACTTCGACCGAACCTTCGCGGCTGACCCGTCACTGTGGGGCGAGTTCGCCCGACAGGCGAAGGCAGACGGCAACACCGTCGTGATGGTGTCCCGCCGCGAGGATACACCCGAGGATCGCCAGACCGTGACCGACACGCTGGGCGACTACGCTGACGCGTTTTCGCAGGTGATGCTCGTCGGTGGCGATACGCTCAAGGACGACGCCGCGAAGGCGGCGGGCATCAACGTCGATGTGTGGGTTGACGACGCACCGCAGACCGTGAAGCGTGGGAGGCGGAAGCGTGGCCGCTAAGTACGACCACATCAACTTCACGCCGCCTGCTGGCGTCCGCGAGGAAGCCCAGAAGGGGCTCGACTGGCGGAAGGAGTTCGGACGCGGCGGCACGGCGGTCGGCATCGCCCGCGCCCGCGACCTGTCCAACGGCACGACGATCAGCCCCGAGACGGCCCGCCGCATGAAGGCGTATTTTGACCGGCACGAGGTGGACAAGAAGGGCAAGGGCTGGAGCCCCGGCGAGGACGGGTTCCCGTCCAACGGTCGCATCGCCTGGGCATTGTGGGGCTCCGATCCTGGTTACGCGTGGAGTCGCAAACTGGTGGAACAGATGAACGCCGCAGACGAGGAGAACCGAAGCATGAACATCGAACGACGCAGCCTCTACGAAGAAGAATCCGGCACGCTGCCGCTGCTCCGCATCGAGAGCCGCAGCAAGGACGACGCCACCGAGCAGCGGTGGATCGTAGGGTACGCCGCCAAGTTCGGCGTCAACTCGCTCGACCTCGGTGACTTCCAAGAGAGGATTCACCCGGAGGCGTTCGGCATCGTCTCGGAGCGGCGTGGCCGCAAGAAGCCGCTGGAGACTCGCGCCCTCTGGAACCACGACGCCAACTTCCCGCTCGCCAGGTATCCCGGCACGCTCACGATGAGCGTGGACGACGTGGGCCTGCGGTACGAGTTCCCGGTGCCTGACACGACCTACGGCCGCGACCTCGCCGCGAACATCGAGGCTGGCATCGTGAAGGGCTCCTCGTTCTCGTTCCAGATCGCCCCCGGCGGCGAGTCGTGGAGCGTCGAGGATGGTCGCAGTGTTCGCACGGTCACGAAGATCGACTCGCTGATCGACGTTGGCCCGGTCACGTTCCCGGCCTACCCCGACGCCGACGCCAAGGTAGCGAAGCGATCCTTCGATGCGTTCCTGCGCTCGCACCGCGAACGGCATCTAATCGCGACCGCCAAGGCATCCGAACTCCGCGAGTACCTCAAGAAGCATGGCCGTTAAGTCAGGCGACCCGTGCCCGCAGTGCAAGGCGGGCAAGTTGCTCGTCGCGTCGTCGCAGCGATCTGGCGACTACCAGACGCGATATCTGCGCTGCGTGCGGTGCGGCTGTACCGATAAGCAGATCGTGTCGGCCACCGAGATACGCCGGAAGGTCTTTTACTGCCCCGCATCCTGAGTCTGCATGGGTGCGGGTGGCGACCCCTAGTGTTGACAGTAGGCGATGCGTCCGCGTCGCCAGAGTCGCACTAGGAGATTTCCGCCGTGGACAAGATCAAGGCACTGCTCGACGAACTGGCCGCTGTCGTCGCCGAGATGGAGACGATGACCGAGGGCGAGGGCGAGGACTCCGCTCCCATGACCGAGGAGCAAGAGGCGTCCCTGCGTTCGCTGGAGCAGCGGGCCGAGAAGCTCCGCGAGCGGATCGAGTTCTTGCAGCGAGTCCAGGCGAAGAACATCGAACTGCGTGCCGTGCTGGAGCGTGCCGCTCCTGCCAAGGCGATCGAAACCCCCGAGACGAAGGAGCCGGAAGTGGAAAACCGTCACTACGCCGTGCCGAAGGACCATGGCACCCTCAAGGCGTTTTCCGGCCCCGACGCCTCGGAGCGTGCTTACCGCGCCGGGATGCACATCAAGGGCTACGTGTTCGGCGATGCCGAGGCCCGTCGGTGGTGCAAGGATCACGGCGTCGAGAGCCGCGTGCAGGCCGGTGGCGTCAACTCGCTCGGCGGCGTTCTCACCAGCCCGGAACTGTCGTCAGAAATCATCAGGCTCGTCGAAGAGTTCGGCGTGTTCCCGCAGTACGCGAAGCGGGTCAACATGAACTCCGACACGCTCGTCTACGCTCGTCGCACTGGCGGCTTGACGGCCCGCCCGGTCGGCGAGAACGTCGAGGTGACGGCAAGCGACGTGACATTCGACAACGTGGAGCTAACCGCGAAGATTTGGGGCGTGGCAAACCGCACCTCTAACTCGCTGCTCGAAGACTCCGTGATTGACCTCGCGGATGCCATGGCCGTCGAGACGGCCCAGGCGTTCAGCGAAGCCTTCGACAACGCGGGCTTTATCGGTGACGGCACGCTCACCTACCACGGAGTGACGGGAGTAGCGGTGAAGGTTCTTCAGGCGGCCTACTCGGCGAGCGTCGTGACTGCGACGAGCAACACGACCTTCGGCGACCTGACGATGAAGAACTTCACCGACCTGCTGGCTCGGCTCCCGCTGTACGCCCGCAACCGGAATGCTCGGTGGTACATTTCCCCGGCTGGCTGGGGTGCCGCGATGCTGCGGCTCGCCATGCTGCCCGGCGGCGCGTCCGGCGCCGGTGGCAACTCCAGCGACAACGTCGCCAGTGGATTCGGCGAGACGTTCCTCGGCTACCCCGTCACGCTGGTGCAGCCGATGCAGTCGGCTCTCACCGGCACGACCGGAACCGTGGCGGCTCTGTTCGGCGATCTGTCGCAGGCCGCGATCTTCGGCGAGCGTCGGGCCATCTCGATCAAGACTGCCAGCGAGCGGTACATCGAGTTCGACCAGACCCTCACCTTCGCGACGACCCGCAACGCGATGATCGTCAACGACCTCGGCTCGACCATCAAGGCTGGCCCTGTCGTGGCCCTCAAGTTCGGCTGATCCTGACCTCTTTCCCCAGGAGTCCCTGACCCAATGAATCACGTTGCTGCTACGAAGAGCGTCAGTTCTGCCGCACTCGCCGTTACGAGCGCACAGACGGCCTCGCTGGAAATCGACACGCTCGGCTTCGAGTACGCCTCGATCGACGTGATCTTCAGCCCATTCACTGCTGCCGTCAATCCGACGACCGCCGCCACGGTGCTGCGAATCGCTCACAGCGACTCGACCGGAACCGCAGCCCAGACGAACGTCACGGGCTTCGTCGGCGGCACCGACTTTACGGTGTCTGCTGGCAGCACTGCGACGAGTGCCCTTGGCTACTCGCACCGATTCGATGTCGACCTCCGTGGCAAGCGGCGGTACGTGACGGTCTACGCCACGCCCGCCTCGACCTGCGGCGTCGTGACCACGGCTCGTCTCGGCAAGGCCGAGGCCGGGCCTGCCGACGCGTCCGCGAAGGGTGTCAGCACGCAGGCCGTCGGCTGATTCGCTTGACAAGGCCAGCACAGTAGACGGCGGGGAAGGCATTCGCCTCCCCGCCGTTTCTGTTTTCTGGAGAAAAAATGCTCATCAAGGTCGGCGACTCGTCCGTGGATATTCGCTGCGAGGCCGTGCTGTCAGGCCCGCGGTTTGGTCCGCTTATCAACGTGTTCGGCTTTATCGAGGCGATGATGCCGCTGCACATTCGCCCGACGCTCGGGCAGGGGGCTTTCTGGTCACAGGTGCTGACGCGGATGCTAGAAAAGTTTGAGCCGACTACGGAATACATCATCACGCTGGACATGGACTCCTTCGTATCCAAGGAGAACATCGAGCATCTCTTTGCGATGGCGATGACGTTCCAGTGCGACGCTCTCGCCCCTCTCCAGACCAAGCGGGAGGACGGCAGACCGATGCTCACGCTGCTCGACACGCTCGACAATCCGCCGGCAGGCGGCACCACACAGGTGTCTCGTGAGTGGTTCAACGAACCAGTTCAGCAAGTCGACACCGCGCACTTCGGCTGCACGATCATCTCGACCGCCGCCCTGCGACGCATGAAGAAACCGTGGTTTTACGAAAAGGCTGATCCGACCGGCAGTTACGGAGACGGCAGAACCGATTCTGACATTGGATTCTGGAGGCAGTTCAAGGAGTCGGGAAACCGGCTCTACATCACGCCGCGCGTCGTAATCGGCCACGGCGAGTACGTCGTCACCTGGCCCAGTGCCGACCTGAGCGGGCCGATCTACCAATACTGCAACGAGTGGCAGGAAACGAGAAAGCCGCCGAAGGCTGCATGGTCAGTGGGTGGAAAATGAAAATACGGATGGCAAAGGCACACGGTTCGTACAAGCTCGGCGAGGTCGTTGACCTCCCCGAGCGGCAGGCCCAGGCGTTGATCGCGTGGGACTACGCCACCGAGGTGCGAGACACGCAGCAGACGTTGATCGAGACGGCGAGCATCGAGCCCGTCACCGAGCGGGCCGAGGTTACGCCCCGAAGGAGGCGAACGTGAGGCGATACCGAAGTCTGCGACGTGCGGCGGTTAGCAGCACGGAGCCGGTCACGCTCGAAGAGGCCAAGGCGCATCTGCGAGTTGACGCCAGCGACTACTGGGACGACGAGATGATCACGTCATACATCATCACGGCACGAGAATGGATCGAGGACTACATCGACCGGACCGTTGTGACGCAGCAACTCGTGATGAAGCTCGACTCGTTTCCAGAAGAGATCGAACTTCCTCGTCCTCCGGTCGTTACATCTGGCACGGCGACTGCCGTGGCGGTGACGTACACGACCAACGAGTCCGGGGCAACCGCTACGCTCTCGACGTCTTCATATCGCATCGACCGAGACTCTATTCCGGCTGTGCTTCGCACGAACTATGCCGGATCGTGGCCGAGTCACATCATCGACCAGAACTCGGTCACGGTCACGTGGTGGGCAGGCTACGGCTCCGCGCCGCCGCAGCGAGTCAAGACGGCAATCCTAATGTGCGTTCACGAACTCTACGAAAAGCGCGGTGATGCACAAATGCCAGACGCCGCCAAGCGGTTGCTCGATACCGTTTCGTGGGGGTCATACACATGAGCGACGGAAACCGCGTCAATGTCGACGTTCTCTGTCACGACACAAGCCGTCCGAGCGGCCTCAAGGTGCTTTCGCTAACAAACAGTTTCGACGCCGACGAATACTCTAGCATCGCATTTTTGCAGCGTACCGCTGGCACCGCAGCCGTCAGCATTGATGTCAATACCGATTTTGAATATCGCAGGGCCGACGGGTCGATTCCCATTTTTGAAGGAGTCGGCGCTTTGATATTTCGCTGGAGCGGCGAACAATCGCGTGCCGTGTCAGGAATAGAGTCGTATTCGTTGAGTTCCAAGAATAATGGCGTGTCGTTTGCTTCTGATTGGCAAGGAACGACTCTCGACTTATCCGAGTGCGCAGACACCGGAACGTACACGATCATCGCATTCGGGGCGGGATAAGTATGGCAACGAACGGCAGCATCAACGTTTCCGCGTTGTTCCACGATACGGACGGCACGACAGCAATCAACGTCGTGTCGCTGCAATCAAGCAACGCCTATACGACGGGCAAGGTGGCGATTATCACCGGGACGGCGGGAACGGCACTAACGAACATTGTCTTGTATAGCGCCTACGAAAACGCAGCAGGAGAAGCAGTAACGATCAACCAGATTCAGCGAGTTTTGTATTCGTGGAGCAACCAAGGCATTCGGAATCTGGAGCTTGTAGACGTTGACAACTTTGCATTTCGGCTGCATTCTCGCAGCGGCGAGGTCGCCGCGGGCTCTGTCCAATCCATCGTCTCTGCCCGGTTGACTGCTTCAAGTCAGAACACGGGCACCTATACCATTATCATCTACGGCACATGATGGACGCCGGAAAGCTCCGCGAGCGAGTAACGGTGCAGCAGGCGTCCGAGACTCGGAACGCTCTGGGCGAGACGCTGCAAACGTGGAGTACGTATTCGACCATCTGGGCCAGCGTTGAAGGCGTATCGTCACGAGAGTCGCTCTTGGCCGGGCAGCAAGAGATTGTCATCTCGCATCGCGTGCGAATGCGTTGGCTCGACGGCTTGACGCAGAACATGCGACTGCGATGGAGGAATCGCACGCTCGACATCATTAGCATTCTCGAACGCGACAACCGCCGAGAGCATGAACTGCTCTGCCAGGAGACGATCTGATGGCAGTCGCTGGCGTCCGCATCCGCATTTTCAACGACTTCAAACCCGTCATCGACGAGTTGGGAAGAATCTTTCCGCCGAAGTATGCGGCGAACGAGCTAGCGAGGATTCTGCGAAAGGCCGTTGCGCCGATGGTAAATCGGCTGCGTCAGATCACGCCGGTCGGCCCGACCGGCAACCTCAAACGCGCCGTGTCTAAAAAAGTAATCCCGTACCGCGCCGACGGCACGGCCCTGGCACTCGTTGGCTATACGCGAGCGGGTCGCCGCGACTCTGCGAGTGCCGCAGGCGGCTCGGTGCGCGCCGGGCCGGATCGAGCGTTCCACCAGTGGTGGCTCGAATACGGCACGAAGGAGCGCAAGATTACGACGCCGAAGCGCAGGCAATACCAGCGGCGAAGCCCGACGAAACCATTCGCTCGCCGCCGAAACGGACAGTACGAACTCGTCATGGGCAAGGGTGTGCTGCATACGGTGACGGAGAAGACCGAGACGTATATCGCGTCGAGCTTCAACAGTCTTGGGCCGTTTCGCATGATCCGGCAGGGCGGCGGCGACGGTCGCGTGCAGACCGATCCGCCCTATCCCAATGCGTTTTTTAAGAAGTCCAAGACGCCGATTCAGATTCCAGCGACGCCCGCTGGCGGCGTGGCCGGTCGCCCTCCCCTCAACACCGCATTCATGGAGACGCAGGAGCAGATTGCAACCGTCCTTCAGGAGGAACTGTCCCTGACGCTGGCCGAGGCATGGGCTGCGCTGCGATACAAGGACAGCGGCACAGTTAGCGGAACTGACTCGCTCTAGGCTGCAAGGAGCCGGGAGGCATTTCCTATAGTGGCAGTATGCCGCTCAAGAGTCCCGAGCAAGCCTTGTCGCGACGGCTGATTGCCGATCCCGCCGTGGCCCTGCTCGTTGCCACCAGAATCTATCCCGTCATCGCCCCGGCGTCGGCAAGCCTGCCGTTTGTAACGTGGCGGCGTTCCGGCGTGCAGCGTCAGGCTACCCTCGGCGGGCCGATGGGGATGCCGGAGGTGCTGCTAGCGGTCGACATCTACGCCGTGACCTATGAGGCAGTAAGGGACATTGCCGACCGTGTTCGAGCCTGTCTGGATGGATGCGGAGGCGTGCTGTCAGGATCAGTACTAGTGGAGAACGTCACCCTCGAAAACGAGGCAGACGGGTTCGCACAACTAGCCGGTGGCGATATACCGCCGGTCTACAGCGTGACGCAGACGTACTCGATTCTTTGGCAGGAGACATAAAACAGCCATGTCGATCACGACCCCCCACGGTGGCACCGCAGGCACGACTCTGCAACTTGGCGCAGCTTTTTTTACCGTCACGAACATCGTCATTCAGTTCAACGACCCGACCGCCGATCAAGAGAAGATCGACGTCAGTCACCTCGGCCTGACCATCGGAGCTTCCATCGCCACGCTCGACCGCCCGCTACAAGGCAGCACGACCGACACCGGCCGCACCATCCAGTTTGACTACCTCGGTCGCACGCTGATCGCCGATGCCTCAACCGGCACTTGCACGATCATCGTCGCAGGCACCGCGATGGTTTCGGCCATTGCTTACACGGTCAACGCCTCGACACTGACCCTGGCGACCAACGACGCGATTCGAGGGCAGGCTACGCTCCGCATCGCTCGCGCCTGATCGCCGTGACGGAGGCCCGTCATGGCAAGCATCTGTACCGGCGTTTCCGCGACGTGGGGCGGCGATTTGCTCGGTGAAGTCACCGAAATCAACGTCGAGCGCGGCGGAGACCTGCCGCTGGGCCGTGCCAGCACGTGGACGCTTGACGCAGGCACTATACAAATCAAGTGCCTGAGTACCGCGAACCTGTCGGCGAGTGAGTACGGCCGGAAGAAAGTCTTTGCTGTCACGGGTGGCGGCTTGACTTTTTCCACGAAAGCCGTCTGCCAGACGCTTCGCCTAGCAGGCAAGGTGAACGACGTTGCTCGGTACGAGGCTTCGTTCAAGATTCACGCCTCATAGGAGACGACAGTGGCACTGACAGCAGCAGAACTTGCGGCCCAGATCATGGCGGCAGACGACCTCGGCATCCTCAAGGTCAAGGTTAAGGAGTGGCCCGACGCCGAAGGCAAGCCGATGACGCTCGGCATCCGCGTGATGACGGTCGGCGAGCGCGATGCCTACGAGCGTGAGTGGATCGGCAACCGCGACAAGGGCATCGACAACTTCCGCACGAAGTTCCTGGCTCGATGCCTTTGTCACCCGGATAGCGGCGACCGGCTGTTCACTGACGAGCAGATCGAGAAGCTCGCCAGCAAGTCGGCGAAGGTCGTTTCGACGCTGTTCGAGCGGGCGATGAAGCACAACGCGATGAGCGAAGCCGACGTGGAGGAGTTAGCAAAAAACTAAATCTCCGCCCTGCGAGACGGTTTCTGTTTCGCTTGGCGGGCTACCTCGGAATGACGGTTGGCGAGATCGAGCGTCGAATGACGACGCGGGAACTCGGAGAGTGGTTAGCGTACACGAAATACTTCCAAGCGATTCCTGACTCCTGGGCAGAGACCGGGCTGATGACTTCGGCGATCATGGCCCCGCACTGCAAACCTGGACGGGCACCGAAGGCGTCCGATTTCAACCCCGTAGAGACACCGCCGCAACACCAGACGCAGGCTCGCGAGGTGATCCTCGACCTGCGACAACAACTCGGCCTCGATTAATGGCAAAGACGCTCTCACTCGCGATGAAGATTTTTGCCGACGCCGGTGGCGTTGTCGAAAAACTCTCGCCAGTTAAGAAGGCGTTGCAGCAGTTGGACGCCGAAGCGGCCAAGGTTACGGACGTGTTCAAGCGGTTTGGCACGGAGAGTGCGACCGCAGCCGCTACGCAGGAAAAGTTCGAGACGCGGCTGCAAGCCTTGAGCGACAGCCTGCGGGCAGGGCTGACGAATCCACAGGACTACGCCCGCTCGCTGGAGCAGTTGCAGGCGGCGGCGAACGAAGCGGCTGGCGACCTCGACAAAGCCGCCCGCGTGATCGAAGCAAACCTGACCCGCGAGCAACGTGCCCAGCGTGACTACGCGACACAGACCGAGGAACTAAATCGGCTGCGCAGTCAAGGACTGCTGACCGAGGAACAGTACTCAACGGCATTGCAGCGTGTCTCTGGCGACTACGCCAAGGCGACGCTCGCGGCCGACAAGTTTGGCGAAGCAGGCCGCAAAGCAGGCGATGGCGGCGCGCTGAAGTTCAACGAACTCTCTGGCGTGCTGTCGGTCCTGCCTGGGCCGATCGGAAACGTGGCTGGCAGGTTGTCGGGTCTGGCGAGTGCCGGGGAGGGTTTGTCTCGAATCTTCGCGGGCGGGATGGCCCAAGGCTTTTCCAGCGTTGCCGCTTCGGTCACGGCTCTAGTCAATCCGTTGACTCTATCACTGGCTGGCATCACAGCATTCGCTGCTGGGGCAGTTGCCGTGGCTCGCGGGCTCATTGACTTAGAAGACAGGGTTGAGCGGCTCAATCGGCTGGCGACTCAGTTGGGCGTGTCGTTTGAGTTTGTGCAGACGCTAGAGGAAGCGGGACTCCGGGCTGACGTTTCGATTGAGCAGTTGAGCGGCTCCTTTGCTAGCTTGCAGAACACGCTCGCTGGTGCTGATGAGGAGAGCAAGAAAGCGACGGCGGCATTGGAGCGGCTTGGCGTTTCGGTCTCTGAGTTCGGAGCGTTGTCGGAAAAGCAGCGAATCGAACTCATTGGAAAAAAGCTCTCGGAGATTGAAGACCCGGCCAAGCGGTCAGCGGCGGCGATTGCGTTGTTCGGTCGCTCGGGCGTGCAACTGCTGCCGTTCTTCAACGAGCTTGGTTTAGCGGCGAGCGACATGGAGCGGTTTGGCCGTGCTGTAACCGACCTCGACAAGCAAAGGCTCGCCGACTTTGGCGGCAGCATGGATGCCCTGCGCGTTGCGACGAAGGGGCTCAGCACCTCGCTCCTCCTGCCGTTTGTCGGGCTCAGCGATGGCATCGCTACGGCGTTCGCCGAAATCACCGCCGGCATCACGGCCATCGTTGACCCCATCGGGCGAATCCTTGAGCCGCTGCTGACGCAGATCGGTCGCATTGTCGAACTGATTGGCACGAACATAGGCAACCTCGGTCGCGTGATCGGTGCCGTGCTGGAGCCGTTCGCAACGGTTGTGCAGGGAATCGCCCAGGCGTTCGAGCCGTTGCTGGAAGGCGTGCTGAACTTTTTCAAGGGCATCAGTGACTCGGCGGTGCAGGTCACAGAGTTCGTAGTTGCGTTCACGCCGATCGGCGTCATCTCGGACAACATCGGAGTGATTTCCGAAACCTTGAGCCGAATCGTGACCATCATCACGACCGCGTTTTCGAAAGCCGTCGAGTACGTCAGCGGGCTGGCCGAAGGATTTGGCGAACTGATTTCCAGCAGTCCGTTGCTTGAAACACTCGGCGGCGTCGTTCAGTCAGTGTTCGGCGGAATCTCGGATTTCATACTAGGCATCGTGTCTGGAATCGGCACGTTCGTGGATGATCTTCTCACGATTGCCGAGTATTGGCTCGGCATTGACAGGTCTGCGAAGAGTGCTGCCGAATCGTCTGCCGCTGCGGCTAAAAGCACTGCCGAAACATCAAAGGAAGCTCAGAAAGCGATCGAGCAGCGAGAGAAAACCTTCCAGAAACTCCGCGAGGAAGTCAACGACGCTATCGACGACTCGCGAAGGTTCGGCGAGGCAGGCCGCGAAGCCGCGTTGTCCTACGAAGCAAGCATCGAGCAACTCAAGCAAAAGGTGTCATCCGGCCTGATCGACGACGAGCAGTTCCGGCGTTCGGTGCGAATCGCCGGTCAGGTGTTCGACGAGGAACTCAAGGCAATCGAAGACCGCAAAAAAATCGAAATCAAAGTCACGGAGGACGCTGCAAAAGCGATCGAGAAGGTCGGCGAGTCAATCGACAAGGCGGCGATCAAGGCCGAAGACCTCGGTGCTGCCGGAACGGACGCGCTTGGACAGTTTTCGCAACGAGCTAACGAACTGCGGTCACAGTTCGCCGCCGGAATCATTGACGACAAACAGTTGGAAAAAGGCGTTGAAGCGGCAAACCGTCAATACGAAAAGCAACTCGAAGCGATCAAGGCAGTCAACGCCGAGCGGCAGAAGCAGATCGAGGAAGATCGCAAGCGGTCGGAAGCCCTGCTCGACGAGGCCGACAAGACGCGAGCCGTGCAGCGTGACCGCGAAGCGGTGGAGCGCGAGGTGGCTCGGCTTCGAGCCGAAGCGGCACGGCAGGGATTCTTCACGCCAGAGCAGCGGCAGCAGCTCCTTGAACTTGCGGGATTGCAGGAAGACCTCGCCGAGAAGCAGCGTGCGGTTGCCCAAGGATTTGAGAAGGGATACGCCGAGGCGCTTGACAAGACCAAGGCAAAGTTCCAAGAGTTGGCCGAGAAGTCACGAGAGTTCGGGGCCGAGGGCGAGCGTGCCGCGAAGCAACTCGCTGCTGGGCTCTTCCAAGCGCAGCAGGCCGCAGCGGCGGGGACGATTAGCAGGGAGTCGTATGAAGCCGAGGTTGCTCGCCAGCAGCGGCTCTACGACGAAGAACTCAAGCGGCTGAAGGCGGTCGCTGACGAGCGACTGAAAACCAATCAGATGGTTGATGAGATTCTTCTCTTGCAATCGGTCGGCGGCGACTCGCAGCGTGCGGAGGCGAAGAAAAAGTTGCTGTCGATCGAGGAAGAGATGCTGCGGGTGCAGCAGGATATTGCGGCAGCGAGGAAGGCCGACGATACCGATGCGATTCGCAGTGGAACGGCGAGACTTGCTCAACTTGACCAAGCCGCAGCGGTGGAACGTGACATTGCCAGCGGCCGGGTGAAGCTCCAGCAAGATGCCGCGAAGCGCGTTGAGGAGCAGCAGAAGCAAGCCCAGCAAGCCCAGCAAGCCTACGCTCAAGAGCAGGCCAAGATATTTGAAGAGCAGCGAAAGGCGGCAGAGGCCGAAGGCAAGCGGCAGGAAGAACGCATTCGCGCGTTGAACACGCTCGGTCAGCAATCCATCAACGTCCAAGACGTGCGAACGACCGAAGGGGCCAACCTCGTCATTCAGACCGCGACGCGAGGCCAAGACCCCGCAGCGATCCAGGCACGGCTTCAAACCAAGTATTTAGAACAAATCGCCGCCGGAATCCTGCAAGCGTCACGGAACTATTTCAACGCCCCGGTTTCGATCGTCGGAGCAGGTTCGTTCGGCGACGTGAGGAGCTAGTCGTGGGTATTGAATCAAGCGAAGAACTCGCGCGTTCTATTGAGGGGGAGCTTGGCAGCCCGCTGGTCGCGAAACGCCGCTGGGCGGTTACGCTTGACAGCAACACGCTGCAAAACAATCCGCTCGACGAGACGGAAATCATCACGCATCTGGGACTAGGCGAATGGGGCTCTAGTCACCCCACATTCAACGGCACTGGCGGCAAGGCTTATCTCGGACTCGTCAAGGTTGCAGTGACGGAAAGGTTCAACGATTCTCCGTATCACGTGGAGGTCGTTGCCGAATACACGTTCGAAACCGGCGACGTGTTGCTGGCACCAACAGAACGGCGAGCAGACTGGGTGTTTGAGTCGCAGTCGGGTCAGGTGCCAGCGTTGTTCTACTATCACGGCAGCGGCAACGACGATAAGTTCGCACTGACAAACTCTGCTGGAGACTACTACGAAGGGCTGTTGACAGAAGAGTCAATCGTCAAGATCACGATCACGAAGAACTTTTGGCCGTTTCCGTCTGCGTTGTTTCTGCTGCAAAACTACGTCAACAGCGACACCTACCTCGACTGCCAACCTGGGCAACTCAAGTGTGTCGGCGTCAATGCCAACTATGCGCGAGAGTTCTTCGCAAATGCAGAGTATCAATACTGGGTGACGCAGATTGTTCTTCAGTTCCGACAAAGCGGTTGGGCCTTGCAACTACCAGATGTGGGGTGGAACTACATCGCAAGCGGCGTGAAGCGACGCGCGATGGTTTTTGATTTTGAAAATAACGAGTGGGTGGCGTCGACAAATGTGATCGCGTTGCAAAACGGCGCGATCAACTTGACCGGCGTTCCAGCCATTTTGTCGCGCCGCGTCAATCCAGAAGCGGAGTTCGAGCCGCTTTTAGGAAGACCGCCGACCGAAGGACTGTGGCCGATCGGCGGACTCTGATTCAATGCCGACCGACCCGCTCAATCCGACGCAGTTCACCCGCGAGTCTGCGGAGCGAATCGCTCGCGTTGTGCGCGCGGCTGAGACGACAGGGCCAAAGGCATCCCCGCTGTCGTTTGACAAACGGTTCAATGATCGGTTTCCAAAACAAATACGCGCGGCTTTGTTTTCTGGATCGTGGCCGATTGGAAATAGCAAAGTCGTGTCGTTCGCATACGCCCCGTACGGAACTGTCGTAGCAACAAATCTGTCCTGGCCGATCGCAGCGGCCGGGTACTCGAACGAAGATTGCCTGATCGGCCGAGAAGGCAACACGTGGCGGCTCTTGGTTCCGAGGCTTGAGGTCGTTTCGGTGCCGACGTATCAGACGGCGGCTGGATACGTCGCCACGCAGACAGCATCCGGCGTGTTCGCGACTGCTGGACAAACCTCGGTTGCAACCATCGTCAGCTCAACGGCGACTCGTTCCTTCGTCACTGGCGTCAGTAGATCAACCGCAACGATTGACTACCTGACTGGCGTCACGGTTGAGGCAGTTCTCAATACGACAGATTGCACGATTGCTGTCGTTACCAATCCCACTACGGCGTCAAGGTCTGTCGTGACCGGACTCAGCACCACGGGCACATCAATAACTGTCGCCAACTCGTTTGCCACGGCGATCGTGATGTCGGGCAACGTATCGACTGCTGTCTTTGTCACCAACGGATCAACCGGCGCATTCATCATCGGATCAGCGGAAGTTCCAGTTCTTCGCATTAGGGTGCCGTGATGCCGTGTCCGTGCTGCGGCGTACCCGGCGGTCCTGCTGGATCCCCGTGCGATTATTCGGTCGAGGCCGAGTGGGAGGGGATGACGATGACCCTAGAATCCCCACAGGGAACAGGTATTGTCCTGACGCCAGACCCTGGCGTGGCATCAGGCGGCGCAGGCTCCGACGTATACAGACTAGGGATTTTCAACTGGGAATACTACGATCGGATAGTGGGGTGCTTCTTGGGATCGTGGCTGGCAAGATGCGCTCCGCCGAGCGGCATTATTCCTCCCGCTGAAGAATGTTCGTTTTTATGCACGTGCATTGACACTGACACGGAGTCTCCGTGTAGTGAATCAACGTCAAATGCAGAGTACGTGTTGACCGGCCACATCGTGACGGTCTACAACCCTGTGGCGCAAAACTGCGAAGAGAGCCAGAGATTTTTTACGTGCGGTTTTCGCGGTCAAATGAGCGTGTGGAAATACACGTACGTCAGGGTTGGGAATGAACCGTCCGGTCAGGCCGACGTCGAAGAGCTTCTGTACGCGACTCAATGGGACGGTTTTCAATACGTCGGCGCTACGTCGTACATTCCATGTTCTCTGTTCACGCCAGACGTTCCGACGGTCACGATTTATTTTGAGTGATGCGGAT